>Ga0079224_100001857_pt1 | contig 24926 bp, 18 predicted proteins | sample Stecom2015_FD_80414 | JGI IMG/M metagenome (GOLD analysis project Ga0079224, IMG submission 80414) | Agricultural soil microbial communities from Utah to study Nitrogen management - Steer compost 2015 | ecosystem: Environmental > Terrestrial > Soil > Agricultural land | place: USA: Utah... | reverse complement strand
GAAGGACAGGATGCCCGCCGCCTGGGCCAGCGCCTCGATCTGCAGGACGCCGGGCATTACCGGCAGGTACGGGAAGTGGCCGGTGAAGTACGGCTCGTTGATCGTGACATTCTTGTACGCCAGGATCCGCTTGCCCTTCTCGAGTTCGAGGACCCGGTCGACGAGCAGGAAAGGGTAGCGATGCGGAAGGTGGTCGAGAATCCCCCGTATGTCGAGAACAGTCATGAGCGATCCCTGGATTGGAATTCGAGTTGGCGCAGGCGCGCGCGCAGGTCGGGGAGATGCCGCAGGGTCGCCGCGGCGCGCTCCCATTGGGCGTTGTCCATGAGGGGAAAACTGCCCGAGTAGAAACCGGGCTTGCGGATCGAGCGGGTCACCAGGGCCATTGCCGAGATGACGACATCGTCGCAGATGCTGAGGTGGCCCAGGATGCCCGCGCTGCCGCCGATCATGCAGCGCTCGCCGATGATCGCACTGCCGGCTATGCCGACGCAGCCGGCGATCGCGGTGTCGCGCCCGATCCGCACGTTATGGGCGACCTGGATCTGGTTGTCGAGCTTGCAACCATCACCGATGACCGTGTCGTCGAGCGCGCCGCGGTCGATGGTGCAATTGGCGCCGATCTCGACCCGGTCGCCGATGAGCACGCCGCCCAGCTGCGGAATCTTGCGCCAGCCCTCGGGCTCGCGGGCGAAGCCGAAGCCATCGGCGCCGATCACGGTACCCGGATGGACGAGCCCTTCGGCGCCAATCGCGCAGGCGTCGGCTATCGTCACCCGTTCGGCGAGCCGGGTTCGCTCGCCGACGCTCGCGTCGGCACCGATGCTGGTGTGGCTGGCGAGGCGGGCACCAGCTCCGATGCGGGCCCGGGCGCCGATGACGACATAGGGTCCGATCGAAACCCCCGCTCCGAGCCGGGCATCCGGGGCGATCACCGCGCTTGGGTGGATAGAGGCTTCGGGAGCCGGTCCGGCCAGGCGCTGCTCGAACCATTCGGCCAGGACCGCGAAGGCGCGGTAGGCGTCGTCGACGACGACCGCGACGGCGGTCGGGGCAAGGGCACCTCGCTGGGCCTCGGCAACCAGCACCGCACCGGCCTGCGAGGCCGCGGCTTCGGCGCCATGCCGGAGGTCGGAGAGAAAGCCGATGTCGCGCGGACCGGCAGATGCGAGGCTGGCGAGCCGCTCGATGCGCATCTCCCCGTGCGGCCCGTCGATGCGACCGCCGACGACGGCCGCCAGCTCGGCGAGCCGAACCGGGTCCGGTAGGGGTCGCATCGCCGGCCTCGTCGCCCTACTTGGCGGCTTCGCCGCCGAGCGCGCGCAGGACCTTGTCGGTGATGTCGACCCGCGGGCTCGCGTACACGGCTTCCTGGAGAACGAAGTCGTACTTCTCCCTCTCGGCGATGTCCTTGATGGCCCGGTTCGCCCGCTCGACCACCTGGGCAAGCTCCTCGTTGCGACGCTGGTTCAGGTCCTCGCGGAACTCGCGCTGCTTGCGCTGGAAGTCCTTCTCCAGATCGGCATATTCGCGCTGCAGACGCCTGCGGTCGGTCTCGCTGAGCACCGCGGCGTCGCGATCGATCCGCTCGCCCATGGACTTGAGCTTGGCGGCCATGTCCTGGACTTCCTTGTCGCGGACGCTGAACTCCCGTTCCAGCTTCTGCTGGGAAGCCTTCGCCGGGGCCGCATCACGCAGGATGCGTTCGGTGTTGACGAATCCGATCCGCACGGAGGATTCCTGGGCGGCCGCGGTCGCCGTTGCCAGCACGAGGCAAGCGGCGCACACAATCCTCGAAAATTTCATCGGTGCCTTCCTTCGGGTTTGTTGGGGCATTCTCGCACATGCGACCGGGCCGGCCGGGAGGGCGGAGAACCCTCGATGCCGGCTCAGAACCCGGTTCCAATCTGGAACTGGAGCCGCTGGGAGCGATCGCCGTCTTTCGCATTGAGCGGGTAACCAAGGCTGAACTTGAGCGGACCGAAGGGCGAGAGCCATGACAGGCCTACACCGGCGGAGTACCTGAACTCGCCCGCATCGACCTCGCCAACCGGGAACACGTTGCCGCCATCGATGAAGAAGAACGACCGGAAGCTGCGATCGTTGCCGGTACCGGCCAGCGGCATCTGGAATTCCACGCTGCCGACAATCTTGACCTGGCCGCCCAAGGGCACTTCGTCGACGGGATCGCGCCCCGGCCCGAGCGAGCTGGGCTCGTAGCCCCGGATCGAACCGATGCCGCCGGCGTAGTAGTTCTTGAACGGCGGGTAGTCGTCGTTGCCGTAGGACCGGCCATAGCCGAGGTCGAGGTTCAGCGCCAGCGTGTAGTCCTTGGTCACCGGCGCGAAGTACTGGTGGCCATAGCCCGCCCGGTAGTAGCGCGAGTCGCTGCCGGGCAGTGAGGCCTCGAGGCTGGCGGCCTGGTAGCGACCGCGCGTCGGGATCAGGACGCTGTCGCGCGTATCCCGGCGCCAGGTCAGCGAAGCAACCAGGTTGGTACTCGACTTGCCGACCGCGTTCGCGAAGTCGATGTAGCGCTGCGGCGGCGTGCCGCCCAGCGTGAGCTGGTTGTTCTCCACCGCCAGGCCGAAGCCGATCCGGTCGATCTCGGTATAGGGAATGCCGAAGCGCAAGCCGACGCCGCTGGCCCGCCAACGGTAGTCGCCCAGGCGCAGCGAGGACGCATTGAACAGGCGGGTATAGATGTCGAAGCTGCGGCTGATCCCGTCCGGAGTGAAATACGGATCGGTATAGGACAGCGAGATCGTGCGCGAGATCCGGCTGGTGTTCACCTCGAGGGCGAGCGCCTTGCCGGTGCCGAGGAAGTTCGTCTGGTTGATCGAACCCGAGAGCACGACGCTCTCGGTACTCGAAACCCCCAGCCCGAGCATCAGGTTGCCGGTGGTCTGCTCGGTGACCTCGACGTTGAGGTCGACCTGGTCGGGCGCGTCGGGCACCGGCGTGGACTGGATCTGTACGTCGGTGAAGTAGCCGAGCCGGCCAATCCGTTCGCGCGAGAGCTTGATCCGGTTCGCGTCGTACCAGGCGTCCTCGAACTGGCGCATCTCGCGGCGGATCACGACGTCGCGGGTCCGATGGTTGCCACTGATGTTGACCCGCCGGACATAAACTCGTCGGCCCGGATCGATCATGATCGTGAAGCCGACGGTCTGCTTCTCGCGATCGAGTTCGGGCACCGCGTTGACGTTCGCGAAGGCGTACCCGAGCTCGCCCAGCCGGCGGGTGATCGCCTCGGTCGAGGCCGACAGCTTCGCGCCCGAGAAGACATCGCCTTCCTCGAGCTCGATCAGATCGGTGAACTGCTGTTCGCGCCCGAGCAACTCCCCGCCGAGTTCGAAGCCCGAGACCGTGAACTGCTTGCCTTCCTTGACGACCACGGTGATGTTGACGTCCTCGCGATCGGGCGAGATCGACACCTGGGTCGATTCGATCGAGAACTCGAGGTAGCCCCGGTCGAGGTAGTAGGAGCGGATCGCCTCGAGGTCGCCGGCGAGCTTCTCGCGAGCATAGCGATCGGACTTCGTGTACCAGGTGAGCCAGGTCGGCGTCGAGAGGGTCAGCTGGTCGATGAGGACCTTGTCGGAAAACACCTCGTTGCCGACGAAACGAATGGAAGTGATCTTCGCGGCTTCGCCCTCGTCGACCTGCATCGCGAGCCCGACCCGGTTGCGCTCGAGCGGGGTGATCGTGGTCGTGACCCGGACGTTGTACTTGCCGCGCGAGAGATACTGGCGCTTGAGTTCCTGCTCGGCGCGCTCGAGGATGCTGCGATCGAAGATCCGGGATTCCGCGAGGCCCTGCTCGCGCAGCACCTTCTCGAGCGTCTCGCGATCGAATTCGCTCGAACCATCGACTTCGAGCGAAGCGATGGCCGGGCGCTCGGAAAGGAAGACCACCAGCACGTCGCCCTCGACCTCCAGGCGCACGTCCTGGAAGAAGCCGGTCTTGAACAGCGCGGAAACCGCTTCGCTCGCCGTTTCCTCGGTGAGCCGGTCGCCGACCTTGACCGGCAGGTAGGTGAAGACGGTGCCGGGTTCGGTGCGCTGGATACCCTCGATGCGGATATCGCGCACGACGAAGGGATCGAACGCGAAAGCCGCGCGCACCCCGATCGCAAACAGGAACGCGGCAACGGCTCCGCGCGCGGGCCACCGACGCATGCGATGGCGCCGCGAAGGGAGTTCGTTGGGCATCAATCAGGAACCGATCAGGCGGGTGATGTCGTTGAACAAGGCCAGCGCCATCATCACCATGATCACGCCCAGCCCTGCCTTCTGCGTCACCTCGATGAAGCGCTCCGACAGTGGCCGGCCGCGTAACCCTGCGAGCGCGTAATATACCAAATGGCCGCCGTCGAGCACGGGGATCGGCAACAGATTCAGCACGCCCAGGCTGATGCTGATCAGTGCCAGGAAATTCACGTACGCGAACCAGCCGATCCGCACCGTCTGGCCGGCCAGGTCGGCGATGGTCACCGGCCCGCTGAGATTTCGCACCGACAGCTCGCCAGTCACCATCTTGCCGAGCATCTTCAGCGAAAAGATCGACATGTCCCAGGTCTGGCGCGCGCCCACGGCGAGCGATTCCAGCGGGCCGTGGCTGATCTTCTCCATTGCGATGCGATCGCGCAACTGGGCGCCGATCCGGCCGATCGTCTCGCCACTGGCCTCTTCGACCACTGCCGCTGGGACGATCGCCAGGCGCTGCGGCTGGCCGTTGCGCAACACCTCCAGCTCGAGGGTCTGGCCGGCATTGGCCCGCACCCTTTCGATGAGGTCACGGGCCCGGCCTATCGGATGGCCATCGATTGCAAGCAGGGTATCGCCGGGCAGCAGGCCTGCGGCCTCGGCGGCGCTGCCCGCCACGATGGCCCCGACATCGACCTCGCCGGGAGCGAGGCGGACTCCAAGCTCGCTCATGAAGTCCTTTTCGGCCGCCCCCGGCGCGAGCGCCGAGGTGTCGAGCACCAGTTCGCGTTCGGTATCGTCACGGCGCACGACCACCGTCGCCTCGCGCCGCTCGATGACGGGTTCGAGCAGGCGCAGGCGAACATCGTTCCAGGACTGGATCCCGGTGCCGTCGATCCGCAGGATGCGGTCGCCCGAGGCGAGGCCGGCGCTCGCCGCCGCGGTTTGCGCCGGCGGGGTATCCACCACGGGCACCGGCTCCTCGACGCCGACCCACCCCAGGAGCGCGTAGAGCATGATTGCCAACAGGAAGTTCGCGAGCGGACCGGCGACGACGATGGCCGCGCGCCTGGGCAGCGACTGCCGTGTGAATGCCCGCGGCAGCTCTGCCGCCGGAATCGGCTCCTCGCGCTCCTCGCGTTCGTCGAGCATCTTGACGTAGCCGCCGAGGGGAATGGCCGAGACCACCCATTCCTCGCGGTCCGCGCCCAGCCGCCACGTGAAGAGCGGGCGACCGAAGCCGATCGAGAATCGCAGTACCTTGACGCCGCACAAGCGCGCGACCAGGTAGTGGCCGAGCTCGTGGATGAAGATCAGGATCGTCAGCGCGACGAGGAAAGCGACCAGGGTCTGCAGGAAACTCATTGGCATACTCCGTCGACAAAGGCATGGGCCTCGACCCGCGCCCGGGCGTCGATATCGAGGACCGAATCGAGGCAGGCGCCCGCGGGTTCGCCGCCAAGGCGCCCGAGCACCCGCTCGTTGAGTCGACAAATGTCGAGAAAGCCGATCCGTCCGGCAAGGAAGGATTCCACCGCAACCTCGTTTGCGGCATTGAGCACCGCCGGCGCCGCGCCTTCTGCGCGCAACGCTTCGCGGGCCAGCCGCAGGCAGGCGAAGCGCTCGAAATCGGGCGCTTCGAAGTCGAGCCGGCCAACCTCGGTCAGTTGCAGCATGCCGACTCCGCTCTCGATACGCTCCGGATAGGCCAGCGCATGCGCGATCGGGGTGCGCATGTCGGGATGGCCGAGTTGCGCCAGGGTCGAGCCGTCGGTGTACTCGACCATCGAATGCACGATGCTCTGGGGATGGACGACCACGTCGAGCCCGGTATCGGGCATGTCGAACAGGTAGTGGGCCTCGATCAGCTCGAGCCCCTTGTTCATCATGGTCGCGGAGTCGACCGATATCTTGCGCCCCATCTTCCAGTTCGGATGGCGGCAGGCTTCGGCGGCGGTGACCCCGGCCATGCGCTCGAGCGGCAGCTCGCGAAACGGCCCCCCCGAGGCGGTCAGGACGATGCGGCGCACCCCGACGCCATTGCGGCCGTCGGGCAGGCACTGGAACACGGCGTTGTGCTCGCTGTCGATCGGCAGCACGTTCGCGCCGCCCGCCCGGCAGGCATCGAGAAAGACCTTGCCCGCCATCACCAGCGATTCCTTGTTCGCGAGCAGGATCTTCTTGCCGGCGCGCGCGGCGGCGATACCCGCTGGCAGTCCGGCGGCGCCGACGATGGCGGCCATCACCACGTCGGTGGCCTCGTGGGCGGCGATCTCGGCCAGCCCCTGCGCGCCGGCGAGGATGCGGGTCGGGCAGCCTTCGAGGAGGCCGGCCAGGCGGCTCGCCGAGGCCTCGTCCGGAACCACGGCCAGCTTCGGCTCGAAGCGGCGGCATTGGTCCGCGAGGAGTTCCAGCTGCCGATAGCCGCTCAGGGCGAACACCCGGTAGCGCCCGGGATGACGGGCGAGCACATCGAGCGTGTTCACGCCGATCGAACCGGTGGAGCCGAGGATCGTGACGTTCTGGATCGTCCCGTTCATTGCAGCACGAAGTGAAGCAGCGCCGCGAGCGGCATGGTGGGAATCAGGGCGTCGACCCGGTCGAGCACCCCGCCATGGCCCGGCAAGCTGCGACCGCTGTCCTTGACGCCGGCCTGGCGCTTGAGCAGGGATTCATGCAGGTCGCCGACCACCGACAATGCGGCGAAACCGGCGAGGACCACGCCGGCCACCCAGGGCCCGAGCCGGCCCACCAGGATGGCGGGCAGGGATTCGGCCATGGCCGGCGCCGCGGCGGCGAGCCAGGCCACGATGACCACCAGCAGCGCCCCGCCGATCGCGCCTTCCCAGGATTTGCCGGGGCTGATCCGGGGTGCCAGCTTGCGCCGACCCACGGCCCTGCCGACGAAGTATGCGCCGATGTCGGCCACCCAGACGATGGCCATCGCGCCGAGCAACGCGATCGGGCCGACCAGGCGCAGTTCGTACAAGGCAAGCCAGCAACCGAAGAGCAGCAGGGCCGCTACCGGCCATCCCCCCTGCCCCGCGCGTACGCGGGCGAGCGCACCGACGCCGAATACGATCCACCAGGCGAGGACCACCGCGCACAAGGCGGGCGCGGCCCATGCCGGGCGCGGCAGGAAGAGCCAGGCCAGGCCTGCGAGCAGCACGGCCGCGGCGACCATCAGCGCACTGGCCGGCCGCTGCAGCAGGCGCGCCCACTCGGCCGCCGCCACCGCGAGGAAACCGAGACTGACCAGACCCCATGCGAGCGGCGCCGCGAGCAGGATCGTCGGCAGCAGAAGCAGGAGCAGCGCGAAGGCCGTGATGACCCGCTGCAGCAGCATCAGGCGGTAGCCACCTGCGCGCTGGTGCGGCCGAAGCGCCGCTCGCGATCGCGATACGACGCCAGTGCGTTTGCCAGCACGTCGGGCCCGAAGTCCGGCCAGAAGGTGTCGGTGAAATAGAACTCGGTGTAGGCGAGCTGCCAAAGCATGAAATTGCTGATGCGCTGCTCGCCGCCGGTGCGGATGAAGAGATCCGGCTCGGGGGCATGGGCCAGCGCCATGTGCCGGGCCAGCGCCTCCTCGGTGACCAGGCTCGGGTCCCTGGCGATCTCGGGGTGCGCCCGCAGCAGCGACCGCATCGCCTGCACGATGTCCCAGCGCCCGCCATAGTTGGCGGCGATGGTGAGGGTCATGCGGGTGTTGTTCGCAGTCCGCTGCTCGGCCTCGCGAATGAGTTTCTGGAGCCTCCCCTCGAACGCGTCCAGCTCGCCGACCACGCGCAGCCTGATGCCATTGGCCCGCAACTGCGTTACCTCGCGCTCGAGCGCGGTAATGAACAGTCGCATCAGGACCGAGACTTCGTCGGCGGGCCGACGCCAGTTCTCGGAACTGAAGGCGAACAGCGTCAGGAACTCGATGCCCTCCCGGGCACAGGCCTCCACGGTCGTGCGCACCGCATCGACCCCCTTGGCGTGGCCGGCGACGCGCGGCAGCCGCCGACGCGTCGCCCAACGGCCATTGCCGTCCATGACGATCGCGACGTGCCGCGGCACCGGGCCGGAGGCCGGCTTGATGGGGATCGGGTCGGGGGAAAGACTCATGCGCGACGACTGGCGGTCCTCAGACCGTCATGATGTCCTTTTCCTTGTCGGCCAGCAGGTTGTCGACTTCGGCAACGAACTGGTCGGTGAGTTTCTGCACCGCTTCCTGGGTGCGGCGCTCGTCGTCCTCGGAGATCTCCTTGTCCTTGACGAGACGCTTGAGCTGGTCGTTGGCATCGCGACGCAGGTTGCGGATGGCCACCTTGGCCTGCTCGCCCTCGCTGCGCACGACCTTGGTCAGCTCGCGCCGGCGCTCTTCGGACAGCGGCGGCATCGGTATCCGGAGGATTTCGCCGAGCACCGTCGGATTGAGGCCGAGATCGGATTCCCGGATCGCCTTGTCGACGACGGCCACCATCTTCTTTTCCCAAGGCTGGACCCCGAGGGTACGACCGTCGACCAGGCTGACGTTCGCGACCTGGCTGATCGGCACCATGTTGCCGTAGTACTCCACCTGCACGTGATCGAGCAGGGCCGGCGACGGCCGGCCAGTACGGACCTTGGACAGGTTGACCCGGAGCGACTCGACCGACTTCTCCATCTTCTGCCGCGCCGTGCCCATGACATCGGCTGTACTCATCTGCTGTTCCTCCGTTGCTCCTGCAATTCGCTCCCGACTCTGGCCAGGTCCACTTCTCAGAGATGGACCAGCGTCCCTTCTTCCTGCCCGGTCACCAGGCGCCGCATCGCGCCCTCCCTGAGGATCGAGAACACGACGATGGGAAGTCCCTGGTCGCGGCACAGCGCGAAGGCGGTAGCGTCCATGACCTTGAGGTTGCGCGAGATCGCCTCGTCGAAGGACAGGCGGGCATAGCGGGTGGCAGCCGGATCGAGCGCCGGGTCGGCCGAATACACGCCGTCGACCTTGGTCGCCTTCAGGACGATCTCGGCGCCGATTTCCGCGCCCCGCAATGCGGCCGCGGTGTCGGTGGTGAAGAACGGGTTGCCGGTGCCGGCGGCGAAGATCACCACCTTGCCCTCTTCGAGGTAGCGCAACGCCTTTGGTCGAATATAGGGCTCCACGACCTGCTCGATCTTGAGCGCCGACTGGACTCGCGCCACCACGCCTGCCTGGCGCAGCGCGTCCTGCAGGGCGAGCGAATTCATGACGGTCGCGAGCATGCCCATGTAGTCGGCAGTTGCCCGGTCCATGCCGGAGGCCCCGCCGGCCACGCCGCGGAAGATGTTGCCGCCACCGATGACGATCGCCAGTTCCACCCCGAGCGCGGCGATTTCGGCGATATCGGCCACCATCCGCTCGATCGTCGCCCGGTTGATGCCGTAGGCATCATCGCCCATCAGGGCTTCGCCCGAAAGCTTCAGGAGGATCCGCTTGTAGCGAGGACCACCCTGGCCAGCCCCGGGCGACGCTGTCGATTCCTCGGACTTCACTTGACCCTCCACGCCATGGGACAAAGACTGAGGCGCATTATGCGCGAATGAGCCGCCCGCCGGCGGCGCCTCGAAGCGCCGCCGCGCCGGGCGACTGGCGGACGCCAACGCCCGGGTCAGCGCTTCGCCGCGGCCGCCTGCGCCGCCACCTCGGCCGCGAAGTCGTCCTGGCGCTTCTCGATGCCCTCGCCCACCACGTAAAGGGTGAAGCTGTCGACCGATGCAGATTTCGACTTGAGCAGGGCAGCGATCGTCTGCTTGTCGTCCTTGACGAAGGGCTGTCCCAGCAGGGTCACCTCCTTCAGGAACTTCTGCACCGTCCCCTCGACCATCTTCTCGACGATTTCGGCCGGCTTGCCGGACTCCGCTGCCTTGGCCCGCGCGATGGAGCGCTCGCGCTCGATCTCCTCGGGGGCCACGCCGTCGGCCGACAGGGACCGCGGCTTGGTGGCGGCAATGTGCATCGCGAGATCGCGACCCAACGCCTCGTCGCCTCCGACCAGGTCGACCAGCACGCCGATCTTGGCGCCGCCGTGGATATAGCTGGCCAGGCGACCCTTGGCCGCCATGCGGGCAAAACGGCGGATCGAGAGGTTCTCGCCGATCTTGCCGACCAGGGCAGTCCGCACGCTGTCGACCGTGCCGTCACGGCAAGGCAGTGCCGAGAGGGCCGCCACGTCGGCCGGGTCCCGCTCGGCCACCATGCCCGCCAGTTCGGCCACGAAACCGAGAAAATCCTCGTTCTTGGCGACGAAATCGGTTTCGCAGTTGACTTCGATGATCGCGCCGAGGCGAGCGTCGGGCGCCACGTGGATCCCGACGACGCCTTCGGCGGCGATCCGCGACGCCGCCTTGCTCGCCTTGTTGCCCAGCTTGACCCGCAGGATGTCCTCGGCCTTGGCCATGTCGCCGTCGGCCTCGGTCAGGGCCTTCTTGCATTCCATCATGGGCGCGTCCGTCTTGGCGCGCAATTCCTTCACCATGCCAGCGGTGATTTCCGCCATCGTCTTCTCCAGTCAGGGGCGGCTGTCGCCGCGGCGAAAGAGCCGCCGGCGACCCGCCGCAGAAACGACGGGGGCTGCCACCCGCCAGACCAGTACCGGCCCGCCGAACGGCAGCCCCCCGGGTTTGTTACTCCTCGCCGGACTCGAATTCGTCGGCGCCTTCGACCTCGACGAACTCTTCCTCCGATTCCTTCGCGACCTCGGCCAGGGCGCTGGCACGCGCCGCCACGATGGCGTCGGCCGCCGCTCGGGCATACAGGCGCACCGCCCGCCCGGAGTCATCGTTGCCCGGGATCACGTAGGAAATGCCGTCGGGGCTGTGGTTGGTATCGACCACGGCGACGATCGGGATACCGAGCTTCTGCGCTTCGGTGATCGCGATCTTGTGGAAGCCCACGTCGACCACGAAGAGCGCGTCGGGAAGGCCGTTCATCTCCTTGATCCCGCCGAGGCTGCGATTGAGCTTCTCGTACTCGCGCTGGAACATCAGCCCTTCCTTCTTGGACATGCGCTCGAGCCCGCCTTCGGCGATCATGACTTCCATGTCGCGCAGCCGCTTGATCGAGCCCTTGACTGTCTTGAAGTTGGTCAGCATGCCGCCGAGCCAGCGCTGGTCGACATAGGGCATGCCGGCGCGGGTGGCTTCCTCGGCGATCGCCTCGCGGGCCTGGCGCTTGGTGCCCACGAACATGACCGTGCCGCGGTTGGCGGCGAGCTTGCCGAGATAGTTCAGGGAGTCCTGGAGCAGGACGACGGTCTTCTCCAGGTTGATGATATGGATCTTGTTCCGGTGGCCGAAGATGTACGGGGCCATCTTGGGGTTCCAGAAGCGGGTCTGGTGACCGAAATGGACACCCGCCTCCAGCATTTGTCGCATCGTGACCGACATGGTTCTCAACTCCGAACAGGTTATGACTTGCGCCGAATCGCCGCCCGCCGAATCCACAGACCCGGCAAGCGAGACGGTCCAGTTCGGGGTAAACACCCCGCGGGACCGCACCCGTCAACGATTGGCGCGCTGGTTTCGTCCCGGACCGGAGTCCGGGACGCCGGGGTTTCCCCCGGCGACTCCGCCCACGAATGCCGCCGGGCGTAACATCCGGTGGATGCACGCCCGCAATGCCATCGCAGGCCCACCGCTCCGCCGACCCTAACGGCAGTCCCGTGAAAGAGACGACCCACAGGTAACGTAGATGCGACGCGGTTAACCTATAATATTAGCATGACTGCAACGCCCAAGACCAGCGACGAAATCGAAGCGATGCGCCTCGCCGGCCGCCTCGCCGCCGAGGTCCTCGACTACATCGCCCCCCATGTCGTGCCCGGTGTGACCACCGGTGAACTCGACCGCCTCTGCCATGCCTACATGAGCGACGTCCAGGGCACGATCCCGGCGCCGCTCAACTATGCCCCACCGGGCTACAGCCCGTTCCCGAAGGCGATCTGCACCTCCGTCAACCACCAGGTCTGCCACGGCATTCCCGGCGACAAGGTGCTCAAGTCCGGCGACGTCCTCAACATCGACGTCACCGTCATCAAGGACGGCTTCCACGGCGATACCAGCCGCATGTATTGCGTCGGCGAGCCTTCGATCGCCGCTCGCCGCCTGTGCAAGATCACCTTCGAATGCATGTGGCTGGGCATCGAGGCGGTGCGCCCGGGCGCGCATCTCGGTGACATCGGCCACGTCATCCAGCGTCACGCCGAGGGCCACGGCTTCTCGGTGGTGCGCGAGTTCTGCGGCCATGGCATTGGACGGAAGTTCCACGAAGATCCCCAGGTACTGCATTACGGCAGGCCCGGCACCGGCATCGAACTCGTCGAAGGCATGATCTTCACGGTCGAGCCGATGATCAACGCCGGCCGGCGCGAGATCCGCGACCTGCCCGATGGCTGGACCATCGTGACCAAGGATCGCAGCCTGTCGGCCCAATGGGAACACACGGTGCTGGTCACCGCCGACGGTTACGAGATCCTCACGGTCTCGCCCGGCATGCCGGCCCGCCCCGAACTCGAGCGCCAGTCCGCCTGAGCACACCATGGGCGATCTCGCACAGGCGGTGGCGAAGACCGGCGCCAATCCCCGCATCGCCCGCCTCCGGGCGGACTATGGCAAGGCACGCCAGGCGGCGATCGACGCCTTCGTCCTGCGGCCTGCGCCGGAGCGACTCCTCGGCGCGCTGAGTCGCGCCGCCGATACCGCCCTGCGCCGCCTCTGGGACGAATCCGGCCTGCCGGCCGGGGCGACGCTGGTCGCCGTGGGCGGCTACGGCCGCGCCGAACTCTACCCCCACTCCGACATCGACCTCCTCGTCCTGCTCGACAGCCCGCCCGACGAGCACGCGGTGGCGGCGCTCACCGGCTTCGTCGGTGCATGCTGGGATGTCGGCCTCGAGATCGGCCATTCGGTGCGCACGATCAACGAATGCCTCGCGGAGGCGGCATCCGACGTAACGGTCCGCACTGCGTTGCTCGAGCGCCGCCTGCTCGCCGGCGACGAAGCCAACTACGAACGGCTGGACGCGCGCCTCGACGAGGCTATAGACCCGGGCGACTTCTGCCAGGCCAAACAGCTCGAGATGGTCCAGCGGCACGTCAAGTACCACGACACGCCCTACAGCCTCGAGCCCAACACCAAGGAGAGTCCGGGAGGGCTGCGCGACCTGCACGTGATCATCTGGATCGCCCGCGCCGCCGGCTTCGGGCGAAACGCAACCGAGCTCGCCGACAACGGGCTGATGACGCATGCCGAGGCCCGGCTCTATCGGGTCAACCAGCGCATGCTGATGCGCATCCGCACCATGCTCCACATCGAAGCGGGACGGCGCGAGGACCGGCTCGTCTTCGACCTGCAGGCGCAAGTCGCACGCGCGCTCGGTTTCGATGACCGCAGCAATCGCCTCGCTTCCGAGCGGATGATGCAGCGCTACTACTGGGCGGCGAAATCGGTGACCCAGCTCAACACGATCCTGATGCAGAACCTCGAGGATCGGATCTTCTATCGCCTGCGGGATGAACCGGTCGCGCTGGACGCCGAGTTCCGCGACCGCAATGGCCTGCTCGAAGTCATCGATCCGGGACTGTTCAAGCGCAAGCCTGCGGCCATCCTGCGCGCATTCCGGCGCCTCCAGGAGACGCCTTCCCTCACCGGCATGACGACCGGCACGCTGCGCGCCATGTGGCTTGCGCGCCATGGCATCAATGCCGCATTCCGTCGCAAGCCGACGAACCGCAAGCTGTTCCTCTCGCTGCTGACCGCCGAGCGCGGCGTGACCCACGAGCTGCGCCGGATGAACAAGTGGTCGATCCTCGGGCGCTACCTGCCGGCATTCCGGCGCATCGTCGGCCGGATGCAGCACGATCTTTTCCACGTCTACACGGTCGACCAGCACATCCTGATGGTGGTGCGCAACCTGCGACGCTTCCAGCTGCCCGAGCATGCCCACGAGTATCCCCTGTGCTCGGAGCTCGCGAGCTCACTCGAAAAGCCCTGGCTACTGGTCATCGCGGCGCTGTTCCACGACATCGCCAAGGGCCGCGGGGGCGACCATTCAGAACTCGGCAAGGTCGAGGCGGCCCGCTTCTGCCGCGAACACGGCCTGGCCCGCGACGAAACCGAGACCATCGTCTTCCTGGTCGAACAGCACCTGACAATGTCGGTGTTCGCCCAGAAGCAGGACCTCGCCGACCCCGAGGTCATCAGTCGCTTTGCCGCCCTGGTGGGTACCGAAGAGCGCCTGATCCTGCTCTACCTGCTGACCGTGGCCGATATCCGGGGCACCAGCCCGAAGGTCTGGAACGCCTGGAAGGCGAAGCTGCTCGAAGACCTGTTTCGCCTGACCCGACGCACGCTCGCCGGGGACCGCCCGGCTACCAGCGAGCGGCTCGACGCCAAGCGTCGCGAGGCGGTCCGCCTGCTCAATCTCGGGGCTGTCCCGGCCAACGACTACGCACCGCTCTGGGAGAGGCTCGACATCGGCTACTTCCTGCGCACCGAAGCCCAGGACATCGCCTGGCACACCCGGGTCCTGCACCCGCATGCGTCCACCGACGTGCCGGTAGTCCGCTGCCGCGCGGCACTGTCGGGCGGGGGCTTCCAGGTGGTCGCCTACCTGCGGGACCAGCCCGAACTCTTCGCCCGGATCTGCAGCTACTTCGACCGCAAGAACCTGTCGATCCTCGACGCTCGGGTCCACACCACGACGCATCGTTATGCGCTGGACAACTTCCTCATCGTCGATCCCACCGGCATGGCGACCTATCGCGACATACTGCCGCTGGTCGAAACCGAGCTGACCGAAACCCTGCACCGCAAGGGTCCCTTGCCGCCGCCGGTTCATGGGCGCATTTCGCGTCGCTCGCGCCATTTCCCGATCAATCCGACCGTCGAATTGCGACCCGACGAGCGCGGCGAGCACTGGCTGCTGTCGATCACCGCGAATGACCGCACCGGCCTGCTCTACCGGATCGCCCTGGTGCTCGAGCGCCACGGGGTCAACCTCTACACCGCGCGGGTCGCAACCCTCGGCGAGCGCGCGGAAGACGTGTTCGTCATCGACGGTGCCGCCCTCGGCAATCCGAAGCAGGAACTCCAGATCGAGGCGGAACTACTCGACACCCTGCGCAGCGACGGCTGAGCCAGCAGTCCCCGACCGACGTCGCTTGATATCGGTCAATACCCCTATGGTGTACATGGTCTACGGTGGGCCTGCAGCATACATAGACTGGTTCGCATTCCTGGGAAGAACAATGACACTGAAATCCATACTTGCCGTGATCGCCCTCGCCGGGTTTGCGGCCTCCGCCAATCTGGCCACCGCCCAGTCCGCCGCGCCGGCAAGCCCACTGGATGAACCGATCACGCCGATCCTGTCCCCGAAACAGATCGACATCGGCATGGCGGAACTCGGCAAGAAGCTGTTCTTCGACCCGCGGCTTTCCAAGTCCGGCTTCATCTCCTGCAACTCCTGCCACAACCTGTCGATGGGCGGCTCGGACAACCTGCCGACCTCGATCGGTGACCGGTGGCAGCAAGGCCCGATCAATTCCCCGACGGTTCTCAACTCCAGCCTCAACGTCGCCCAATTCTGGGACGGCCGCGCGGGCGACCTCAAGGACCAGGCCGGCGGTCCGATCGCCAACCCGATGGAGATGGCCTTCAGCCACACCCTTACCGTCGATATGCTGGCCTCGATTCCCGCCTACGTCCGCGAGTTCCGGCAGGTGTTCGGAGTGGGCACGAAGATCAGCCTCGACCAGGTCACCAGCGCGATCGCCGAGTTCGAGAAAACCCTGGTCACTCCCAACTCGCGCTTCGACCAGTGGCTGCTCGGCAAGTCCGACGCCCTGAGCAGCCAGGAACTGGCGGGCTACAAACTCTTCAAGGAAAGCGGCTGCGTCGCCTGCCATAACGGCGAGGCGGTCGGTGGCAACTCCTTCCAGAAGATGGGAATCGTCGAGCCCTACAAGGGGAACGCGTCCGAAGGCCGGGCCGCGGTCACCGGCAACGATGCCGACCGCTTCAGCTTCAAGGTGCCGACGCTGCGCAACGTCGAACTGACCTATCCCTACTTCCACGACGGCGCCGCCGAAACCCTGGCCGAGGCGGTCAATGTGATGGGGCGGATCCAGTTGGGCCGGACCTACAGCAAGGAGGAAAACGACAACATCGTTGCCTTCCTGAAAACGCTGACCGGCGACCAGCCCACTTTCATCATGCCGATCCTGCCGCCGTCTTCGGAACTGACGCCGCGCCCGAAACCGTTCGACTGATTCGGTCTCGATCGCAACCCGATGCGACGAAGCGGGCGCCCTGCAAAGGGCGCCCGCTTCGTTTCCATCAGCAGCAGAGGCTCGACAACAGCCGGTGGACCCGGTCGATCGCAACGTCAAGGACACCGCGAATATCGGTCATCGAGATCCGTTCCCGGCTAGCGCCGAGACCGGCGGCGTGGTTGGCCACCACCGCCACGCAGGCGTATGGCAGGCCGAGCTCTCGGGCCAGCAAGGCCTCGGGCATGCCGGTCATGCCGACCAGGTCGCAACCATCGCGAGCGAGCCGCCGGATCTCGGCGGCGGTCTCGAGGCGCGGACCCTGGGTGCAGCCGTAACAGCCGCCGTCATGGGCCGGTTCACCGGCGCGGATCGCCGCATCGAGCAGCAGGCCGCGCAGCTCGGAGTCGTACGGTTCGGTGAAATCGACATGGGTCACCGTCGCGTCCCGGCCCTCGAAGTAGGTGGCCGGGCGCCCGTGCGTGTAGTCGATGATCTGGTCGGGGATGATCACCTCGCCCGGCCCGAAATCCTCGCGAAGGCCGCCGACGGTGGCGACCGCGATGACCCGCTCGGCGCCGACTTCACGCAGCGCCCAGATGTTCGCCCGGTAGTTGATCTCGTGGGGCGCGAGCGTGTGTCCATAGCCATGGCGGGCGAGGAACACGATATCGGTCGAGCCGATCCGGCCGAAGGTGAGCGCGCAGGAGGGATCGCCATAGGGTGTGCGCAGCACCCGTCGACGGGTATCGCTCAGGTCGGTGAGCTTCGCGAGCCCGCTCCCGCCGATGATTGCCAGCATGCCTTGGTTCTCCGTGGTTCCTGTTCGTCGCCGGTTCAGGGGGCGCCGCCTTGCCCGGCCAGCAAGGCAAGCAGGCCGGCTTCATCGATTACCGCAATGCCGAGTTCCTGCGCACGGGCGAGCTTGCTGCCCGCCGCGTCGCCAGCCACGACATAGTCTGTTTTCGTCGAGACCGAACCGCTGACCGTGCCGCCCCGGGCCCGGATCAGTGCGGCCGCTTCCTCGCGGCTCATGCCGGGAAGGGTTCCGGTCAGCACGAAAGTTCGCCCCGAGAGCGACGCCGCGGCCTCGCCGGCGGACTTGTCCGGCCCTGGTTCGGGAGCCGCGATCGTCACGCCCGCGGCCAGCAGCGCGGCGATCACTTCACGATTGCGCTCCTCGCCGAAGAAATGTTCGAGGGCCGCAATGATCTCCGGTCCGATTCCCTCGAGCGGATCCGGCGCCAGCGGCTCGCCCCTGGCGCGACGCCTGGCGTTCTCCTTCTGCAGGCGGACCTTTTCCTCGTGCAGGGCCGGCCAGTCGGCCGCCATCATCGCCTCGAGCTCGCCGAAGGCATCGGCCAGGATCCTCGCGATTTCCTCGCCGACATGTCGAATGCCGAGGCCGAACACGAAGCGAGCGAGGCTGCATGCGCGCGATGCCGCGATGGCGCCCACCAGGCGCTTCGCCGATTTCTCGCCCATGCGATCGAGTTCGACGAGCGTGTCGGCCTCGAGCCGGTAGAGGTCGGCCGGGCTGTGGACGAGGTCGCGCGCAATCAGCTGCTCGACGATCTTCTCGCCGAGACCGTCGATGTCCATGGCGCGGCGCTGGCCGAAGTGCAGCAGGGCCTGCTTGCGCTGGGCCGCGCAAACGAGCCCACCCTGGCATCGCCAGGCCGCCTCGCCGGGCTCGCGCGCGGCCCGGGATCCGCAGACCGGGCAATGCAGCGGCATCCGGAACTCGCGCAGGCGTTCGTGGCCAGGCTCGCCTTCGGCCGGGCGGCGCTCGGGCAAGGCCCTGACGATCTCGGGGATCACGTCACCGGCGCGTCGCACCACCACCCGGTCACCGACGAGCAGCCCCTTGCGGCGGATTTCGTCCTCGTTGTGCAGCGTGGCGTTGCTCACGGTCGTGCCGCCGACGAATACCGGTTCGAGTCGCGCCACCGGTGTCAGCGCGCCGGTGCGACCGACCTGGATCTCGATGTCGAGGAGATCGGTTTCGGCCTCCTGCGCCGGGAACTTGTGCGCCAGCGCATAGCGCGGCGCCCGCGCCACGAAGCCGAGCTGCTGCTGGCTCTGGCGCTCATCCACCTTGTAGACCACGCCGTCGATCTCGTAGGGCAACGACTCGCGACGCGCGCCCACTTCCGCGAAGTAGGCGAGCAGCTCCGACGCGCCGGCGCGGGTGCCGTGCTCCCCTACCGGCATCCCGAAGCCGGCGAGCGCATCGAGCAGGCTCGACTGGGTGGCCGGAATCTCGAATCCGCGCGAGGCGCCGATGCCATACGCAAGAAAACGCAGGGGTCGACGCGCGGTCGCGCTCGGATCGAGCTGGCGCAGGCTGCCAGCGGCCGCGTTGCGCGGATTCACGAAGGTCCGCTCGCCGCGCGCCGACTGCTCGGCATTCATCCGCTCGAAATCCGACTTGTACAGGAGGACCTCGCCGCGCACTTCGAGCAACTCGGGCGGCGCATCGCCGCGCAGGCGCAAGGGAATCGCCCGCACGGTGCGCAGGTTCGCAGTGACATCCTCACCATTCTGGCCATCGCCCCGGGTGGCGCCCTGCACGAAGCGCCCCGACTCGTAGCGCAGCGAAATCGCGAGTCCGTCGTATTTCGGCTCGACGCTGTAGCGCACGGGCGCCTCGCCGGTGCCGAGCTGCTCGCGCACCCGCCGGTCGAAAGCGACGACTTCCTCGTCGGTAAACGCGTTGCCGAGCGATAGCATGGGCTCGGCATGGCGAACCGTCGCGAATCCGGCCGCCGGCGCGGCCCCGACCCGCTGGCTCGGCGAATCGGGCGTGACCCACGCCGGATGCTCGGCCTCGATCGCGAGGAGCTCGCGAAACAGTCTGTCGTACTCCTCGTCGCTGCGCGTCGGCGAATCGAGCACGTAGTACTCGTAGGAGAGCTGCTCGAGCTCGGCGCGCAACTGCGCGAGGCGCTCGCCGGCGCGCCCGGGCATCAGTTGAACAGGCGCAAGGCGAGCGGCGAACCCGCCCGGAATCCCGCCGCGGCCAGCGCGTTGTAGCGGGTAGCCAGCTGCGCCTCGATGCGGGTGAACACCGCATCGGTGAGGGCCCGGCCGGTATCGTCGACCATGCGGCCCTGCAAGGCCTGTGCGCAATGCCATGCGCAGGCCACCATCTCGCGCAGCGGCTCGCGCTCGGCGGCCACGCGAGGCACGTCGAGCAGGAAGGTAAGCCGGTTGGGCGTATCGCCGAGCGCGACCGAGAACACCACTTCGCCCTGGTCGCCAAGCCGCGCATAGCGATTGTTGCCGCGTTCGATGACGTCGGCGGACTGCGCAATTCCGTTGAGGTCGGCTGGGGAGAGCGCCTCGGAAACCTCGACGTTGACGCCGATCTGGGCATCGAGGGCCGCGCAGCGCGCATCGAGATCGCGGGCGCGTTCGAGTACCCGCATCATGTCGGGTGCGTCAACGAATGCGCCCAGGCTGTCGGCAAGCGATTGCAGGCCGGCGACGAACTCGGAATATTCCATCGCATTGAGCGGGCCGTGCCGGTTCGCCATCAGGATGCCGACGCGCAGGCTTCGGTAGTGCCGGCCGGGCGTCGGAGCCTCCCAGGGGTGGACCGCCCGTGCGGGCACGGCATCGGTCGCGTCGGCCATGTCGGTCGCATCGGCCGCATCGACCGCGTCGACCGCGCCGATTCCCTCCTCGGCGAAGTCCGCCGCCTCGCGCCCGACGTCGCCCTCCCCGGCGGCCTCCTGGCGGGCGTCGGTGACTCCCGCCGTTTCAGCCGCAGCATGCGCGAGCGCTTCGGTAGACGCTTCGATGACAACGGGCTTGCTGCCCGCCCGTCGAAACCGCCTCGCAAGATTGACCAGGCGCTCGGCCGCCACCGGGGTGGCGAGATCGATCGCCACGCAGCAGTCCGCGACCGGGTCGGGGCGCGGCGGTGGTGGGCCAGCCCGCGCCGCCTGTGCCTCGAGGATGCGATCCTGCGCCGAGATCACCGCCCCCTCGGCACCATCGGGTGGCCGCTCCGGCGACGGGGATTCGACCGCGGCGGCCGCCAGGGAATCGGGAGTCGATGGGAGCGATTCGTCGTCTGGCGCCGCGGCATCGACGGCTTCATCGCCGGGCGGCAAGTCGAGCTCGGAAACCGCGCCCACCCGGCCGAAGCGCGGCTCCTGGCGCAGCAGCGGTTCGGGCTCGCGGGCGTCCGGCAGCCGTCGGCGGAACGTACCGCCGAGCCAGTAGTTGTACAAGAGAACGCCACCGACGCCGACCAGCGCCAGGATCAGCAGGCTCAGTCCCAGACTGCTCACGTGCGAACTCCTTCGGGCGGCTCAGGCCACCTCGGCGTACTCGGCGGCGCGGTCGAGATCGACTGCGACGATCCGGGACACCCCGCGCTCCTGCATCGTCACCCCGATCAGTTGCGAAGCGAGCTCCATCGCGATCTTGTTGTGGGTGATGAACAGGAACTGGGTCTGGTCCGACATGCGGCGGACGATCTCGACATAGCGCTCGGTGTTGGGCTCATCGAGCGGCGCATCGACCTCGTCGAGCAGGCAGAACGGCGCCGGATTGAGCTGGAAGAGCGCGAATACCAGGGCGATCGCGGTGAGCGCCTTCTCGCCGCCCGAGAGCTGGTGGATCGAGCTGTTGCGCTTGCCCGGCGGCTGCGCCATCACCTGGACGCCGGCATCGAGGATTTCGTCGCCGGTCAGTATGAGGCGCGCTTCCCCGCCGCCGAAGAGCTGCGGGAACAGCACGCCGAAATGACCATTGACGGAGTCGTAGGTGTCCTGCAACAGCTGGCGGGTCTCGCGGTCGATACGTCGGATGGCGTCCTCGAGCGTCTCGATGGCTTCGCCGAGATCGGCCGACTGCGCATCGAGGAAGCCCTTGCGCTCGCGCGATTCGGCGAGTTCGTCGAGGGCCGCCAGGTTGACCGCCCCGAGCGCGGCAATCGCGTTGCCCAGCCGGGTGACCTCGCCCTGCAGCCAACTGGCCTTGGGTCGCTCGTCGGCCATGCTGGCGAGCAGGGCCGCCTCGGCCTGCTCGTCGAGGCCGGCGCCACGCAACTGCTCCTCGAACTGCTCGACGCCGATCCGCGCGGCCTGCTCCTTGAGCTGCAGCGATGCCACTTCGGCGCGGATCGGTTCCTGCTCGTGCTCGGCGCGCAGCCGCGCTTCCTCGCGTGAACGCAACTGCTGGGCGAGGTCGTCGAGGCGCTGGCGCGCCAGGCCGAGAGCCTGCTCGCGTTCGCCACGGGTCGAGAGCGCCGATTGCAGCGCCTGCTGCGCGGGTTGCGCCGACAGGCGGGCGAGTCTTTCGCGCAGGCCGGCCGATTCGGCCACCCCGCGCTCGGTCGCCTGCTGGGCCCGCGCGATCGCCTGCTCGAAGCGTTCGATGTCGGCCGCCGCGGTGCGGGTGGCGAACAGCGCCTCCTGGGCCGAACGTTCGGCCTCGCGCAGGCGTCCCCGATGGGCGTCGCGCTCGGCCTCGGCGGCCTCCAGTGCCTCGCGACGCCGCTCCGCGGCTTCCTGGCGCTCGGCGAGGGATTCGTCCAGTGTCTCGAAACGGGCCTGCGACTGGGCCAGGGTGTCATGGAGCCGGGCCAGGGTTTCCTCGGACTCGGCCTGCTCGCCGGCGACCCGCTCGCGTTCGCCGGCGACCCGCTCCGCCTCCTGGGCGAGGCGCTGCATTTCGAGCCGCGCGGCGCCCAGCCGGCGGGCGCAGTCGGCATGCGACTCCCGCAAGGCCTCCAGGGCCCGCAGGCGTTCGGCGGCGCTCGACTCGGCGCGGTGCGCCGAACTGCGCGCTTCCTCGGCGAGCAGGCGCGTGGCCCGCAGGGCGCGATCGAGGTTCTCGAGTTCCTGCTGGCGCGCGAGCAGGCCTTCCTGTTCGCTGTCGGCCGCGTAGAGCTGCATCGAGCCGCGGCCGACCGTGTGTCCGGCGGGAACCACGAAGCGCCCGCCGACCGGCAGTTCGGAGCGCTGGCGCATCGCGGTATCGATGTCGGGCGCCTGGAAGTGACCGGCCAGCCAGTCGGCGACCAGGGCCTGCACGCCCGCATCACCCGTCCGGACCAGCGCGGCCAGCGGCGCGGCGCCGCCCGGCAGGCTCGCCGCCGGGCCAGCCGAGGCAAGACTGGTGTCGAAGAACGCGACCTTGGCCGGAGGTGCGTCGCCGGCCAGGCCGAGCGCATGATCGAGCTGGCCGACCTCGAGGGCGCCAACTCGCTCGCGCATGACCGACTCGATCGCGGTTTCCCAGCCCGGTTCGATATGCAGGTGCTGCCAGAGCCGCTTCATGCGCTCGAGCCCGTGGTGGGCCAGCCATGGGCCGACCTTCGCCTGGCTGTCGACGCGCTCCTGCAGCTCGCGCAATGCCGCGATCCGGGCTTCGACCTGGGCGAGTTTGGCCTCGGTTTCGCGCAGCGCGTCGTGCGCCGGCGCGCGACGCGAATCGTGCTCCTGCCACTGCGAACGAGCCTGCTCGAGTTGCGCAGCCGATTCTTCTTCGCGAGCCTCGAGTTCGGCCAGTTCGGCCCGGGCATTCTCGAGCGCTACCGGATCGAACTCGCGCAGCACGGCCGCATCCGCCGCCAGCCGCTGGCGGCGCTGCTCGATGCGTTCAAGGCGTTCCTGCGCATTGCGTTGCTCGAGGCTGCACAGCTCCAGGCCGCGGCGGATCTCGGTGACTTCGGCCTGCCCGGCATCGAGCGTTTCGCGCGCCTCGCGAAGCCTTGTCTCGAAGGTCGACGAGGATTCGGCGAGTTCCTCGAGCGACTGCTCGAGGCCGGCGTGGCGCGCGTCGGCTTCCTCGCGGGTCGCACGCGCGTGCTCGAGCCCCTCGGTTGCAATGCGCACCTCGGCGGCGAGGCGCTCGGCGTCGGCCTCGATCGTGGCGAGCCGCTCGGTGATCTGGCCACTCGTCTCGTCGACGTGGCGAATTTCGGCCTCGAGGCGACCGACCTCGGCATTGGATTCGTAGAACCGCGCCTGCTCGGCGTGGACCGCGTCGCCCGCCTCGTAGTGGGCGGCGCGGCGCGCCTCGATCTCCGCCTCGAGGGCGCGCTGCTCGGCGATCTTCTCTTCGAGCGCGGTGCGGGCGACCGACTCGCGCTGCTGGCAGGCTGCCTGCTCGCGACGCGCCTCGTCGCGACGGACCAGCCAGTGCACCTGCTGCTTGCGCTCGCGCTCGGCTTCCAGCTCGCGGAAACGCTGGGCAACCTCCGCCTGCCGCTCGAGGCGTTCGATCTGGGTACCGAGTTCGCGGCGGATGTCCTCGACCCGGTTGAGATTCTCCCGGGTGTCGGCAAGCCGGTTGCTCGTCTCGCGCCGGCGCTCCTTGTACTTGGAGACCCCGGCTGCTTCCTCCAGGAAGACTCGCAGCTCCTCGGGTCGGGCCTCGATGATCCGGGAGATCATGCCCTGGCCGATGATTGCGTAGGCACGCGGCCCGAGGCCGGTGCCGAGGAACATGTCATGGACGTCGCGACGCCGGACGACCTGGTTGTTGATCAGGTACGAGGAGTTGCCGTCACGGGTCAGCACCCGCTTGACGGAGATCTCGGCGAACTGCCCCCAGCTGCCGCCGATCCGCCCGAGGCTGTTGTCGAAGATCAGTTCGACCGAGGCCCTCGCGGCCGGCTTGCGATCGGACGAGCCGTTGAAGATCACGTCCTGCATGGACTCGCCACGCAGTTCCGACGCCTTCGATTCGCCGAGTACCCAGCGAACCGCATCCATGATGTTGGACTTGCCGCAGCCATTGGGGCCGACGACGCCGACGAGTTGGCCCGGCACATCGAACGCCGTGGGATCGACGAACGATTTGAAGCCGGCTAGTTTGATCTGCTTCAGTCGCAAGTTGGGTTTTCCTCGCGGCAAGGCCCGTGAAGGCGCTGCGGCCGATGTCGGCTCGCCCAGAAAAGGCAAAAAGCCGCAGTGGCGGCTTGGCGACCGGCCGCTACGGTGGCTCGATCGGGGCTTCGTATAATAGCATCGCCCCCTCTCGCCCCGAGGCCCGTCGCGCCAGCGCGTCGCGCGGCGGCGGCCTGCGCCCGCGGTCCTGCCGGATATCCAGAATGCCTTCCGTACCCAGCAAGCAACTCGAGACGTTTCCGAACCCGAACCCGGCGAGGGATTATCTCGTTCACATCGAAATTCCCGAGTTCACCTGCCTGTGTCCCATGACCGGACAACCCGACTTCGCAACGATCGTCGTCGACTATTTCCCCGACCGCAAGAACCTCGAACTGAAGGCGCTCAAGTTGTACATGTGGTCCTACCGGAACGAAGGCGTCTTCCACGAAGCCGTCAGCAACCAGATACTCGAGGACCTGGTTTCCGCGTGCCGGCCCCGCTTCATGCGCCTGACGACCCGCTGGTACGTGCGGGGCGGCATTTTCACCACCGTGGTGCTCGAACACCGCAAGCGCGGCTGGACGGCGCCG
>Ga0079224_100001856_pt1 | contig 24932 bp, 26 predicted proteins | sample Stecom2015_FD_80414 | JGI IMG/M metagenome (GOLD analysis project Ga0079224, IMG submission 80414) | Agricultural soil microbial communities from Utah to study Nitrogen management - Steer compost 2015 | ecosystem: Environmental > Terrestrial > Soil > Agricultural land | place: USA: Utah... | reverse complement strand
GGTGTCGAGGACGCCGAGCACCCGCCGCCATCCGGCGATCGCGTTCTGCGCCTCGTTGAAGATCTCCGTGGCCATCGTCATGGGCGCGATGAACAGGTTGATGAGGAACAGGAAGGCCACCAGCTGCCCGGCGGTGAGGGAGCCCGTGACGCCCAGCCCCACTCCGACCGCGATGACGACCGCGTAGGTGAACGCCGAGACGAGTTCGGCGAGCGGTGAGATGGCCATGGACAGGCGCTGGGCCCTGACCTGGGCGGCGCGGGTGGCCAGGACGGTCGTGTCGACGCGCGCGGCGGTGCGCTCCTCGGTGCCGTGGGCGCGGATGACCGCGGCGCCGACGACGGTCTCGCTGACGACGCCGAGCATCTCGCCGGTGCGTTCCCGCACCTTCAGGTAGGCCTTGGACAGCAGCCGCTGCAGCCGGCGCACCCCGAACAGCAGGGGCAGGAAGCACACCCACACCAGCAGGGTCAGCTGCCAGGAGTACACGGCCATCAGCACGGTGGCGATCGCCAACTGCCCGGTGCTGACCACCAGCAGGATGCCGCCCCACTGCATGAAGGTGCTGATCTGGTCGACGTCGCTGGTGACCCGGGACACCAGGGCACCCTTGCGTTCGCTGTTCTGGGTGAGCACCGACAGGTCGTGCACGTGGCGGAACGCCTTGCGGCGCAGGGTGGCCAGGCCCGACTCGGTGGACCGGTACAGGCGTGTGTTCATCGCGTAGGAGCACAGCGCGGTGACGGCGACCAGGACGGCGCACAGCGCGACCGTGCCGACCACGAAACCGATGTCCGGGCCGCCCTCGGCGAGCAGGCCGTTGTCGATGATCTGCTGCACCGCCAGGGGCACCACGACCTTGCCGACGGTGGCGAGTACCGCGAGGGCGACGGTGACCGCCAGTCCGCGGGTGAACTCGGGGGACAGCGCGATGCCGCGGCGCAGGGTGGCCCACGCCGAGTCGGTGGAGCGGTGCAGCGCGGGGGCGGTCTTCGGGCTGTCGGCGCGGGAGGTCCGGGTACGGGCCGGGGCGCTCATCGGAGGGCCTCCTGGTCGGCGGGTCGGGCGGCGGCTTCGGCTCTGCGTTGTGCGGCGGCCTGCTCGTAGGCGGTGACGAGCCGGTGGTATCCGGGGGAGCGCACCAGCAGCTCCTCGTGGGTCCCCCGGTCGCGGACCGTGCCCTGTTCGAGGTAGACGACCTCGTCGGCGAGTTCGATGGTGGCCCTGCGGTAGGCCACGACCACGACGGTGGCCCCCGCGAGGTCGGCCTCCCGCAGCCCGCCCAGGATCTGCGCCTCGACCTGGGGGTCGACCGCGGAGGTGGCGTCGTCCAGGATGAGCAGTCGGGGGCGGCGGACCAGGGCGCGGGCCAGGGCCAGGCGTTGGCGCTGGCCGCCGGACAGGCTGGTGCCGCGCTCGCCGAGCCGGGTGTCGAGCCCCTGCGGGAGGGCGGCGACGAAGGAGTCGGCGCGGGCCAGCCGCAGCGCCTGCCACACGGCGGCGTCGTCGACGTCCATGCCCAGGGTGATGTTGTCGCGGACGCTGTCGTCGAAGACGAACGTGGTCTGCGGGACCAGGGCGACGGCGCGGGACAGTTCCCCGGGAGCGTAGTGGCGGGCGTCGACCCCGTTGACGAGCACCTCGCCCCGGTCCGGGTCGACCAGCCTGGCCAGCAGCATGGTGAGGGTGGACTTGCCCGCCCCGGTGGGGCCGACCAGGGCGGTGACCCGTCCGGGGGCCAGTTCCAGGTGCACGTCGCGCAGGACGGTGGTGCGCGGCAGCTCCGCGTCGCCGTCCGCGTTCAGGCCGCGTCCGCCGTCGTCGCGGTTCTCGGTGTAGGTGTCGACGTAGGAGAAGCTGAGGCCGCGGACGCTGACCGCCAGGCCGCCCTCGCCGCGGAGCACGGCGTCACCGTGGTCGGTGCCGCCCTCGGCGTCGAGCACCGCGCTGACCCGCCGCCACCCCACCACGCTGCGCGGCAGGTCCCCCAGCAGCCAGCCGAGGGAGCGCACCGGCAGCGACAGCAGGGTGAACAGGTAGGCGATCTGGACGACCTCGCCGGAGGTGACGGCGCCCAGGTCGAGGCGGATCAGACCGATGAGCAGCACCACCAGCACGCCGAGGTTGGGCAGCGCCTCCAGGAGCGGGTCGAACGCGGCACGCATCCGGCCGACCCTGATCTGGGCGTCGCGCAGCTGGTCGGCGGCACGGGCGAACCGTTCCGTCTCGGTGTCCTCGCGGCCCAGGGTCTTGACCACGAGCGCGCCGTCGAAGGACTCGTGCGCGACCTCGCTGACCTGGGAGCGCAGCGCCTGGGCGCGGGTGGCGGCGGGTGAGACCCTGCGCTGGAACACGATGTTGGCCACGGCCAGCGTGGGAAAGACCACGAAGCCCACCAGGGCGAGCACCGGGTCGGTGACGAGCATCGCGACGGCGGCGATCAGCAGCATGGCGACGCTGCCCACGGCCATCGGCAGCGGTGCGAGCGGCTGCCAGGCGGCCTCGACGTCGGCGTTGGCGTTGGACAGCAGTTGTCCGGCGGGGTGGCGCTGGTGCCAGGACAGCGGCAGCTGCAGGTACTTGCGGGCGACCGCGCGCCGGTACCGCGCCTGCATGCGGAACTGCATGAGGCCGGCGTAGAAGCGGCGCGCGCCCAGGCCCAGCGCCCGGAGCGCGCCGACGCCGAACACCGCCGCCGCGGCGGTGGCCACCGCGGCGGTGGTGGTGCGTCCGTTCTCGACGGCGGGCAGGATGACCTGTTCGGAGACGGCTCCGAGGACGGAGGCGGAGGCGACGGAGGCGGCCGCGTAGAGCACTGCGCCGACCAGTGCGGCGGTGAAGACCGCCGGTTCGGTGCGGATCGCGGTCCACAGGACGCGCATTCCCTCGGTGAAGACCCGAGAGCCGGCGTTGGACTTCGCGGCGGCCGACCCCTGTGCCATTCGTCCCCCCGTTGTGTTGTCGCGGTGGTTGGCGCCCTCCCCTGGCAGGCGCAACGGTTTCCCACCGTACCCACCGGACTGTCGGACTGCACCGGTCTGGTTCAGCGTTGTGGACAACTCGGCTATTCCGTCCGCATGCGGCGGGAGTGTCCGCTTGTGGCCACCGTCGCCGGGGCCGGGGACCGCGTGCCGGCGGGGGTGCGCGTGCCTTCCGGGCTGCTCGGGCCGCCACGCGAAACGGGCTGCGGCCCCGGATCGGGCCGGGGTCCCGTGCGCGCGGGGAGCCGGTGCGGGGCGGCGGTCTCCCGGCGGCACCCGCTCCGCTGGACCGGATGCCGCTCGGAGCCGCCCCGGCCTCCTTCCCGAGCCGGCCGAGGAACGCCGGAGGGCGGGACCCGCAACGGTCCCGCCCCCGGCCGGTGTCGTGCGGCCCCGCGCCGGGGCCGTGCCTCAGCGCACCGGATGGCCCTTGGCGCGCAGGTCCGCCTTGACGTCGTTGATGGTGAACTCGCCGAAGTGGAACACGCTGGCGGCCAGGACCGCGTCGGCGCCCGCCTCCACGGCCGGGGCGAAGTGCTCCACGGCGCCCGCTCCTCCGCTGGCGATCAGCGGCACGGTCACCACCTCGCGCACCGCGCGGATCAGCTCCAGGTCGAATCCGTTCTTGGTGCCGTCGGCGTCCATGGAGTTGAGCAGGATCTCTCCTGCGCCGAGTTCCACGGCCTGCTGGACCCACTCGACCGCGTCGGTGCCGGTCCCCTGGCGTCCGCCGTGCGTGGTGACCTCGAAGCCGCTGGGGGTGGCGCCGTCGGCGGTGCGCCGCACGTCGGCGGAGAGGACCAGGACCTGGCTGCCGAACCGCTGGGCGATCTCCCGGATCAGTTCGGGGCGGCGGACCGCAGCGGTGTTGACGCCGACCTTGTCCGCCCCGGCGCGCAGCAGCCGGTCGACGTCGTCGGTGCTGCGCACGCCGCCGCCGACGGTGAGCGGGATGAACACCTGTTCGGCGGTGCGGCGCACCACGTCGTAGGTGGTCTCGCGGTTGCCGCTGGAGGCGGTGACGTCCAGGAAGGTCAGTTCGTCGGCGCCCTCGGCGCCGTAGCGCCGGGCCAGTTCGACGGGGTCGCCCGCGTCCCGCAGGTTCTGGAAGTTGACGCCCTTGACCACTCGTCCCGCGTCGACGTCCAGACACGGGATGACACGGACCGCCAGGCTCATCGGGCGGCCTCCCGCACCACGGCCAGGGCCTCCTCCAGGGTGAACGCGCCCTCGTACAGGGCGGTGCCCATGATGGCGCCCTCCACTCCCTCGGGCACCAGGGCCGCCAGTGCCCGCAGGTCGTCGAGGCTGGACACGCCGCCGCTGGCCACGACCGGCTTGTCCGTGCGCGAGCACACGTCCCGCAGCAGGTCGAGGTTGGGGCCCTTGAGGGTGCCGTCCTTGTTGACGTCGGTGACGACGTAGCGGGCGCAGCCCGCGGCCTCCAGGCGCTCCAGGGTCTCGTACAGGTCGCCGCCCTCACGGGTCCAGCCGCGCGCGGCCAGGGTGGTGCCGCGCACGTCCAGGCCGATGGCGATCCGGTCGCCGTGCTCGGCGATGATCCTGGCGCACCAGTCGGGGTTCTCCAGTGCGGCGGTGCCGATGTTGACGCGGCGGCATCCCGTGGCCAGCGCCGCGTTCAGCGACTCGTCGTCGCGGATTCCCCCGGACAGTTCCACCTGGACGTCGAGCCTGCCGACGATGGAGGCCAGCAGTTCCCGGTTGTGGCCCCGGCCGAAGGCGGCGTCCAGGTCGACCAGGTGGATCCACTCGGCCCCGGCGTTCTGCCAGGCCAGGGCCGCTTCCAGCGGGTCGCCGTACCGGCCGCCGGTGTCCGCCCTGCCCTGGACGAGTTGCACTGCCTGGCCGCCCGCGACGTCGACGGCGGGCAGGAGTTCGAGTGTGGGCGCCATGTGGGTGAACCTTTCACGGAGATGGGAGGATGGCGTCAGGGCCTGTCCGGCCGCGTGACGGCCTGTTCAGAGCGTCGCGATCCAGTTGGCGAGCAGTCGGGCTCCCGCGTCACCGGACTTCTCCGGGTGGAACTGGGTGGCCCACAGCGGGCCGTTCTCCACGGCCGCCACGAACGGGGAGCCGTGGGTGGACCAGGTGACCAGCGGCGGCTTCAGGTGCGGGCTGGTCGCCTCCATCTCCCAGGCGCGCACGCCGTAGGAGTGGACGAAGTAGAAGCGCGCGTCCGCGTCGAGCCCGGCGAACATCTCGGATCCGGCGGGCGCGTCGACGGTGTTCCAGCCCATGTGCGGGACGACGGGGGCGTCGAGCCGGTCCACGGTGCCGGGCCACTCCCCGCAGCCCTCGGTGGTGACGCCGTGTTCGACCCCCCGGTCGAACAGGACCTGCATGCCGACGCAGATCCCCAGCACGGGACGGCCTCCCGCCAGGCGTTTGCCGATGACGCGGTCGCCCCGGGCGGCACGCAGCCCTCTCATGCAGGTCTCGAACGCCCCCACGCCGGGCACGACGAGCCCGTCGGCCTCCAAGGCGGTGTGCGGGTCGCCGGTGACGGTGACGCGGGCGCCGACCCGTTCCACGGCCCGCTGCGCGGAGCGCAGGTTTCCCGATCCGTAGTCGAGGATGACGACGTGTGGCTGCACGGGTGTGACGTGCCTTCCTGTGGGGACGGTCAGAAGTAGCCGAGGCGCAGCACCCCGGCAGCCAGGGCCAGGACCGCGCAGGCGGCCAGGCCCACGGCGATGGCCTTGTTGGTCTTCCACAGCGACAGGGTGCCGCCGAACAGCAGGCCGCCGAGGCCGATCAGCAGCACCCCCAGGACCGTGGTGCTCACAGAGCACCCTTGGTGGAGGGCACCCCGCTGACGCGGGGGTCGCGTTCGCAGGCGAACCGCAGGGCCCGGGCCAGCGCCTTGAACTGGCACTCCACGATGTGGTGGGCGTTGCGTCCGTAGGGGACGTGGACGTGCAGCGCGACGCGGGCCTGGGCGACGAAGGACTCGAAGATGTGCCGGGTCATCGTGGTGTCGTAGTCGCGGCCGATCACCGGGGCCATGCCCGCGGGCTCGGAGTGCACCAGGTAGGGCCGGCCCGAGACGTCGACGGTGACCTCGGCGAGCGCCTCGTCCAGGGGGACCTTGACGTCGGCGAAACGGCGGATCCCGGTCTTGTCGCCCAGGGCCTCGCGGAAGGCGGCGCCGAGGGCGAGGGCGGTGTCCTCCATCGTGTGGTGGGAGTCGATGTGCAGGTCGCCTTCGGTGTGCACGGTCAGGTCGAACAGTCCGTGCTTGGCGATCTGGTGGAGCATGTGGTCGTAGAAGCCGACGCCGGTGGAGATGTCGGCGGCGCCGGTGCCGTCGAGGTTGATCTCGACCAGGACCTTGGTCTCGTTGGTGGCGCGTTCGACGCGGCCGATGCGGCTCATGGGTGGTTCTCCTCGTCGTGGCGGTGCCAACCGCCGGGTGTCGGGTCGTGTGTCGGGAAGGGACCGTGGTCAGGCACGGCCGGTCGCCGTGAGCAGCGCGTCGCGGAAGAGCGCCATCTCCTCCGGGGTGCCGACGGTGACGCGCAGCCACTCGGGTGGTCCCACCTCGCGGATGAGCACCCCCTGTTCCAGCAGTTTCCGGAACACCTCCGAGCGGTCGGGAAGACGGCCGAACAGCACGAAGTTGGCGTCGGAGTCGGCGACCTCGAAGTCGTGGGCGCGCAGCCAGTCGACGAGCGCGTCGCGTTCGGCGCGCAGCGTCTCGACCGCGCCGAGCAGTTCGTCGGCGTACTCCAGGGCGGTGCGGGCCACCGCCTGGGTCACGGCCGACAGGTGGTAGGGCAGCCGTACCAGTTGCAGGGCGTCGACGACGGCCGGGTGCGCGGCGAGGTAGCCGAGGCGGGCTCCGGCCAGGGCGAACGCCTTGGACATGGTGCGCGAGACGATGACGTTGGGGTGGGTGGGCAGCAGCGACAGGGCGCTGGGGGTGCCCTCGCGGCGGAACTCGGCGTAGGCCTCGTCGACCACGACGACGCCGGGGGCGGCCGCGGCGACCGCCTCGACGGTCTCCAGCGGCAGCGCGGTCCCGGTGGGGTTGTTGGGCGAGGTCAGGAAGACCACGGAGGGCTGGTGCTCCTTGACCGCGGCCACGGCCTCGGCGGCGTCCACCTCGAAGCGTGCGGTGCGGGGCGCCGACACCCACCCGGTGGCGGTGCCGCGCGCGATGATCGGGTGCATGGAGTAGGACGGCTCGAAGCCCACGGCCGTGCGGCCGGGGCCGCCGAACGCCTGCAGGATCTGCTGGAGGATCTCGTTGGAGCCGTTGGCGGCCCAGACGTTGGCGGCGTCCAGGCCGTGGCCGAGGTGGTCGGCGAGCGCCCGGCGCAGGTCGACGGCGTCGCGGTCGGGGTAGCGGTTGAGGCCGGCGGCCGCCTCCGCGGCGGCGCGGCCGATGGCCTCGGCCAGCCGGGGCGACGGCGGGTACGGGTTCTCGTTGGTGTTGAGGACGGCCCGCACCGTCAGCTGCGGGGCGCCGTAGGGGGACTGTCCGCGCAGGTCGTCGCGGAGGGGCAGGTCCTCCAGCCCGAAGTCGGTGTGTCCGAAGTCGCTCACGTCTGCTGCTCCTCCAGCGGGATGCGCGCGGTGACGGCCTCGCCGTGCGCGGGAAGGTCCTCGGCCTGGGCGAGGGCCACCACGTGGTGGGCGACCTCGGCCAGTGCGGCGCGGTCGTACTCGACGACGTGGATGCCGCGCAGGAAGCTCTGCACGCTCAGCCCCGAGGAGTGGCAGGCGCAGCCGCCGGTGGGCAGCACGTGGTTGGAGCCCGCGCAGTAGTCGCCCAGGGACACCGGCGAGTGGTCCCCGACGAAGATCGCTCCGGCGTTGCGCACCCGGGCGGCGACGGACCGGGCGTCGGCGGTCATGACCTCCAGGTGTTCGGGGGCGTAGGCGTTGACGACCTCCAGGCCGTGGTCGAGGTCGTCGACGAGGACGATGCCGGACTGGGGGCCGCCCAGGGCCTGGGCGACGCGGTCGCTGTGCTTGGTGGCGGGCACCCTCGCGGCGAGTTCGGCCTCGACGCGGGCGGCGAGGCGCTCGGAGGGGGTGACCAGGACCGAGGCGGCGACGACGTCGTGTTCGGCCTGGCTGATCAGGTCGACGGCGACGTAGCCGGGGTCGGCGGTGTCGTCGGCGAGGATGGCGATCTCGGTGGGCCCGGCCTCGGAGTCGATGCCGATGACGCCCTTGAGCAGGCGCTTGGCCGCGGCGACCCAGATGTTGCCGGGGCCGGTGACCATGTCGGCGCGGGCGCACTCGCCCGCGCCGTAGGCGAACATGGCGACGGCCTGGGCGCCGCCCACGGCGTAGACCTCGTCGACGCCGAGCAGGGCGCAGGCGGCCAGGATGGTGGGGTGCGGTAGTCCGCCGAAGTCCGCCTGCGGCGGCGAGGCCACGGCCAGGGAGGGCACCCCGGCCTCCTGGGCGGGGACGACGTTCATGACGACGCTGGAGGGGTAGACGGCGCGGCCGCCGGGCACGTACAGCCCGACCCGGTCGACGGGGACCCAGCGTTCGGTGACCGTGCCGCCGGGGACGACCCGGGTGGTGGTGTCGGTGCGGCGCTGGTCGCGGTGGACCAGGCGGGCCCGGCGGATCGACTCCTCCAGCGCGGCGCGCACGGCCGGGTCGAGCTCGGCCAGGGCGGTGTCGAGGGCGTCCGCGGGGACGCGGAGGTGGGCGGGGCGCACCCCGTCGAAGCGCTCCCCCAGCTCGATCAGCGCCTCAACCCCGCGATGGCGCACGTCCTCGCAGATGGGGCGGACTTTCTCGACCGCGGACGCGACGTCGGTCTCGGCGCGCGGCAGGGACTCGCGCGGGTCTGCGGGGTTGCCTCGGAGATCGATTCGGGAGATCACGGACCTCATTGTAGGGGCGGCTCCGCGCCGGGGCTGTCGGGGCGGCGCCGCCTGTGGACGGGCGCGCCTCCCCGTTTCCCGCATACTTCGCCCCGGTGCGGTCAGCGGCACGGTATGACGACCGACGTCCACGATTCCGAACACGGCCTCTCCAAGTTCCACCAGCTCCTCGTCGACCAACTGCGCCACGAGTTCACCGCCTCGCAGCAGTACGTGGCGCTGGCGGCCTGGTTCGACGGCCGGGACCTGCCGCGGCTGGCCGGGTTCTTCTACCGCCAGGCGCTGGAGGAGCGCGACCACGCGATGATGATCCTGCGCTTCCTGCTCGACAGCGGCGTGCCGGTCGCGGTGCCGGGGACCGACGCGGTCCGCAACGACTTCGACACGCCGCGCGACCCGGTGGCGCTGGCCCTGCGGCAGGAGCGCGCGGTCACCGACCAGTTCCACCGGCTGGTCGCGGCCGCGCGCGAGGAGAACGACTACACCGGCGAGCAGTTCCTCCAGTGGTTCCTCAAGGAGCAGGTGGAGGAGGTCGCCACGATGTCCACGCTGCTGGCGGTCGTGGACCGGGCCGACGGCGACCTGTTCGACGTGGAGACCTTCGTGGCCCGGGACCTGCGCCCGGCGGAGGCCGTGGAGGCCGGCGCCCCGGAGACGGCGGGACCGGCCGCCTCCTGACGCGGTCCGCCGGCGGCGCGGCGTGCCGCCGGCGGGCATACTTGTACGGTGTCCACCACACTGCCGCTCTTCCCGCTCGGCTCGGTCCTCTTCCCGGGGCTGACCCTGGCCCTGCACGTGTTCGAGGACCGCTACCTGAGGCTGGTGGACGACCTGCTGGACCTTCCCGCCGACCGGCCCCGCCGCTTCGGGGTGGTCGGCATCAAGCTGGGCCGCGAGGTCGGGGAGGGCGCGGCGCACCAGATCGCCGAGGTCGGCTGCGCCGCCGAGATCAGCACGGTGCAGCATTCCGGCTCCGGTCTGGACCTGGTGGTCACGGGGGTGGAGCGGTTCCGGGTGGTGGAGCCGGTGGAACCGGACGAGGAGACGCCCTACCGGCGCGCGCGGGTCGCCCCGCTGGCCGAGGAGGTCGGCGAGGACGCCGGGGCCTGGTGGGAGCGGGCGGCCCGGCACTTCACGGTGTACCTGGAACGCCTGGACCGCATCGGGGTGGTCGTGGCGGCCGACGCGGAGCTGCCCGCCGAGCCGGTGGAGGCGTCCTACGCGGTGGCCGACGCGACGGTCCTGGACATGTCCGACAAGCAGGCGCTGCTGGAGGCCCCCTCCGCGGCCGAGCGCCTGGCGCTCGCCGTCGACCTGCTGCGGCGGGAGAACCGGGTGCTGTCGGCGTTCCGCCTGCTGCCCGCGGGCCGGTTCCCCCACCAGGTGATCAACCTGAACTGACCGGTTCACGGCACGAGAGGCGGACGGCGTTGGGCGGTAGGGGCACTCCGGCCACGGTCGCGGCCGCGCGCGGCGGCATCGCGTTCACCCTGCACTCCTACACGGTCACGGGGGCGGGCTCCTACGGGGAGGAGGCGGCCGGGGCGCTGGGGGTGCCGCCCGAGCGGATGTTCAAGACCCTCGTCGCCGAGGTCGACGGCACGCTGACCGTGGGGGTGGTGCCGGTGGCGGGAAGGCTGGACCTCAAGGCGCTGGCGGCGGCGGTGGGAGGGCGGCGGGCCCGGTTGGCCGATCCCGCCGCGGCCGAGCGCGCCACCGGGTACGTGCGCGGCGGGATCAGTCCGCTGGGCCAGCGCAGGCGGCTGCGGACGGTGGTGGACTCCTCGGCAGCGGACCACGAGACGGTGTACGTGTCCGCGGGCAGGCGGGGCCTGCAGATGGAGGTGGCCCCCGCCGACCTGGTGCGGCTGACCGGGGCCGTCACCGCGTCGATCGCCGCGCGGGACTGAGCCCGGCGGGGCGGCGGGCCGCGGCCGGTCACGCCGCGGACACGGAGCGGTCACCGCCCTTTCCAGGCCCGGGGAACCGGCCTACTGTGATCAATATCCGGTTGACACAGGACAGGCGAGGAGTCCGCGATGGTCGCCGCGATCGTGTTGGGCACGGCTCTGCACTACCTGCTCGTCACGTTCTGCTATGTGGTGACCCGGGTGTGCTACTCGCGGGTGCGTGCGGCCGGTCCGCTGCGGCCCGCGGTGGGTCCGGAGGACCTGGACCCCTACGAGCTCGCCCTGCTCGCGGGGGGCCGGACGCGGGTGGGCGAGGTCGCGGTGGCCGAACTGTTCCTCACCGGGCGGCTCACCGCGTGGGGGCCGGGCATGGTCGCGGGGGTTCCCGGACGCTGCGGCGCCTCCCCCGCCCCGCTGTCGGACGCGCCTTTCGTACGGGCGCTCTCCGCGCGCCTGGTGGCGGGCCGGCCGTTGTCGGTGGACCGGCTGGCGTCGGCGGCGACGTGCGGGGACGCGATCACCGCGGCGTTGTGGCGGCTGCGCCGGCTGGGGCTGTTCCTGGCGGCGGGGCGGCTGCTCGGGGTGGTGGCGCTCCGGCGGGCGGCGTGGCTGTCCCAGGTGGCTCTGGGGGCCGTGGGCGTGCTGGCCGCGGGGTTCGTGGTGGGGTGGACGGTGTCGTCGGCTCCGGTGGACCGCTCCCCCGTTCCGCTGCTGCTGGTCCTGCTGCTGGGGTACCCCTTCCTGCTGCACGTGGGGTTCCGGGCGGTCGGCGGGGCCGCGGGAGCGGTGGGGGCGGCGGCGCTGGTGGTGGCGGTGAGCGCGGTGGCCGGGGGGCTGTCCGGGGAGCTGCTGGCCGCCGTGGTGCCGTTCGGCGGGTGGTTCGCGGCGTACGCGGTGTACCGGGGTACCGGGGGCAGGCTGGGGCCGCGCACGGTGGCCGGGGACGTCCTGCTGGCCGAGGCCCGCGCGGAGGTGGCGGTGCGGTGCGACGGCGGGGCGCTGCTGCGGGTGACCGCGGTGGCGGGGTTCCGGGGGCTGCGTGCGGGGAGTGCTCCGTCGACGGGTGCGCCCCGGTTGGCGCGGCTGGCCGCCTTCGCCGCGGCGTGCGGGCGTTCGTTCGGCTCGGCGGACCGGGGGGTGGGCGGTGACTTCGGTTGGGACGGGGCGCGCGGCGACTGGACCGTGCACGGTGAGGTGCTGCCGCTGCCGTCGTCCGCCCCGCGCGGGGGGCGGGACCGCCGGGGGCCGGCGAACGGCCGTTCCTGATCCGGGGCCCGTGCCGCCGGGGCGGCTCCGGTGGCGGACTCGGGCATTGCCATCGACCAGTATCCGATATATCGTCAACATGTCGATAGTTCGAATACTGTCGCAAGTGTTCCAAAGGAGGGACGATGGTCACCGCAGCGATGCCCTGGGACTGGAGGCGCGGCCCCCGCCGCGTCGGTCGCCGCGCCTGGCTCTTCGCGCAGTGGGCGGGCGGGGGCGGTCCGCACCGCCGTAGCGGGTTCGGGCCCCCGGTGCCGCCCCCGCCGCCGAACGGACCGTGGGGGATGCCCCCCGCCGGGCCGTTCGGCGCCCACCACGGCCCGTTCGGCCTCTTCGGCGGCCGTCGCGGCGGCCGCGGTCCGCGGGCCCGGCGCGGCGACGTGCGCACCGGGATCCTGCTGCTGCTGGCGGAGAAACCGATGAGCGGCTACGAGATCATCAAGGAGGGCCGGGAGCGCAGCAACGGCGCGTGGCGGCCCAGTCCCGGCTCCGTCTACCCGATGCTGCAGCAGCTGGAGGACGAGGGCCTGGTCGCGCCCGCCGCCGGGGAGGGGCGCCGCCGCCCCTACGAACTGACCGAGGAGGGGCACGCCCACGTCGCCGAGCACGCCGCGGAGCTGACCCCGCCCTGGGAGAGCGCCGCCCGGGAGTACGAGGAGGAGCACGCCCAGCACGCCGAGCTCGCCTCCCTGGCCGCCCAGTTGGCGGCGGCCGCGGCCCAGGTCTCCCACGTGGGTACCGCCGAGCAGGTGGAGCGGGCCAAGCGGTTGCTGGCCGAGGCGCGCAGGGGCGTGTACCGCATCCTCGCCGAGGACGAGGCCGCGGACGGCGCCGAGGAGGACGAGGCCCGGTGAGCGGGCGCGGCCCCGCGCCCCCGGTTCAGCCCCGGCCGGGGCGGCTCCCGCTCTCGACGGCCGCCCGGGTCGGGGCGGACTCCTCCGCCCCGTCGTCCGGCTCCGCCTGCCACAGGGTGAGCGCCTCGAACAGGCCGTACTGCAGGACCGCGCTGAAGGGCCACAGCAGCAGCGCGCTGTGCGACCGCAGGGCCAGTCCGGTGCGGACGACGTCGCCGGGGCGGGCCAGCAGGAGGGCGTCGTCGGCGGCGCGCAGGTCGAGTCCGACGCCCACGCCCCAGGCGACGAGGGAGCCCGCCGCGGTCCCGGCGGCGACTCCCAGCAGTGTGGGCAGCCGCAGGTCCAGGCGGTACCGGTGGGAGGCCCGCTGCTGGACGAGATAGCAGACGTAGCCGACGGCGAGCCCGGCGACCAGCATCATGACCGAGTAGCGGCCGTCGACGGCGAACCAGGTCTGGGAGAGCGGGTGGTAGGCGAGCCCCCGGGAGGTGACGGTCGCCTCGGGGCGTGGGGCGATCAGCCACCACAGCAGTCCCAGCGGCAGTCCGAGCAGTGTGATGCCGCCGAAGACCACCGTTCCCACGGCGAGTTTGCGCCCCATGACCGGCCCACCCGTTCACCTTCGGTCGTTGTGCCCACCAGAGGGTATCCCCTGCCGGGACGGGACGCCGCGGCACCGGACCGGCGGGAGCGGGGCACCTCGCAAAGAAATCAAATTTTGAACCAAAATTCAGCGGCCGCTCACCGCGTCTTTCCCGGGACGCTCCCCTCCCCGCCCCCGCATCTCCTGGAAACTCCGACCGCCGGCCTCCGCCCACCCACATACCGGGTGGTCTATTCGTATTGCGAATCGCCTCCGGACAACAGCTCCGATCCCCCTCTCCCGTTGCCGGCCCTTCCTCCACCGCAGCCGTCCGCCCCCGTTCCCAGCAGCGTCGAAGCGAATACCGGGACCGGAGAAGACGCTTCCCGGCCCGCCCCGCCGTCCCGGACGCGTCCGCCCGGCGACGGGGCCGCTCCTCCGACCTCTTGCGGCCACGCGCCCCCCGAAAGGCCGACGCCGCCCCTCCCACCCTCTCGACATCCCCCGAAGAAAGCGTTCCCACCAGCGGAAACACGCCTCTTTACCACTCTTGCGCAGCACATTCCACACCGTTTTTTACGGCATCATTCGTCTTACCAATCCTTTCTGCCCCACCTGTTGCCATACGCACCGGAATCCCCTAGCCTTTGTGTCGCATGCCGGCAGTTACCCAGAGCGCTCACCCAGATACCCCTTTCAGGAGGAGAGGCAGATCATGCAGGAAAAGAAGCCGACGCAGCGCAAGAAGTACACCGCCCCGCAGATCGCCAAGGCCGGCGGCTTCAAGGAGTCCACCGGCTGGTACACCGCGAATTCGGGCGTCGAGATCTACCTCATCTTCCCCCGCTGGATCCGCTAGTCGCCCGTCTTCACACAACGTCGTTTCCGGAGGATCCGTGGTCGGTCGCATCAGCCCCTACTTCGCCGTTTTCCCCGACGAGGACGCTCTCGGGCGTGCGGCCGACCGCCTTCCGGCAGCGCAGTGCCTGGCCACGCACCGCTCGGGACGCCCCTGGATCGTGGGCTCCCTCCCCGACGACCAGTTCCTGCTGGTCGAAGCCGGGGAACGGCGCCTCGCCGTGATCGGACGCCGCTCGGTCGGGCCCGACCGGCTGCGCGCCGAACTCGAGCGGCTCGACGGTCTGGCCGGGCTCGACCGGGTCGCGCACGCCCTACCGGGCAGCTTCCACCTCGTCGCGGTGGTGGGCGACCGGATGCGCGTGCAGGGCAGCGCCTCGGGACTGCGCCGGGTCTTCCACGCCCGCGTCGGAGCGGCCCGCGTCGCCGCGGACCGCTCCGACGTCCTGGCCGACCTGTCGGGGGCCTCCCCCGACCCCGACGTCCTGGCCCTGCGGCTGTTCAACGGCCTGCCGCACCCGCTCACCGAGGCGTCCGTGTGGTCCGGCGTCGAACCCGTTCCCGCGTGGCACTACCTCGACCTCGGCCTGCGCGGCGACGACCACCGGGTGGTCCGGTGGTGGCGGCCCCCCGAACCGGAGCTGGACGTCGCGGCCGGGGCCCCGCTGCTGCGCGCGGCCCTGACCGACGCCGTGGACGCGCGCACCCACGGCGGACAGGTGGTCAGCGCCGACCTGTCCGGCGGCCTCGACTCCACCCCGCTGTGCGCGCTGGCCTCCTCCGGTCCCGCGAAGGTCGTCGCCCTGACCCTCAGCAGCGACCTGGACACCGACGACGACCTGCACTGGGCGCGGATCGCCCGGCGCTCCTTCCCCTCGGTCGAGCACGTCGTGTTCTCCACCCGGGACCTCCCCGACTTCTACGCCGGCCTCGACGGTGAGGAGCTGCCTCTCCTGGACGAGCCGTCGGTGGCCGTCCTGAGCGCCCCGCGGGTACTGAGCCGGCTGCGGCTGGCCCAACAGCACGGCGCCCGCCTGCACATGGACGGCCTGGGCGGCGACCAGCTGCTGTGCGGGACCCCCACCCTCTACCACGACCTGCTGCGCAGCCGTCCGCTCACCGCGCTGCGGCTGGTCCGCGGCCACCGCCTGCTGCTGGGCCTGCCCCTGTCGGAGACCGTCTCCTCCCTGGCCGACCGCCGCGACCTGCGCGCGTGGTTCGCCGCCACCCGGCGCCTCGTGGCCACCGGGGAGGCGCCCCGCAACGCCCTGTTCGGCTGGGACTCGCTGCCCAGCTGCGGCCCCTGGCTGACCGCCGAGGCCAGGGAGCGCGTCCTGGCCCGCTTCGACGCGGCGGCCGAGACGCTGGAGCCGCTCGCCCCCACCCGCGGCCGCCACGCCGACCTGGCCACGGTCCGTTCCACAGGCCGCGACCTGCGGCTGATCCACCAGATGAGCGTCGGCGACCTGCCGAGCGCGGAGTCGCCCTTCCTCGACGACCGGGTCGTGGAGGCCTGCCTGCGGGTGCGCCCCGAGGGGCGGTCGACCCCGTTCGAGTTCAAACCCCTCATGAAGGCGGCCATGTCCGACCTCCTCCCCGAGGAGTTCCTGCACCGCCGCTCCAAGACCGACGGGACTCCGCTCGCCGCGGAGGGGTTCGCCGAACAGCGTGACCGAATAGTTCAGATATGGCGGGAGTCCCGGCTCGCGGAACTGGGCCTGATCGACCCGGAGCCGCTGGTGGAGCAGGTCATGCGGCCGTACTCGTTCCACGGGCCGAACTGGGGGATGGAACTGACCCTCACCGTCGAGTTGTGGCTGCGTTCCCGCGAACGAGTCCTACAGGGAGCAAACGGTGGAGACAACAGGAGCTGAGTTCCGGCTGCGCCCGGACGTCTCGGCGGCCGAGACCGACTACGGCATGGTGCTGCTGGACGGCCGCAGCGGCGAGTACTGGGAGCTCAACGACACCGCGGCGCAGATCGTCCAGCGGCTGCTGGACGGGCAGGCGCCCGCCGACGTCGTCCGGTTCCTGGTCGGCGAGTACGAGGTGGAGCAGGCCGCCGCCGAACGCGACGTCGCCGCGCTCGTCACCAGCCTGCTGGAGAGCGGGATGGTCCTGCGATGAGCGAGAACGTGGTGCTGCAGCGCAGCGACGTCCGGCTCTCCGCGCGGGAGAAGTGGGCCGCGCGCTGCGCGGTGGGACTGGCCCGGCTGCTGGAACGCAGGTCCCCCGAGCGCATCAGCGCGACCCTGCGGCGCATCCGGGGCTCGGCGCGCCCCGCGACCTACGCGGAGGCCAAGGCCGCCCGCGACGCGGTGCTCGCGGTCAGTCTGCGCTGCTCCGGTCTGGGGGCGTGCCTGCAGCGTTCCCTGGCCGTGGCGCTGCTGTGCCGGATGCGCGGCACCTGGGCCGTCTGGTGCGTGGGGGTGCCCCGGCGGCCTCCGTTCGCCGGACACGCCTGGGTGGAGGCCGAGGGCCGCCTGGTCGAGGAGGGCGTCGGTTACGACTACTTCAGCCGCCTGATCACCGTGGACTGACCCCGCCGTGCCCCCTTCCCCTCCCCGTTCCCTGCGGCTGCTGGCCGCGCACCTGTGGCCGCACCGCAGGGCCGTCGGCTGCGGCGCGCTGCTGGGCCTGCTCGGCGGTGTCGGCACACTCGCCGAGCCCCTGGCCGCCATGGCCGTGGTGGACGCGCTCGCCGACGGCTCCCCGCTGGGCGGCCTGCTGGCCCTGCTCACCGCCCTGGTGGTCGGCGGGGCGCTGGTCGCCGGGCTGAGCTCCTACGTGCTGCAGCGCACCGCCGAGAGCATGGTCGCCGCGGCCCGCGACCGCCTGGTCTCCCACATCCTGCTGCTGCGCGTCCCCGAACTGGACCGGCTCAAGCCCGGCGACCTGCTGTCCCGGGTCACCTCCGACACCGCCCACATCCGGTCGGCCGCCGGCCAGGCGCTGGTCGACTCCGGCAGCGCCCTGCTCGTGGCGGTCGGCTCGATCGTGCTGATGGCCTGGATCGACCTGCCGCTGCTGCTGGTCTGCCTGGCGGTGATCGCGGTGATCGGCGCGGGCTCGGTGCTGCTGATGCCGCCGATCCGCCGGGCCAACGAACGCTCCCAGCGGGCGGTGGGCGAGGTCGGCGCGCTCCTGGAACGCTCCCTGGGCGCGTTCCGCACGCTCAAGGCCAGCGGAGCCGAGCAGCGCGAGACCGTCTCGGCCCGGGCCGCGGTGCGGCGCGCCTGGCGCGACGGGGTGCGCGCCGCCGCGTGGACGGCGGCCACCCACGTCGCCGGGGTCGTGACCTCCCAGGCGGCGTTCCTGGTCGTGCTGGGCGTGGGCGGCGCCCGTGTGGCCACGGGCGCGCTCGACGTCTCCGGGCTGATCGCGTTCCTGCTCTACCTGATGCGGCTGACCGGTTTCGTCGTGCAGCTGGCGCAGGGCGTCAGCGGACTGCAGAGCGGGCTGGCCGCGATGCGCCGCATCGACGAGGTGGAGCGGCTGCCGGTGGAACGGCGCGGCGCGGCCCCCCGGCGCGGCACCGGGGCTCCCGCTCCGGCGTCGGTGTCCTTCACCGGGGTGTCGTTCCGCTACCGCGACGACGCGCCCCCGGTGCTGCGGGACGTGACACTGGACGTGCCCGCCGGAGGGCTGACCGCGCTGGTCGGCCCCTCCGGCGCGGGCAAGACCACACTGTTCTCCCTGGTGGAACGGTTCTACGACCCGTCGGAGGGCACGGTCTCGCTCGACGGCGTCGACGTGCGTGACCTGCCGCTGGCGCACCTGCGGTCCATGATCGGCTACGTGGAGCAGGACGCCCCCATCCTCTCGGGCACCCTGCGCGCCAACCTCTGCTACGCCGCTCCCGACGCCGACGAGGCGGAGGTGCGCCGCGTCGTGGCGCTGACCCGGCTGACCGCCCTGGTGGAGCGGCTGCCCGACGGGCTGGACACCGAGGTCGGCCACCGCGGGACCACCCTGTCGGGAGGCGAGCGCCAGCGGGTGGCGGTCGCCCGGGCCCTGCTGCGCCGTCCCCGCCTGCTGCTGCTGGACGAGGCCACCTCGCAGTTGGACGCGGCCAACGAGACGGCGCTGCGCGAGGTGATCGCCGACGTCGCGCGGACCACCACGGTCATGGTCATCGCGCACCGGCTGTCGACGGTGGTCGACGCCGACCAGATCGCGGTCGTCGAGGGCGGCCGGGTCCGGGCGGTGGGCCGCCACGCCGACCTGCTGCGCTGCGACGACCTCTACCGGGAGCTGATCCAGGCCCAGCTGCTGGACGCCTGAGGCGGCCGGCGCCGCGGGCCGGCGAGTCCGCCGATCGCCTCGGCCAGCTCCGCCGACGCGGGCCGGCGGTCGGGGTCGGTGCGCAGCGCCGCCTCCACCCAGGGCCGCAGGAGGCCGGGGGTGCCGTGCAGGTCGGCCTCGCCGTTGAGGACCCGCGCCGCGGTCTGCCGCAGCGTGCCCACGCCGAAGGGGCGCCGCCCGGTCGCGGCGTAGGCGACCAGCCCGCCCCAGGCGAAGACGTCGGCGGCGGGGCCGGGGACGCGGTCGTGGAACTGCTCAGGGCTGATCCATCCGGGGGACCCCAGGATCTCCCCGGAGCCGACGTCGAGGTCCTCGTCGCACCTGCGGGCGATGCCGAAGTCGATGATCCGGGGACCGTCCCCGGCCAGCAGCACGTTGCCGGGTTTGAGGTCGCGGTGCACGATGCCGCCGCGGTGCACGGCCGCGATCGCCTCGGCCAGCCCGGCGGCGAACTCCAGCAGCGCCACCCCGGCCAGCGGCCCCTCGGCGTCGACGTGGCCGCCGACGGTGGGGCCCGCGATGTAGTGCATGGCCAGCCAGGGCCGCGCCGCACCGACGTCGGCGTCGAGCAGCGGGGCGGTGTACTCGCCGGCCACCGTGCCGAGCAGGGCGACCTCCCGGGCGAACCGCTTCCGGCAGGCCGCGTCGGCGGCGACCGCGGGGTGCAGGACCTTGACCGCCGTCCACCGCCCCTCGGGGTCGAGTGCGGCGTAGACCGCCGCGGCACCTCCGGTTCCGATCCGTTCGACGATCCGGTGTCCTCCGACCTGTGCCGGCTCCTCGGGTTCGTCTGCGCCGTCCGCGCCTTCCACCAGGGTGTAGGGAACCGTGCCCAGCTCACCGGAAACCACCATGAAAGTCCCCCCGAACGCAAAGCAGTCAGGTGCTCACCTACCGGCCGCCACTTCCCAAACCGCCCACTGTTCTCACACGCGCGCTCGGAGAAAACCGGCAAACACTCGGTGCAGGGTCAAACGGTCACGTTCCGCCCTCACCGCGCAGGCGGTCGGCGTCCAGGTGGGGGCCGCAGAAGTTCCCGCCGACGGTGGGGCCCTCGGGGTCGAGCTCCTCGGCGGGGACGCCGGCCTCCCACTCGGGGGCGAACACCTCGGCGTCGTCGCGCGGCGTGTACCCCAGCGAGCGGGCCTCGTCCAGGGACCACCAGCGCCGGGTGTTGTCGGAGACGCCCCACACCACGCGGAATCCGGGGGCGGGGGCGCTCAGGCAGGACTCCACCAGGTTCGCGCAGTCGTCGGGGGACAGCCAGGTGCCCAGGCCGTGCCGGCCGAGCGGGCGCGGACCGCAGTAGCCGATGCGCAGGCAGACGACGTCCATGCCGTAGCGGTCGGCGTACAGGCTGCCCAGCGCCTCCAGGGTGACCTTGCTGACCCCGTAGTAGGTGTCGGGGCGGGGGAACAGGTAGTCGGGCGCGGTCCCGGCGGAGCGGGGGTGGAACCCCACGGCGTGGTTGGAGCTGGCCAGCACCAGTCGCGTGACCCCGGCGCGCCGGGCCGCCTCCAGCACGACGTAGCCGCCGTGGATGTTGGTGTGCAGGATCTCCTCCCAGGCCGCCTCGGTGCTGCGGGCGGCCAGGTGGACCACGGCGTCCACTCCGTCCATCGCCTCGGTCACGACGTCCAGGTCGGTGGCGTCGCCGGTGACGACCTCCACTCCCGGGCCCGGTTCGAGGGGGCGCCGGTCGTGCAGCCGCAGGACGCGTCCGGGGCGGGTCATCCGGGGGCGCAGCAGGGTGCCGATCCGGCCCCCCGCACCGGTGAGGAGGATGCGTTCGGTCACGTGGCTTCCTTCCGGACTGTGCCGAGCAGGGCGAACACCGCCCACACGAGCACCGGGACGGTGAGTGCGGCGGCGACCGCGTTGAGGCCGCCGTACCCCAGGTGCGCCAGCAGAATCCCGGAGAGGGCGCCGCTGGCGGCCCCGCTCGCGTTCATCAGCAGGTCGGACAGCCCCTGCACGGCGGGACGCCGTTCGGGCGGCAGCGACTCGGCCAGCAGCGCGGAACCGGAGACCAGTCCGAGGGACCAGCCCACCCCCAGCAGGACCAGACCGACGGTGATCATCGCGGTGCCGTGGTCGGCCAGGCCGGACACGGCCGCGGCGGCGAGCAGGACCCCCTGGCCGGCCAGCAGCACGGGAACCCGGCCGAGGCGGTCGGCGAGCCAGCCCACCAGCGGGGACAGCGCGTACATGCCCGCGACGTGCAGGCTGATGGTGAGGCCGACGGCGGTGAGGTCGGCCCCGCCGTGCTCCATGTGCACCGGCGTCATGGTCATCACCATGATCATGACGGCCTGCCCACTGGCGACCGCGGCCAGCGCCAGCACGGCCCGCGGCGCCCCCCTCAGCGCGGCCAGCGCGCCGGACCGTGGGCCGCGCGTGGCCGCGGCGGGAGCGGGGGAAGGGTCGAGGGCGCGGGCGGTGAGCAGCGGGTCGGGGCGCATCAGGGCGAGGATCAGCAGGCCCGCGGCCGTGAACGCGGCCACGGAGATGGCGAAGACGCCCAGCAGCGGGCGCAGGCCGAGCCATCCGGCGACGACCGCTCCCGGTTCGGTGAGGTTGGGGCCGAGGACGGAGCCGATCGTGGTGGCCCACACCACGACCGACAGGTCACGGCCCCGGGTGCGGTCGGTGGCCAGGTCGGCGGCGGCGTACCGGGACTGCAGGTTGACGGCTCCCCCGGCACCGAACAGGACCATGCCGAGCAGGAAGACGGGGAACAGTCCGGCCTGCGCGCCGGCCACGGCGACGGTCCCGCCTCCGGCCGCGAACAGCCAGCCCGCGCCGAGGGTGACGCGTCGGCCCCGGCGGGCCGCCGCTCCGGCCAGCGGCAGCGCGAACACCGCCGCCCCCAGGGTGAACATGGTGGTGGCCGTTCCGGCCCAGGCCTCGGTCCCGGTGATGTCCCGGGCGACGATTCCGCCGACCGTCAGCGAGGCCCCCACCCCGATTCCGCCGACGGCCTGGGCGGCCACCAGCACGGTCAGGACCCGCCGTTGGATCCCGCGGACCCGGGGACCGGCGGGAGCGGTCCCACCCGCCCGCTCTCCTGTCTGCGTCATCAACCACCACCCGGGGCTCCCGTGGGATTTCGTCCCACCTCCTGTGTCGGCGGTCAGAGCCTAGTGCCCCCGCCCGCCCGGGACGAGCGGTTCTCCTCCGGGGCGGGCGCGCCCCGGCCCGCACCGGAACGGCCGTCCCGCCGCCCCCGTCGGCCCTGGCGCACGACACGCCGCGGCGGTGCGCCGTGTGCCCCGGGGCCGCGGCACTGGACTCTCCCACGAGGGGAGGGGGCAGGATGGCCTCATGTCCGAAGAGCTGATGTCGATCGGCGCCTTCGCCCGGCTGTGCCGGTTGAGCGTCAAGCGGCTGCGCCACTACGACGAACTGGGGCTGCTGCCGCCCCGGCACGTCGACCCCGCCACCGGCTACCGGTACTACGGTCGCGACCAGGTCCGCGACGCGATGACCATCGCCCTGCTGCGCGGGTTCGACATCCCGCTCCCGGTGATCACCCGGGTCCTCGCCAGCGACCGGGACGCCCGGGAGGCCGCGCTGCGCGCCGAGCAGCGCCGGCTGGAGGAGCGCATGGCGGCCCAGCGGCGGGCCTGGCAGGCGCTGGAGCGGCTGGTGAGCGACGGCCTGCTGCACCAGGAGGTCGCGCTGTCCCGGGAACCCGCCCGGCGCCTGCTCGTCAGCGCGGCCGAGTGCGCGCCGGAGGAGATCGGCGCGGCCGTGAGCCGCTGCGTCGCCCAGGTGACGTCGGCCGCGGCGGACCTCTCCTGGACCCCGCCGCTGTGGGGGTGTTTCCCCGTCGACCTGCGGGAGCGGATGACCGTGGCCGCCGGGGTGGAGGCGCCGACCGCCGCCCCGGTCCCCGGCACCCGGGTGGAGCACCTGCCGCCCGGGCTCGCCGCGACCGCGGTGCACACCGGCCCCTACGAACAGCTGACCCTGACCTACCAGGCGGTGTTCGCCTGGATCCACGAGCGCGCGCTGCGCCCCCGCGGCACGGTCTACGAGGCGTACCTGGACGATCCCGCGACGAGCGACCCGGCCCGGCTGCGGACCCGGATCGTCGTCCCGCTGCACGAGGAGGAGTGACATTGACCACCGTGCCGAGGACCGACTTCAAGAAGCAGTACCGGAACCTGTACTCGGCCACCGCGGCCCCCGCGGTCGTGGACGTGCCCCCGCTGCGGTTCCTCGCGGTCGACGGGGTCGGCGACCCCTCGGGGCCGGCCTACCGCAGGGCCGTCGAGGCGCTGTACGCGACCTCCTACGCGCTGCGGTTCGCGTTGAAGCACGACGCGGTGGTGGAGTACCCCGTCATGCCCCTGGAGGGGCTGTGGTGGGCCCCGGGACGCCACGACCTGCCCATGGAGGACCGGGACGCGTGGCACTGGACCATGATGATCATGCAGCCGCCCCAGGCGGACGCCGGACGGGTCGCCGACGCCCTGGCCGTGGCGGCCCGCAGGAGGCCCTCCGCCGCCGTGGACCGGGTCGAGTTGCGGGAGTTCGCCGAGGGCCCCAGCGTCCAGGTCCTGCACACCGGACCGTACGCGCAGGAGTGGCCCGCGGTCGAGCGGCTGCTGTCCTTCGCCGACGCGCACGGCTACCGGATCTGCGGCCGGCACCACGAGATCTACCTGTCGAACCCGGCGCGGACGGCGCCGGAGCGACTGCGCACCATCCTGCGCTACGCGGTCACCGGACCCGGTGCGGCTCCCTCCGCTACGCCGGGGGAGCCTCCAGCTGCACCATGATCGCGCTGCCCTCGGCGGTGACCTTCCCGTCGCAGCGGATCTCCCCGGAGACGAACACCTTGCGGCGCTCCACGCCGGTGATGCGGGAGGAGACGGTCAGCGGGGTGTTGAGGGGGGTGGGCCGGCGGTAGTCGACGGTGAGGTTGCCGGTCATGCAGACGCGGCCGAAGACCGCGGTGGCCTCGCCGAGCACCTGGTCGAGCAGGGCCGCGACCCATCCGCCGTGCACGAATCCGGGCGGCCCCTCGTAGAAGCTGTCGAGGGTGACCTCGCCGTACAGGCCGTCGTCCGTCGCGCGCAGGTTCCGCAGCGGCGCGACCGGGTTGGCCGGGCCGCTCACCACGTTGGCGAGCGTGTTGTAGTCGACGCGGCCGCCCTCCCAGGTCTGGCGCACCATGGCGCCGACGGGGCGGCGCCGGGCGCCGAGGCGTTCGGTGAGCTCGTCGACCGTGCGGCTCGCGGCGGCCAGTTCGGCGGGGTCGGCGTCGGTGTGCGCGACGGCGTCGACCAGTTCGCGCACCCGGTCGACCAGGGTCAGCAGCTCGGCGGGAAGCTCGTGGGGGTCGACCACGGTGAACCCGTAGTCGGCCGGGTTGGGCAGCTCCGCGATCGGGTGTGCATCGACCGTCATGGGAATGTCGTCAGCCCTTCGTGAAGATCAACTCGGCGCGGGGTGCCGCGACCACCCGAAATGTTACTTGTCAGTAAGTGGACGGGCCACCTCGACCGCCGGAAAACCGAGCGAAATTCGGGTTATCTTGGCCACGCTCCCGGCCCCGCGTCACCCGCCGCGCCGCGCCAACTCCTTGCGCATGCTCCGGTGCGCGATGCCCGCCTCCTCGAACTCCGGCCCGTAGGCGGTGTACCCCAGGCGCTCGTAGAACCCCAGCGCGTGGGTCTGGGCGTGCAGCTCCACCGCGACCAGCCCCCGCCGCACGGCCCGCTCCTCGATGGCGGCCACCAGCGCCGCCCCCACGCCCGCCCCGCGGAACCGGCGCAGCACCGCCAGCCGCCCCAGCACCCCCTCGTCACCGTGGACGACCAGCCGCCCGGTCCCCGCCGGGACACCGTCCCGCAGTGCCAGGAAGTGGTCGGCCACGGCGTCGCGCTCGTCCCACTCCTCCTCGACGGGCACGCCCTGCTCGGCGACGAAGACCGCGCCCCGCAGGACGAAGACCGCCGCACGCTCCCGCTCACTCCGGGCCACAACGATGTCCAGCACGCCACGACGATAGTCCGGTCCGCTTCCCGATCGGGACAGCGGATCGGCTAGGTTCGCTGACGTGAACCGTCCAGCCCTGCTTCCCCGTCTGTCCTCCCTGGCCCGCAGGCCGCCCGTCCGCGACGGATTCGGTGTGGGCCTCGCCGTCGGATTCTCCGGACTCGCCTTCGGCACCACCGCGGTCACCTCCGGCCTGTCGGTGGCGCAGGCGTGCGTGCTCAGCCTGGTGGCGTTCACCGGGGCCTCCCAGTTCGCCCTGGTCGGCGTGGTCGCGGGCGGCGGCAACCTCATCG
>Ga0079224_100001855_pt1 | contig 24939 bp, 23 predicted proteins | sample Stecom2015_FD_80414 | JGI IMG/M metagenome (GOLD analysis project Ga0079224, IMG submission 80414) | Agricultural soil microbial communities from Utah to study Nitrogen management - Steer compost 2015 | ecosystem: Environmental > Terrestrial > Soil > Agricultural land | place: USA: Utah... | reverse complement strand
GCGGGGTGGCTCTCTCTCGTTTCGATGGCGTTTGCACAGACGCGCCATGATAGCGGAGTGAGCGCTCACTCAGTCCGATCTTTTCGCCGGTGACTTCTCCCCCAGCCCTCGCCTACGCTTTCAGCCGCGTGGCCTACTCGATCCATCCCGACGATCTCGGATCGCTGCTCCCGTCGGAGCCGCCCTATCGGGCATCCCAGCTCCGGCGATGGCTGTACGTGACGCCGGTCCTCGATCCCGAGGACATGACCAACCTGCCGGCGGCGGTCCGCCGAGAGATCCGTCTGTGGCCGTTCACGGTCGTCGCCGATCAGGTGGGCGACGGTGGCACGACCCGCAAGTGGCTGTTCGAGGCCGACGATGGCGCCCAGTACGAGGCGGTGCTGATGGGCTATCCCCGGCGCGCCACCTTGTGCATCTCTTCGCAGGCCGGGTGCGCCCTGGGGTGCACCTTCTGCGCCACCGGACAGTTCGGGTTCGAGCGGCATCTCGACGCGGGCGAGATCGTCGCCCAGGTGGCGCACGCCCAGGCCGTCCTCCGCCAGATCGGCCTGCCCGGGTCGCCGGACCGCCTCACGAACATCGTCTTCATGGGGATGGGCGAGCCTCTCGCCAACTACAACCGGGTGCGGGAGGCGATCCGGCGGATGATCGACGAGATGGAGATGTCACCCCGGTCGATCACGGTGTCGACGGTGGGAATGGTCCCCGGCATCCGCCGGCTCTCGGATGAAGGGTGGCCGGTGAACCTCGCCATCAGCCTCCACGCCGCCGACGACGAACTCCGTTCCCGCCTCGTGCCGATCAACCGCCGCTACCCGATCTCACTCTTGGAGGAAGCGGCCAAGGAGTACGCGGCGAAGACGGGGCGTCGAGTGTCCATCGAGTGGACGGTGATGGACGGCGTAAACGACACCGCCGAGCAAGCCCGGCTCCTGGCCGACATCGCCCGTCGCATCCGGGCCCATGTGAACCTGATCGCCCTCAACCCAACCCCGCTCTCCACCGAGAAAGCACCGACCAAACGGGCGATGGATCGCTTCGTTCGGATCCTGCGAGACCTCGACGTCAACGTGACGGTGAGGGACACCCGCGGCCGGGACATCGACGCCGCCTGCGGCCAACTCCGAGCCGGAAGAGGACGACCCCAGCCGGTGTCCATCGGCTGACGCCGAAATCAGGATCTGGATTTCGCGCACTACCCCTATTACGCTGACTTCCCTCTCGGGCGGTCAGGGGCCGGAGAGGTCCCAACATGCTGACGTCGACCTTCTTGGTGTCGACCAACAAACGTCTCCGTGCCTACCTCATAGGTGGGCTCATCGCGTTGATGGTGGTGGCCGGCTCCCTCGCCTACGAGGTGAAGCCGGGTGACACGTTGTCCGGCATCGCCGCCAAGCACGGCGTCTCCGTGAAGACGCTCTTGGAGAACAACGACATCGCCAACCCGGACCTCATCCTCCCCGGTCAGAAGATCGACATCCCGGGTTCAGGTGACGGCGGAGGCGGCGGTGGCGCCAATGTCCACGTGGTGGCATCCGGGGAGACACTCGGAGTGATCGCCAACCGTTACAAGGCCACCGTGGCGGCCATCGCCAAAGCGAACAACCTCGACAACCCCAATCTCATCCGGGTCGGCCAGAAGTTGACGATCCCCTCGGGTGGCGGCAGTGGCGGGAGCTCGGCGTCCGGCTTCCACATCGTCAAGTCGGGCGAAACGCTCGGCTCGATCGCCAAGAAGTACGGACTCTCCGTCTCGGCTCTGGCTGAAGCCAACGGCATAACGAACCCCAACCTCATCTTCATCGGGACGCGGCTGTCGCTGTCCGGTAAGAGCTTCGTCCCCGAGAACCTGCCGGGCGAAGGAGGCGGTGGCTCCAGCACGACCAGCCACACGGTGGCGTCCGGTGAGACCCTCGACATCATCGCCCGCAAGTACGGGACCACGGCGAACGCCATCGCGAAGGCCAACAGCCTGAAGAACCCCAACCTGATCCGGGTGGGACAGGTCCTGTCGATCCCGGGTGCGGCGTGGGTGTGCCCCGTGAAGGGCGGCACGTTCGTCAACGACTGGGGAGTCGGCAAGCCCGACGGCCGCTGGCACCAGGGGATCGACATCTTTGCTCCCCGCGGCACCGAGGTGCAGGCCCCGGTATCCGGGAAGATCGAGCTGGTGACCGGCACCATCGGCGGGCTCCAGTTCTATCTCTACGGCGACGACGGCGTCACCTACATCGGCACCCATCTCGAGGCCTTCGGCCGCTCGGGGCGTGTGCAAGCCGGCCACGTCATCGGCTACGTGGGCGATACCGGCAACGCCAGGGGCGGACCGACCCATCTCCACTTCGAGATGCATCCAGGCGACGGCGACCCCGTCAACCCCTACCCCACTCTGAAGGAAGCAGGGTGCTGAGGCCGTGAGGCCCCCTCGAGGGGCTTCACGGCCTCATCGACCTCAGCTCTCTCCGAGGATCCGCTGGCGCAGGTAGTCCAGCCGCACCTCGCCACCCTCGAGGACCTGGCGATGGAACTCCTTCAGGTCGAACGACGGGTCGGATTGGAGTCGTGAGCGGATGTCGAGGATCTCCCGCTCGCCGAGTTTGTAAGAGATCGCCTGGCCGGGCCAGCCGAGATATCGCTTGACCTCGCTCTCGGCTATGTCCCGTGGCTGGAGGCCGATCTGGTCCATGTAGGCGACGGCGATGTCGTAGTTCCAAGTCTCGCCGGCGTGGAGCGGCGCATCGTCGGGGATGCGGTAGCCGAGATGGACACCTATGTCGACCACGACCCGAGTGGCCCGGAAAACGTGCGAGGCGAGCATCCCCAGCCGGTACTCGGGCTTCTCGAAGAACCCGAGCTCGTCCATGAGCCGCTCGGCGTACAGCGCCCAACCCTCCCCGTAGCCCGAGTACCAGACCAGGAGACGCTGGGCCTTCGACAACCGGTCCTTCTGCCACATCGAGACACCGATCTGGAGATGGTGGCCGGGAAACCCCTCGTGGTAGGCGGTGGTCACCTCCTGCCAGGTGGGGATGCGTTCCCGCTCGCCCAGGGCGTACCACACCGATCCCGGCCGCTCCCAGTCCTCGGAAGGGTTGATGTACCACGCGCCCAGCGCCCCGCCCGGGGGCGCCAGGTTGACCGTGATTCGCTCGACCGGCTCCGGTACGTCGAAATGCGTTCCGTCGAGCGCGGCGACGGCCTCGTCGAGGCGGCGCTGCACGAAGTCGGTGAACTGGTCCTTGGGTACCGAGCGCGCGGGGTCCGTCTCGAGCAGTTCGATGACCTCGTCGACCGTGAGGCTCGGGTCGACTTCCTTGGCGACCTCGACCATCTGCGCCCGCAACCGAGCGAGCTCCTCCCAACCCCACTCGTAGACCTGGGCGGGGTCGATCGTCATTCCCAGGAACTCTTCGGCCGAACGGAGATAGCGCTCCTCGCCCACCCCGTCCTCGGGGTCGGCGTGCGGCAGATACTCCTGCTCCAGCCAGTCCGCCAATCGGGCGGCTTCCGTCCGGGCGGTGTCCACGGCCTCGCTGAGACGGTCGTCGGCGAAGCCGCGCCTCTCGGCATCGGCGACGAGACCCACGAACATCGACTCGTCGCTCGCCAGGTGCCGCGCCTGTTCGATCACAGACAGCACTTGACGCCGCGACGAGACCTGCTCGGAAGCGATTCCCGCGGCGAGTAGGCGGCACCACCCCCGGAAGGGCTCGCCGATCCCCTCCAACCGGGCGGCGATGTTGCCCCATTGCTCGGCCGTGTCGCGGGGCATGATGTCGAAGATGTCCCGGACGCGGGAGAACCCGCAATAGATGTGGCTCACATCGCGCAGGTAATCGCCGCTCTCGTACTGGTTCACCCCGACGTCGAGGAAGCCCGCGACGACTCGAGCGGCGTGACGCTGATCTGCGTCCGGGTGCTCGAAGTACTCGCGAGCCGCGGCGCGGTACTTGCGGGCCACCTCGTAGACGGCGGCCGCACCGTCGGGCGAGAGGTCGTCCCACCGATGATCCGACCCGGGGATGCCGAGGCCCGTCGCCAACATCGGGCTCAGCTCGACGAGCTCGTCGACCAATGCTTCCGAGATCTCAAAGGGGGTGATGGTGACCTCCTCTTGAAAGGGGAGACGCAGCCTAACCGACGCCAGATCCAGATCGCCGCGGGCATTTCCGAGTCGGGCCGGGATCGGAAGGCCCGACTAGCTTCTAGGTCCCCATGCCCGACGTCATCGAAGTCCGCCCCGAAGAGAGGTTCGACGAAGACCGGCTCCATGCCTACCTCCAGGGTCGGCTAGAGGGAGCAGAGTCCCGCCTGGTGGTGAGGCAGTTCGGAGGGGGACGGGCGAACCTCACATACCTGCTCGAGTTCGCATCGGGACACGAGTACGTGCTGCGACGGCCTCCCCTTGGCCCCGTTGCTCCCGGCGCCCACGACATGAGCCGGGAGTATCGGGTCCTGTCACGGCTGTGGGAGGCGTTCGACAAGGCACCCCGCGCCCTCGTCTTCTGCGACGACTCGTCGGTGATCGGGGCTCCTTTCTTCGTGATGGAGCGCAAGGACGGCGTGGTGGTCCGAGAACAGGTGCCCGACGTCTTCGGGGCCGGCGGGGACACGAAGGCGAATGCCGCCCTGTCACGGGTCGTCGTCGAGACGTTGGCGGAGTTCCACGCCGTCGATCCCGCGGCGTGCGGCCTCGACGATTTGGGTCGGCCGGAGGGATACCTCGAGCGTCAGGTCAACGGCTGGCTGGAGCGTTGGGCGCGGGCCCGTCACGAGGACGATCCGCTCGCCGAAGAAGTCGGGAGATGGCTCGCCGACACGATGCCCGCGTCGCCTCCCCCCACTTTGGTCCACAACGACTGGCGCCTCGACAACATGGCGGTTTCACCGGAGGACCCGTCGGTCTGCGTGGCCGTCTACGACTGGGACATGGCGACGCGGGGCGATCCCCTCACCGATCTGGGAACGCTCTTGGGATCGTGGCATCACCCCGAAGAGATCGATGAACGGACCCATTCGCTGATGCCGGTGACCGTTCCGGGGTGGATGAGGCGGGAGGAAGCGGTGGCGGTGTACGCCGATGCCTCCGACATCGACGTGTCGGACATCGACTGGTACATCGTGTTCGGGACGTGGAAGCTAGGGGTGATCCTGCAGCAGATCTACATCCGCTATCTGCGCGGCCAGACCTCCGACGAGCGGTTCGCTTCGATGGGCGAGGGAGCGGCGAGGCTGATCGAGTTGGCGGTGGCCCGACGCCCCGGGTGAGCGACGGGCCGCATCGTCCAGCCGGGTCAGTCCGCTGAACCGAGAGTCACGTCGAGCCGCATGGGCTGTCCGTCGCGGATCAGCTCGACCTCCACGGCGTCGCCCGGGCGATGGGTTCCCACCTGGGCGACCAGGTCACCGATGTTCGTCACCCTGACCCCCTCGATGGCCGTGATGACGTCCCCGCGTTCGATACCCGCCTCTGCGGCCCCGGACCCTGGTTGCACGGCGATGACGAGCGCACCCGGCTGGCCGCTCTCGGCGGTCGTCCCCTGGATGCCGAGAATGGCCCGTTCGATGGGCTCGCCGGCGACGATGTCCTGGGCGAGGTCGTAGGCGACTTCGATCGGGACGGCGAAACCGACACCGACGTTGCCTCCGGTCGTGGAGTAGATCGAGACGTTGATTCCGATCACCTCCCCGTCCCGGTTCGCCAGCGCCCCACCCGAGTTGCCGGGGTTGATGGGAGCGTCGGTCTGGATGAGCGACTGGAACGTGCCGCGCCCGACAACGGTCTGGTTGACGGCCGACACCACCCCGGCGGTCACTGTCTGGTCGAGCCCGAATGGACTCCCGATCGCCACCGCCAGTTGGCCGACCTGGACCTCTCGGTCGAGCGCGAGTGGCGCGGCGGGAAGGCCGGAAGCATCGACTTCGACCACGGCGACATCGGCGTCGAGGTCGCCTCCCAGCACGCGGCCCTCGTATTGGGTTCCGTCGCTCAGGCGGACCTGGACCGTTTCGGTGCCGGCCACGACGTGGGCGGCGGTGAGGATCAGCCCTTCGGAGTCGTAGATGACTCCGCTCCCTCCTCCCCGGGGAGTGTCGATCCTGACCACGGCGGGCAGCAGCGACTCGGCGACTGCCGCCACCGGTTCTTCGGAGGCCAACGACTCCGAAGGCGGCTCGACCTGATCGGCCACGGCAGGGGGTTGCCCAGCGTCGATTGCGGCCGATTCGGGGCCAGCCGGAGCATTCGGGGACGCGAACAGGAGCCAGCCGATGCCCACACCGACCGCGAGCACGGCCAGATACGTGAGAAGCGTCGCCCAGGGGCGCCTCGGCCCGGGCGGGGCGGGGTCCTCAGGCAGGGTCGAGGGTCGCGGATCGATCTCGGTGAACATGCATACCTCCTTGGGCGAACATGCGTGCCTCCTTGGGCGAACATGCGTGCCTCCTTGGGTGCGACCGTACGAACTCAGGTCTAAACCACTCGTAAAGAACATCGACTACGACCGACTCCGACGCCAGGGCATTCGGTCACGAACATCCCGGACGTCAGGATGAGCCGTCGGAACCCACCATCGGGAGCCACATGATCAACGTGGAGCCGCGCTCGACGCTGCGGTGGGCGGCGAGACGGCCGCCGTGGGACTCCACGATCTGGCGGACGATCGTCAGACCCAAACCCCGCTTCGACCCCTTCTCGACGACGGACGGGTCGATTCCCTTCCCTTCGTCGGCCACCGCCACCCACGCCCAGCCGTCGTGGTTCTTGCCGGAGGCCAGCACCACCCGGGATCCCGCGGGTGATGCTTTCAAGGCGTTGTCGGTGAGGTTGTTGATCGCCCGGCGGAGCGTCTCGGGCACTCCCTCGATCTCGGCGGGCGTCGGGTTGGCCTCCACCTCGACCCCCTGTTCGGCGCCCCGCGGCCGGAACTCCGTCGCCGCCTCCGAGACCAGATCGGCAAGATCCACCCGGACGCGAGCGGCGGCCCGTGCCTCGAGGCGGGCAGTCGCCAGGAGGTCGTCGATCATCGAGCCCATCCGCTCGGCATTCCGCTGGATGATGGCGGCGGTCTCCTTCCAGTCTTCGACGGTGGCGTCTGGGTCCTCCATCAGGACGTCCACGTTGGAGCGGATCACCGCCAGCGGGGTGCGCAGATCGTGGGACGTGTCGGCGAGGAACCGGCGCTGTGACCGGAAGGCGGCGTCGAGTCGTTCCAGCATCTGGTCGAACGTGGCGGCGAGACGGCCCAGTTCGTCGTCGGGCCCCCGGTACCCGATGCGCCGGGAGAGGTCGGAGGCCTGGATCTCGCGGGCGACGGCGGTCATGGCATCGACCGGCCGCAGGGCACGGCCGGCGATCACCCATCCCACGATCAACGAGAGGAGGAACAACGCCACGAGGCCGATCCACAGGTAGTCGGAGAGGATCGACAGGGCGCGTTGGGTTATCGCCTGCTCGACGAGCTCGGCGGTGTCGAGATCGATGTTCTGGATGACGATGGGACGCCCGTTGACGATCGCCAACCGGCTGTCGAAGACGAGAGGCAGCCGTCGAAGGCCGCGACGGACGAAGTAGTAGGTGATGCCGAGGACCGCCGCCCCGAGCCCGAAGACGACGGACGAGTACATGACCGACAGGCGGAACCGGATGGAGCGGACGAACGACGACAGCCCGCTCATGGCGTCACCAGGCGGTAACCACGCCCGGGAATCGTCTCGATCACGCTCGGATCGGCCAGCTTCCGACGCAGGTTCGAGATGGTCACCCGGACGACGTTCGTGAACGGATCCACCATCTCGTCCCAGACGTGCTCCAGCAGCGTCTCCTGGGAGAGCACCACGCCCGGGTGGGCCATGAAATAGTGCAGGAGCGAGAACTCCTTGGCCGTGAGATCGAGCACCTCGCCGTTCTGTTTAGCTTCGAACCGAGACGGGTCGAGCTCGAGCGACCCGACACGGAGGACCGGCGCGCCGGCGTCGTCCCTCCGCAGCAGGGCGCGGACCCGAGCCGCCAACTCGGCGAAGGCGAACGGCTTCACCAGGTAGTCGTCGGCACCCGAGTCCAGGCCGAGCACTCGGTCGTCGATCTCGTCCCGCGCCGTGAGCATCAAGACCCGGGGGCGTTCGTCGCCGAACAACTCCATCTCGCCGGACGCCACCCGACGGCAGATGTCGACTCCCGCTCCGTCGGGGAGGTTCCAGTCGAGAAGCAGGAGGTCGTACTCGGTCGAAGCGAGCTTGAGCTCCGACTCGGCCACCGTGGCCGCGACGTCCACGGCGTGGCCCTCCCGACGCAACCCGCGGGCGATGGCCGACGCCAGCTCTATTTCGTCTTCGACCAGCAGCAGTCTCATCACTGGAAACGGTATCGCAACCCCGATAAGACCGGCCTAAACGGAGCTACGGCGACATTCGGGTCGGGCGACCCCTCTCGAGGTCCTTCGATTCGCAGCACGCTCGTGGCACGATGCTCCTGACGCGGGGAAGTCCTCACATGATCTCCACCCTCACACACCGACGCCCGACCTCCCGCGGCCGACGTGTCTTCCCTGTCGGGAACACGTGTACCGTTCCCGCTCTCGTCGGCCTCGACGGCCCTCCCGGCCGCCCCACCGGCCACGACCCGACCCTCCGCGGCGGAGACACGTGATGTCGTTCGACTGGTCCAAATACGAAGCGGTGCTGTTCGACCTGGATGGTGTCCTGACTTCCACCGCCGCCGTGCACGCGGCAGCGTGGAAGCGCACGTTCGACATCGTCTTGGACGAGCTGCGCGGCCCGGATGAGAAGCCATTCGATGTCGACGCCGACTACCGGGTGTACGTCGACGGGCGTCCCCGGTACGACGGGGTGGCGGCGTTCCTGGCCTCTCGGGAGATCGAGCTTCCGTGGGGCGACCCGAGCGACGAACCGGGAACCGGAACCGTCTGTGCGATCGGCAACAAGAAGAACGAGTTGTTCAACGCCATCCTCGCCGAGGACGGCGTCGAGGTGTTCTCCGGCTCGCTGGCACTGCTCGACCACCTCGACCAACTGGGAGTCCGCTGCGGAGTCGTCTCCTCGTCGAAGAACGCCGGCCCGGTCTTGGAAGCGGCCGGGATTCGCGACCGCTTCGAAGTGCTCGTCGACGGGCTCGTGGCCGCGGACCAGGGCTTGTCCGGGAAGCCAGCCCCCGACGCCTTCCTGGAGGCGGCTCGCCGCATGGGTGTCCATCCGGAGAGGTGCGTGGTCGTGGAGGACGCCGTCGCCGGGGTCGAAGCCGGAGTCAGCGGGTACTTCGGGGCGGTGGTGGGCGTCGATCGCCACGGGGACCCCGAGGCGTTGCGTGGGGCGGGGGCCGATGTGGTCGTTTCCGACCTGGGAGAGCTCGTTCCATGAGATGGCGCCAGGAGATCGTCCCCGAGCTCCCCCACGACGTCTACCCCATCGACCCGTGGGCGCTGGTGGAGACCGAATACCGACCCGAGCTCATTCCCCTCCTGGAGACGGTCTTCGCCTTGGGCAACGGGAGGATCGGGGTGCGGGGGTCGCTCCACCCGGCGGTCCCGAGCCACCAGCCGGGAGTCTTGATAAACGGGTTCTACGAGTCGTGGCCGATCCAGTATCCGGAGGCGGCGTACGGGTTCGCCACAGCCGGCCAGACGATCGTCTACGCCCCCGACCCCACGCCGCTGCGCCTCGCGGTGAACGCCGAGACCATCGACTTCGACGACGCCGACGTATCGGACTGGGAGCGGCGCCTCGACTTCCGGAGCGGCCTGCTGACCCACCGGTACCACTGGGACACACGAGGCGAAGTGGGGGTCGACGTGGAGGCGAGCCGGCTGGTGTCGATCACCCACCCCGACCTCGTGGCCTGCCGTCTCCGGGTCAAGGTCGACTCGCCGGCCACCGTCGTCATCGTCTCCGAGCTGATCAACCGCCAGGACACGGACTACCTGGAGCCTTCGGCCACCGAGTTCGACCCGCGGCGCGCCAAGAACTTCGGGCGGCGGGTGCTGGAACCGACCGGTATCCGTCTCAGCCCCGAAACGGTGTCGGTTGCCTACGAAACCGTCCAGTCCCGGCTCCCGCTCGCGGTGTCGATGACGCATCGGCTGGATCGTCCCCACGAGGTGACGCTCCACGAACATCCCGACCGCCCGAACGCCACGTTCTCCCTGGATCTGGAAGCGGGCGAAGAGGTCACGCTCGACGTCTTCACCGTGTTCGACACCGACCGCGACAGGGGTCTCGACAGCGCAGAAGACAAGGCGGCGATGGTGGCTGTCGCCGGGTTCGAGGCCGCCGTCGCAGCCCAGAACGCGGCGTGGGAGGCGTTCTGGGAGAGGGCCGACGTCCGGATCGGCGCCGACGAATCCGTACAGCAGGCGGTCCGCTGGGTGCTCTTCCAACTCACCCAAGCCACCGCCCACGTCGAGGGCACGGGAGTGCCGGCCAAGGGAGTCACGGGCCAGGCCTACGACGGACACCACTTCTGGGACGCCGAGATCTTCGTCCTGCCGTTCCTCGTCTACACGAACCCTCAGCTGGCCGCCCATCTCCTCCAGTACCGCTATTCGATGCTCGACAAGGCCCGCCAGCGCGCCCGGGAGCTGTCACTTCGGGGGGCCCTGTTCCCGTGGAGGACGATCAACGGCGAGGAGGCGAGCGCCTACTGGGCGGCCGGCACCGCCCAGTACCACATCAACGCCGCCATCGCCTACGCCCTCCGGAAGTACGTCCAGGTCACGGGCGACGAGGAGCTCCTGTGGGAGATCGGGGTCGAGATCCTCATCGAGACCGCCCGCATGTGGGCCGACCTCGGGTTCCACCGCGACGGCGCCTTCCACATCTACGGCGTCACCGGCCCCGACGAGTACACGGCTCTCGTGGACGACAACGCCTACACGAACCTCATGGCCCAGATGAACCTCGAGTACGCCGTCGAGTGCGTCCAGCGGATGCGGGTCGAGCACCCCGACCGGTGGCAGGAGCTGCGGACCCGGCTCGGCGTGGTCGACTCCGAGGTCGAGGAATGGCGGGCGGCGGCGGCCGAGATGTACGTCGGCTACGACGAGGGTTACGGGATCACGAAACAGGACGAGAGCTTCCTCGCCAAGGAGAAATGGGATTTCGACGCCGTCGGCCCCGACCGCCATCCCCTCCTCCTCCACTTCCACCCGCTGGTCATCTACCGATATCAGGTGATCAAGCAGGCGGATGTCGTGATGGCGATGTTCCTCTTGCCCGAGAAGTTCTCCCCGGAGCTGGTCCGCCGGAACTTCTACTACTACGACCCGTTGACCACCGGCGACTCGTCGCTCTCCGCCTGCGTCCAGGCGATCGTGGCCGCCCAGATCGGCGAGCACGAGCTGGCGATGCACTACTTCCGAACCGCTCTCTTCATGGACCTCGGCGACCTCCACGGCAACACCACCGACGGTGTCCACCTGGCGTCGGCGGGCGGGGTGTGGATGGCGCTGGTCTACGGCTTCGCCGGGATGTGCGACGTGGGGGGAGAGATCAGCTTCGACCCCCGCCTTCCTGCCGAGTGGAAGTCGATCTCGTTCAAGCTGATGGTCCGGGGCACGACGCTGTCGGTGGACCTCGACCACTCTCGACTGGCGCTCGAGACCGACGGAGGGAAGATGGAGGTGAGGGTGCGGGGCGAGCCGGTGACGGTCAGCCCCGATGGGGTGGAGATCCCTCTTTGACGTATCGGAGGAACAACATCTCCTCCCCCACCATCAGCCGCTCGAGACGGAACGGCCGCAGCTCTTCGGAGGCTCCGTCGAGCAAGCGGGCAGATCCGCCGCCGACGAAAGCCGGGGACAGGGTCAGGTCGATCTCGTCGACGAGGTCGAGTTCGATCAGTGCTGCGTTCAAGGTGGGGCCTCCCTCACACAGCACCACCCCGTAACCCCGGTCGGCCAGGGCGTCCAGGGCGTGACTCGGATCGGCGCCGATCTCACCGGTGACGAGCACTTCCGCCTTGCCCCTCAACGCCCGACGTCTCTCAGCGGGAGCGTCGGCGCCGGTCACGACGATCGGCATGCGCTCGGGATCCTCGAACACCCGCGCCTCGGGGTCGAAGTAGAGGCTGCGGGAGACGATCACGAGACGTGGCAGAGGCGGCAATCCCATCTGGCGCCGGTGGTCCTGGGCGGGCGCGTCGAGCCGGACGGGGCCGTAGTTCTCGGCCCGCACGGTCCCCGCCCCCACCAGCACCGCGTCGCAGGCGGCGCGCAGTGCCATGAACATGGCTCGATCGTCGCCATCCGCCAGCGGTGTGGACTCGCCTCCCACCGTGGTTGCGCCGTCGACCGAGGAGACCATGTTGAGGAAGAGCCAGCGTTCCTGTGGTCGATGGGTTGCGAGCGCCAAAGGGACCAGTTCGTCTCGAGAAACGGGCTCTCCTCGTTCGACCGACCACAGCACGGGCCGAGCGTAAACCGCCGGACGCCCCTGTGGGCTCTGTGCCAACCTGGAGCCATGGGAGACCCCACCGCCTTCATCCACGATTCGATGCCGTTGACGCGCACCCTCGGTGTCACCGCCGAGAAGCTCGACCCCGCCGAAGTGGTGCTGCGACTCGAATGGGCCGAGGAGCTGTGCACCGCCGGGGGCGTCCTGCATGGCGGCGCCTCGATGACCTTGGCCGACTCCGCCGGGGCGGCGTGCGCCTTCTTGAACCTGCCCGAAGGAGCGGCCGGGACCAGCACGATCGAGTCGAAGACCAACTTCATGGCCGCGGTTCGAGACGGGCCAGCCACGGCCCGGGCGACCCTGCTGCACGCCGGGAAGAGGACGGTCGTCGTGGAGACGACGATCACGGACCGAGACGGGCGGCTGGTCTCCAAGACTCTCCAGACACAGGCGGTGCTGGGCGCTCCCTGATCCGTCGGAGAACGGGAGGGAGCCGCCCCGTATCCGAGGCGGCTCCCTGCCTGATCCCATCCGGGGCGGGTCAGCCTTCGACGATCACCTTCGCTCGCATCCACGGGTGAGGCGAGCAGAAGTACTCGAACTCTCCGGGTTGGTCGAAGGTGTAGGACCAGCTCTCTCCGGCATCGAGCAGGCCGGAGTCGAACGATCCGTCGGCGGCGGTGACACTGTGCATCATCTGGTCGTCGTTGGTCCAGGTGACGGTGGTACCCACAGGCACCCGGAGCACGTTGACCGAGTAGTCGCCGGGGGTCTCGCCTTCTTCGAATTCGTCGGGCGAGTCCATGTCCTGGAACTCGGAGCTCCCGGGCAGGATCGACACCTGCTCGCCACCGGCGGCCGGCTGCTCGTGCTCGGCACCTCCGGTGCCTTCGTGCTCGGCAGCGGGTGTCTCATCGGCAGGTGCCGCACCGCCGACGGCCTCGTAGATCTCGGGCTGCTCCTCGCCGGTGATGACGATGTGGCCGATCGCGCCCTTGTCGAATGCCCGAGCGAGAGCGTGGTCGACCAGCACGATGGTCGACGGGACCTGCCCGACCATCTCGACCACCGTTCCACCACCGGCCGGGACCAACGTGGTCTGCGAGCCCCGGATCGGCGTCGCCAGCAGCGCCGCCTCGGGGTACACCCGGTCCCAGTGGGAGCCAATCGGGTGGAGGTTCGAGTCGAGGTTCAGCCCGGCGTTGATGAAGTAGATGCGGGCCCGTTCACCCACCTCCATCCGGAGGGCGTTGTCGTCGGTGAGCGAACCGACGGCGCCGTTGAACACCACATAGCTCGGGTTCTCGTCGGTGACGGCCCGGCGGTCGAAGGCGGCGAAGCCGTCCTCCGGCTCCGAGGTGTAGAACTCGGACTGGACGACGTACCACTCGTGGTCCACCTCAGGCAGCGGGGTCTCGGGGTCGACGAGGATTCCGCCGTACATACCGTGGGAGATGTGAGCCGGCACGTCGTCGTAGGCGCAGTGGTACATGAAGAAGCCCGGATACAGCAGACGGACCTCGATGGTCTTCGTCTCGCCGGGGGCAACGGTCGTGTCGCCGGCTCCACCGTGCGGTCCGGTGACGGCGTGGAAGTCGACGTTGTGGGGGTGGGTGTTGCCTTCCGGGTTCGTGATCGTGAAACGCAACACATCGCCGACCCGGGCTCGAATCACCGGGCCGGGTGTGCCCGCCACCACGCCGTCGGGGCCGTCGACGAGGCGGTAGCCCCACGTCTCGGTCTCGACGCCGCTCGCGGGGTCGATCACATTGACGCCTTCGACGACCTCGAACTCGACTTCGACGATCGCCGGGGTCGAACGCTGCGGTGCCGGAGGCATCTCCGGCGCAACGGCCACCGCCGGGTCGGTGGCCACCGGGAGATCGGCTTTGGGCACGATTGCCGGGATGACATCGCCGGTGCTGGCCGTCGCGCCCGCCTCGGCGAGGTAGGCATCGACCCGCTCGGACACGATGGCATCGTCCACCGAATTGCGGCTCGCCGTGACGGTCAATGCGATCACGGCCACCACAACGGCGGCCAGGGTGCCCAGGATCCCGAGCGCGATGAGCGTTCCCAGCGCATAGTGAGGATGTGGCGGGACGCTCTTGGGACTGGGTCCGGTCTGGTCGGTGACCGGCCGATTCAGGGTCTGAGTCATGGGCCTCTCCGTCGCTCGATTTTTTCCCAGAGTGGCCGGAGAAACCCGCGGCGGTGAGGGCCTAAAGTCCCGGGATCAGGGTCTGAAGGTCCCCTACGTCAACGACGGGCCACCTGCTGGGCCGGCGGGACCAACTCGTCGACCGTCGCCAATGCCATCTCCAACATCCGCAGGATGGCGGTCGGCGTTGGATCGTCCCAGCGGTTACGGGGCATGCGCCGGACCCACCAGTCACGAGCATCTCGGAGCTCATCGGCCCCGAACCTCCCGGCGAGGCGCTCCGCCCCCTCTGCGGCTCGCACACCTTCCGCTTGGAGACGGCGAGCTTCCTGCACGGCGGGTGGAGGAAGCAGCTTCGCCGCCACCGTGCCCGGTGGTGGAGCAGTAGTGACCATTCCATCACTCCTTTCTGTCACGCGCGACGCCAGGCGAAATAGCCCTCGTCGTAGTCGAACGACCCGGCTTCGGGATCCCAATCGACGATCTTCGGCACGCTGAGCACCCGGTCGGACGGACAACTCCGCCCCAAGTGGTCGATGACCTCGTCGGCGAAGAACCGCATCACCCCGGCGGCCAGAGCGCGTTGGCCCGCTCCCAGGCCGCAGCGGTTGGCGTCGGTGACCCGTTCGATCCAGGCGGTGATCTCGTCGAGAGTGAACCGGTCGCCTCTTCCCGAATCTATGGCGAAGAACCTCTCCGCCAAGGCGTCGGTCCCGAGCTTGCAGGGTGGGCACTGACCGCAGGACTCGACGGCCAAGAACCGGGAAAGCACCGCGGCCGCGGCCACGATGCACGCCGACTCGTCGTAGACCACCATCCCACCCGAGCCGAGGCCGGACCCGATGGCGCGCATCGATCCGAAGTCCATCGGCGTGTCGAGCAGCGAGTCCGGGATCGGAGCGTTGGATACGCCCGGGGAGACGGCCTTCACCCTGCGCCCGCCGGGCGGCCCCTCTCCCACCCCGTGGACGAGGACGGCCAGCGGAGTCCCGAGCGGCAGTTCGGCCACCCCTTCCCGGGCCACGTCACCACACACGGTGAACAGCATGTTGCCCGGCGAGTCGGGCGTGCCCAGGCCGAGGAACCACTCCTCGCCGCGGGCCAGGATGTGGGGCACGTTGGAGAGCGTCTCGACGTTGTTGACCACCGCGGGATTCACTTGCTCGCTCCACCCGGCCGACGCCGCTCCGACCCCTGCCGACATGTCCGTGAACAGGCCCACGAGGTACGGCGGATACCAACGAGGAAAGGGCGGCCGGCCCTCTATCGCTTCCAGGAGACCCTTCTCCTCACCCAGGAGGTAGTCGTCGGGACCGGTGACGACGCGGATGGGGACCTCGCCGAGCATGTCCTCCGCCTGCATCTCCGTCGCCGCGCGCTCCAGGGCGGCCAGCTCTGCCGTGTAGCGCTCCTTGAGCCCGATATAGGCCTCGTCGGCTCCGATGGCGAAGGCGGCGATGGCGATCCCTTCCAGCAGCTGGTACGGGTTCCAACGCATCAGCGCCCGGTCCTTGAACGTCCCGGGCTCGCCTTCGGCGGCGTTGCAGACCAGGAAGCGCCTCTGGCCAGGGTCGGCGGCCGCCACGCCTCGCCATTTGACCCCGGTCGGAAAGCCCGCACCTCCGCGACCCCGCAAACGCGCTCTCTCGATCGTGGCGATCGTGTCGTCGGGTCCCAGGGCTCTCGCCTTCGCCAGGCCCTCTCCGCCGCCGGCTGCCCGGTAGTCGCCGATCGAATCGATCGGCGAGTCGCTCAACAGGTAACTGGTCACGTCGGCCTCCACCCTATCTGTCCAGGGGCGCTGGAATTGTTCCTATCCTGACCGGAAATATGGCACATCCGCGGACACGAGGTGTGACGGCAGCGGTGGCCGTGTACCTGGCGGCGACCGGTATCGGCCTTCTCCTCCGCCTCCTCCTGGCGGGATGGGCCGTCCCCATCCCGTTCGACCACCTGCTCCACGCCCACTCCCATGCGTTGTACTTCGGCTGGGCGGCGGCGCCGATCCTGATCTCCGCCCTCCCGCCCGGCCGGGCGAGCGCATGGGGTCGCTGGGCGCTCACCTCGGTCGTTCCGATGACCATCGCCTTCCTGGCCCAGGGTTACGGCCCGGTGTCGATCGCCGCCTCGGCACTGGTGATGGCGGTGTGGTACGTGGGCATCGCCATGTGGTGGAGGGGCACAGGGGGGCGGGAATTCACGGCCAGCCTGGCGTACGTTCTCGTCTCCAGCCTCGGAGTGTGGGTATTGGCAGCGTTACAGGCGGCCGGCAGTGGCGAAGGGCTGGCAGGGCGCCTCGCCGTCCACGCCTTCTTGTCCACGTTCGCCTGGTCGCTGGTCCTCGGAACGGTGGCGCTGCTGATGCGCGCCGAGATGGTCCACCCGTCGGTCGCCCGCCGGGCCACTCGGTGGTGGACGGCGCTGGCCTGGTTGTTCTTTCCGCTGGGAGTCGTCTCGGGTCCCGAGGTTCCGATCCTCGGATGGGCGGCACGGATCGCAGGGGTGTTGGCCCTGGTACCAGCGGTCTGGTGGGCGACGGCCCTGTGGAAGACCCGGGAGTCGGTGTTGCGGGCAGCTGCGGGCTGGATCGTCGCCGCCACGGCGGGCCTCGCCGGGGCGGGCTTCGCCGGATCGTCGCTGTTGACGCTGGTGGGGAGGCCCGGGGTGGTCTTCTACCTCCACGCGCTGCTGCTCGGATACGTGACGACGGTGCTCGCCTGGTGTCTCGCCCGCGGCCGCGCGGTCGACATCGACCGCCCTCTGTGGTGGCATCACGTCGGCGTGGCGACGATGCTGGCGGGGGTCCTGGCCCCGCTCGTCGGCGTCGGCCGGCCGGGGCTGTGGCTGGCTGCCGTCGGGGCGTTGGGCGTGTGGCTCGCCGGATGGTGGTGGGCAGCTCGGATCTTTGCTCCGAGGGAGGAGATGGTCTCGGCATGAGATTCGACCTGTGGAGCCTGGTGCGTTTCCTCCACGTCGCCGGTGCCGTGGTGTGGGTGGGAGGACAACTCACTCTCACCTTGATCGTGCGCCCGGTGACAGCTCGGCTCCTCTCGCCCGAGGACCGGCGCCACTTGGTGGGCGCGTTCGGTTCCCGATTCGGGCGGCTCACCTCGTGGGTGCTGATACCTCTGCTCCTCGCCACCGGCTTGGCGCTCACCTATCACCGGGGGGTCGCCCTCAGTGCCCTCACGGTGCCCGGCTATGGCGCCACCCTGGGAGTGAAGATCACCTTGGCACTCATCTCCTTCGCTCTCGCCATCGCCCATGGGGTCGTAGCGGTCAATGCGTCGACGAAAGTGGTCCGCGTGCTGGGGATCGTCGGGACGGTGGTCTCGTTGACGGTCGTGGCTCTCGCCGCTTCGCTGGTCCCATGACCGAGAGCGACACCGGCCGGCGGGTGGTCGCCTCGCACGGCATCGCCCGCCGCGCCTTCCGCCTGGCGGGGATGTTTGCCGCCGTCGCCGCCGTGTGGGCTCTCGTGGTTCTAGTCCGAGGAGGTTCGTGGTGGGGCCCGCTCCACTCCTTCCTCGCCGGGACCGTGCTCGCGGCGATCGCCGGCGCCAGCCAGATGTTCACGATCACATGGTCGGCCTCGCCCGCCCCGCCCTCGACGCTCGCCACGGCTCAGCGCCTCACGCTGGCCGCGGGTACCATCGCCGCCTTGGTCGGCGTGGGCGCTCGACTCCCGGTGGCGGCGTGGCTGGGAGGGGGCCTGCTCGTCGTGTCGTTGACGCTCTTGGCGTGGTCGATCCGCCGGACGATCGCCAGGAGCCTGCTCCGGCGTTTCGACTTCTCCTCACGGTTCTATCTGACTGCCTTCGCCTGTGGGGCGGTGGGAGTGACGCTCGGGGCGATCTTGGGCGGGGGCGAGGCCGGGGCCGCCTTCTTCCGGCTACGACTCGTCCATTCCCATCTCAATCTGGTGGGTCTGGTCGGCTTCACGATCATCGGAACGCTCCCCACGTTCCTGCCCACCATGGCCCACCATCGGGCCGTGAGCGGCTGGGAAGCGAAGGTCGGGTGGTGGCTCGTGGTGGCGTCGGCGGCAGCCATGGCCTCCGGCCTGTGGCTCGGCCAGCGTGCCGTCGGCGCGGGAACGGTCCTCGCCGGGATCGCGGCGCTGGCGGTGGCCGCTGGGATCGTGGTGCGCCTGTGGGAAAAGGGTCGTAGGAAGCTGTCGTTCGTCCAGGTCGCGGTGGGGGTCGGGTGGCTGGCGGGATGGGCGTTCGTGGACGGCGTCGCCCTCGTGATCGGCGGAACGCCTGAGCCCTTCGGTCGAGGAACCCTCGTAGCAGTGACCGCGGGCATCGGCCAAGTCCTCCTCGGTTCTCTCGCTTACCTCCTCCCTGTCGTGGCGGGCCCGCCCCTCGATGCGAACCTCCGTCGGATGACTCGGCGCCCCGCGATCCCTCTAGTCGCCGCCAACCTCGCCGGCGCCGCCGGGGTCGCCGGGTTCCATGAGGCCTCGGCCGCGCTGGTGGCGATCTGGGTGGCCGACTTCGCATTGCGGGTCGTCGGGCTCCGCCGCAACCGCCTGTGAGGGGCCACGGGTGGTCAGGGCTTTGGTCCCGGGCGCGGAAGGGTCCTTGTCCCGGGCGGCCGTGACATTGGACTCTCGTCGGCGGCCGGTGGTTGCCCGATAGTCATCGCCATAGGCAGTTGGCCGAAGAAAGAGAGGACGCGATGACTGCCACAGTCACCGAGAGAGTGACCACCACCCCTACCGATGTTTCACCCCTGAAGAAGAGCGGACTGCTCCTGACCGCCGCCATCGTCGCCCTGGTCGTGGGCTTCGGCGCCGTCGCCGGCGGTGCCTTCGGAGCCTGGTACACCTGGGATCAGGCGGTCGCCCAGGGAGTCGTCACCCCCGACGACGCCGTCATCCCCGGAGCCGACGTCCGTGGCCCTCTGACGATGTGGGCGCAGGCCGACATCATCACGAAGCACCAGCTGGATCGCACCGGCGGCCTCTACTACTCCGAGATGCCCCGGGAAGTCCCAGCGGTGGACGAAGCCGGCCAGCCGGTCCTCGACGAGAGCGGTGAGCAGGTGATGGTGCCCAACGAGGCTCGAGCCTCCTGGATCGACGCCACTGCACTCACCACGGCTCTGAGCCTGGGGATCATCTCCTACGCATTGTCGGCGATGGCGATCGCCGTCGGAGCGGCACTGATCCTCACCGGATTCGTGTTCCTGAGGATCCGCAACAAGGCCGTCCTCGTCTGACGCTACGGCCACTGACGAGCGAAAGAGCCGGGCCCCACGGGCCCGGCTCTTCGCGTGCCCGGGCTACCGGCTCGCTAGGCGATCGGCTGCGGAGTCTCTTCCCTCACGTGCGGTTTCACGATCCTTGGAAGAGTGAACCGATGGACAGCCGATCCCTCCTCCGCCTCCCGGACGAGCGGAAGGGTGAAGATGAGGTGGCTCTCCCCTCTGACCCGCCGATACGACACCGGCGAGCCCATCCGCTCCGCGAGGGCTTGTGCCACCGCCAGGCCGAGCCCGATCCCGTCGGGAGCGGCGCTCACCGACAGCTCGTCCGTGAGGGCCGACTCGGTGCCCGGAGACAGTCCGGGCCCGGAATCGACCACCTGACAGACATAGCGGTCACCGAAGCTGTGCCCTCTGACCGCGACTGGGGCTCGCCCGTGGCTGTGTGCATTGACCAGCAGGTTGCGAAGGAGGTGCCGGAACGCCTCCGGGTCGGCCAGCACCGTGGCGTCCCGGCATTCGACAGACACTTCGAGGCCCATGAGTTCGACATAGGCCGCGGCGGCCTCCACCTCGGCGCGAACCGACACCTTCTCCGGCGAGAGCTCGAGCGACCCGCCTTCGAGGTGGGCAGCGACGGAGATGTCGTCGACCACCCGGGAGAGCTCGACCGATTGCGAGATGACCGTGTTGATGGCTTCGGCGTTGTCGTCTCCCACCACCGAGGGGTCGATCATCTGGGCGAATCCCACGATGCCGGTGAGCGAGCTCCGCAGATCACGGTTCAGGCGGGTCACGAAATCGCCCTTGTAGGCGGCCAGGCTGGCGTTGGCTTCCTCCCGGCTGCGCCGCCACACCCTGTCCATCGTCCAGCTGTAGCCGACGGAGACCGCCAAAAAGATCCCGAACGTCACACACAGGAAGGCGACTCGGAGGTCGATCCCCCCGGGGAGGGAGTCACCGACCAGCCAGAAGAGAACGGCCGAGCCGAGGGCGGCCACCGCCACGGCCGAGATGCTGCGCGCTGGCCCGCGGGCGGCCTCTTCCCCACTCGCCTGGAACATGTCCGATGGATCGGCCAAAGTCCCACTCGGTCTGGATGGCCATACCGATTGCCCTCGCTCGGACTAGTCCTTTCGGAACGTCACTGGCCCGCCCCGTACTCGCGCTCCTGACGGGCAGCTTCGTCTGTCTCCTGCTGGTGCTGGAGGCAGTAGCGCACTGAGGGACGTGCCTCGAGGCGCTCGGGCTCGATGGGGCGCCCGCAGATCTCGCACTCGCCGTAGGTGCCTTCCCCGATGCGCTGCAGGGCGCGGTCGATGTCGGCGAGACGCTCGTCGATCTGCTCTCGCACGGCCAGGTCTTTCGTCCGCTCGAAAGTCTCGGTCCCCTGGTCGCCAGGATGCTGGTCGTAGTCGGCTAGTGACCCCGACGAGTCGGCCTGCTCCTCATCGAGGGAGCCGTCTTCTCCCTGACTCTCGCGCAGGGCGACCAGCCGATCTCGTTCCGCTTCGAGCCTGTGTCGGGCTTCGGTGATCTCCATCCACCTCCTCTACCCGCCCGGAAGCGCCCGAACCGTCTAGCCGCCCGCCCCCTTCTGCAGATCCCGGTAGGCGGCAACGATTCCGCCCAGCCCCACTCCGGCCGCCACCGCGGTCGCGGTGCGTTCCAGGCCGGCGGGGAGCGAGGACGGCAGTGAGGGCATCCACAACGCCGGGAACCGGGAGACGGCCCAGGCGAGGACGACGACCGCGCCCACCCCGATCGTCAGGTGGCGGTGCTCCCGGAACGCCGCCCACACCACGAGCCCCAGAGCCACCGAGGGCGGGATCCAGGTCATCGACTCGTCGACCGGCCCGAGGGGAGACCCGGCGACTTGGGCGACGCCGACAACGATGGCGGCTACCGCTCCGACCAGGAGCGCCGTCAGCGGGCGCACGAACGCGACGGCGACCGCGACCGCCGACAGGGCGAGCCACGGGATCGGGTCGATGCTCGGCACCCACTCGAGCTGTCCGTGGATCTCGACGGGATCTCCGTCGACCGACACAGGGACCACCCACTCGAAGATCTCCGACACAGACGAGCTTTCTACTACCGGTGGTGGGTCGGGCGACATCCAGTGGATCCGATGATCGTGCCAGCCGTAGGTGCCATCGGCCCCCACCGTCAGCCAGGCCGGGTCGGCGTCCACCGAAGCCTCCGGTGGCACGGCGCGAGCACCGAAGCGGTCCTCGTTGACCCAGTAGCTGGGGGAATTCCGGTTCACCTCGACGGTGCCGTCGGCTCCGATCCGGACATATGGCTCGCCTTCGTAGCCTGGCACCTCCACGGTCACTCCTGGAGCCGCCTCGATGCGGAGGAAGGCATCGCCACCGACCACGTCGGCGGACACACCTCCATTCGGCGGCTCGATCGAGGTCACCTCCGACCGGTAGTTCGTAGGGCGGGCCGAGTCGGCCGCCGCCGGCAGCGGCGCGCCGAGAGCGGCGGCGGCCAGCGCCACCGCCGCCAGGTGTGTCACCGGGAGCCGCGGACCAGAGCTACTGCGCCCACCACGGTCCCCACGAGTCCCAAGCTCAATGCGGTGATGCTCCATGCGTCGGGGCCACCCGACGAGCCGTCGGCGCCGCCGACCTCCACTGTCGACGCCGGGGTGTCCGCGTCCGGCGGGCCCGTCCATTCCACCACCTCGCCGTCGTCATAGGTCTGGAGGGCGGGAAAGGCGAGCTCACCGGGAGCGTCGGGATTACGCGCTTGGAAGCGGAATTCGACGAACTCCCCCGGCGCGATCGCCCCACCCTCGGCGACGAGGACGCCCTCCTCGAGGCTCAGCGACCAGCCGGCGAGCGGTTCGTAACGCGACGCCGCCAGCCCCTCCGGGATCTGCACCTCCACCCTGATCGTGGAGGCGGTGTCCGACTCATTGGGCACCCGCACCGTGTAGACGGCGAAACCTCCCGGCTCGGGGTTGTCGGTGGAGACGGTCACGTGTGCCCCCACCGGACTCGCCAAGACGAACAGCAACGCGAACGCCCCCGCCCCGGCCAGCCACTTCTTCATGTCGTATCTCCTTTTCAGCCCGTCACCCGCACGACGGCAGTCGCCATCGCGGCCTCGAACCCGTCGCCGAGCCGGAACGTCACATGCCATTCGCCGGCCACGGCCAACTCCGGCCCAGTATGGATCCAATGGCCGGGACCCACGAACACGGCTCGCCGGACGATCGGTCCGACGTCCTGGGCCGGATAGTGGAACTCGAAGCGCGCTTCACCCTCCACGTCCGCCGGGGTCCCCGCGGCCGTGAGTACGTAGGCGTGGACCTGGTTGGTTCCGACTCGGCCGGGATCGACCACCAAGTTCAACTCGCCTTCTCCGAGATCCACATACGTCGAGTACGGGCCGTCGAGACCCTCGGCCGCCGGAGGGAGGTCGACGAGCACCGCGGTGAGGCCCACCACGAGAGCCAGGCCCACGACCTCCGCCCGGACCGTCGCCCGCAGCCGCTCCCACGCCGGGCGGCGCTCCTCCTGTTCGTCCGACACGATCCGGGAGACGAGGACGCGTTTGTTGTAGGCGGCCACTCCGAGCACGGCCGCCGCGACCGCCGACTTGGCGACGAGCGTCCACCCGTACGCCGTCGAGACGAGCGCCGCCCACTCCCCGACTTCGATCCACGCCAGCACGAGGCCGGCGGCGGCGAGCCCCAAGACGAACCGGACTGCCAGAGTCGAGAAACGCCCTACCACCTCCGCCGCACCCGGGGCGTCCCCGGCCATGTGCCTCCAGGTGAGCAGGAGCGCCACGAGCCCGCCGATCCAGAAGGCCGCTCCCAGAACGTGGACAGCATCGGCGGCCATGACCAGGAGGCGAGGCTCGGAGGTACGGGTGTGGCCCGTGACCAGCTCGGCCGCGGCGAGCACGGCGACACCGGCGATCACGGGAAGCGGCGTCGGTCGCCGCGACGCCATCGCCAAGACGACCATGGCAGCCATTCGGATCGATGCCGCCACGCCCACCGATGACGTCACGGCCTCGCCCCAGGTCGCCTGGGCTTCGGCGACGAACGCCGGAATCGCAAGAGCCGAGGCGACGGCACACGACACCGCCGCCCGACGCATGACCGAGGCGAGCCTCGGCACCGACCGGGACCGCCCGAGGACGAAGCCGGCGAAGATGCCGACTCCTGCTGCCACCAGCCCGGAGAGGTACGTGACCCAGCGGACGGCCGAGCCGGCGATACGCGCCGCCGGAGAGCGGCCGGGACCCAGCAAGTCCTCGATGAGCCCTTCGTCGACCGCGGCCTCTCCTTCTCCCACTCCGAAGACGAACGCACCCCGGATCGGGTGGCCGTCGAGCGACACGACCCGCCAGGCGACCACGTAGCTGCCGTCCGCGAGGCCCGTGAGCCCCGCTTCCAAGGACTCGCCGGAGCCGACCGAACGCACCTCGCCGGTGTCGATCCTCCTCCCGGAGGCGTCGAAGATCCGCAGGGCGCCGTCGGGGAGGTCGACGGGCTCGCTGAACCGCAGCGTCACTCGGTTCGGAGGCTCCTCGTGACGGGCGCCGTCGGCCGGGTCGGTCTCCACGAGAACGGCATGCGCGGAGGCCCCCAGTGCCGGCCCCAAGACGAGAAACGCGGCAATCAGTCCGCGGGTCCACCTGCGCATCGGTCGGCCGGAGCCTACCGACGGCCCCATTGGTACCGTCCGCGGAACCCCGGAGGAGGTCGGATGGACGCACTGTGGCAGCAAATCGCCCTCATCGTGGCTCTCGTTCTGCTCAACGCCCTGTTCGCGGGCGCAGAGCTGGCTCTGGTGTCCCTACGAGAGAGCCAGCTCAGGCGGTTCGCGGCTCGGGGAGGTGCGGGGAAGACCTTGGCGGAGTTGGCCCGCGACCCGAACCGGTTCCTCGCCACGATCCAGATCGTCATCACCCTCTCCGGCTTCTTTGCATCCGCCTCCGGCGCCGTCACGCTCGCCGGGCCCCTGGCCGACGCCCTGGGCTTCCTGGGAAACGCCGCTTACCCGGTCGCGGTAGTGGTCGTCACGTTGCTCATCGCCTACTTCACGCTCGTCGTGGGCGAGCTCGCCCCGAAGCGCCTCGCCATGCAGCGTGCCGAGAGGTGGGGGCTGCTGGTCGCCCGGCCGCTGGCGTTC
>Ga0079224_100001854_pt1 | contig 24941 bp, 23 predicted proteins | sample Stecom2015_FD_80414 | JGI IMG/M metagenome (GOLD analysis project Ga0079224, IMG submission 80414) | Agricultural soil microbial communities from Utah to study Nitrogen management - Steer compost 2015 | ecosystem: Environmental > Terrestrial > Soil > Agricultural land | place: USA: Utah... | reverse complement strand
CTCGCACTCTGCTCACCGGTGTCGATCTTGGCCGTCACGACGCCGAGGTAGCGCGCCACCGGTCCCGCGGTGAGATCGACCGTGCGGATGCGGTCCCGCGACACCGACCGCCGCGTGCGCACGACGATGCCCTTCGCGAGTTCGACGCGGTCGGCCAGCACCCGATACCGCGTCTTGCGCAGCCGCAGTCGCTCGACGACCACCGTGCCGGCGAGGGCAACGAGCACCGCGGGCACGATCACGGCGACCAGCCAGAAGACCGACCCGATCCCGACGGCCGTCGGCACCGCGGCGGCCACGCACACCCCGGCGACCGTGAGCACGCTGGCCGTCACCGTGCGGCGGTCGAGCCGCCGCCAGTCCGCCGCGTCGGCGTCCTGCGGGCCGGCGTCCTGCGGCTCGGGCACGGGCGCGTCGGAGGGTCCGGTGCTCATGTCGCGTCCCCCGGCGTCGCCTGCGTGGTCGCGGTGAGGTCGCGCACCAGGTCGGCGGCCAGCCGGTGGTCCAGACCGGGGATCTTCACGGCTCCCTTGGCCGAAGCCGTCGTGACGGTGACGGTGGCGAGCCCGAAGAGCTGTTCGAGGGGACCGCGTTCGCTGTCGACCGTCTGGATGCGTGACATCGGGGCGACGCGCCATTCCTGCCAGAGTGCGCCGGTGCGGGTGTAGACGGCGTCGCCGGTGACCTCCCAGCGGTGCACGCGGTACCACCACAGCGGCATCGCGACCGCACCGACGACGCTGACGGCGGCCAGGACCGCGGCCGGGCCGACCAACCACCAGAACACCGGATCCGGCAACAGCAACGCCAGGACGACCAGGGGGACAACGGCCACCACGCCCGCGACGAGGAACTGCGTCCGCCACCACGCGAGGGCCGTGCGATGCACCCGATGCGTCGGCGGCCTCAGCCGCAGCGTCCCCGCCTCGCCGCGCGCACCCGCGCTCTCGGAGTCGTTCACGACGTCTCCCCCAGTCCCGCCGTCCGTACCGACTGTGACGAGCCGCACGGTAGCAGCACCCGGGTGGCCGCGAGGGGTTGCCGCCCCGGGCCGGACTCGGCAGCCTGCGCGCATGAGGCTCGGACTCGTGTCGGTGCTCGTCGACGACTACGACGAGGCGATCGACTTCTTCGTCCGCGCGGTGGGTTTCGAGCTCGTCGAGGACGCGCCCGCGACCACGAACGACGGCAGACCGAAGCGGTGGGTCGTGGTGCGCCCTCCCCAGGCCACGACCGGGATCCTGCTCGCCCGCGCCGACGGCCCACACCAACGCGCGGGCGTGGGTGAGCAGTTCGCGGGACGCGTGGGACTGTTCCTCGACACCGCCGACGCCGAGGAGTTCGACCGGACGTACCGCCGCATGCGCGAGGCGGGCGTCGAGTTCCTCACCGCACCCCGGACCGAACCGTACGGCCGCGTGGCGATGTGGCGCGACCTCGCGGGAAACCGGTGGGATCTGCGCGGCCCCGCGTGAGCCGACCGCGGCGGCACGGCGCCGAACCCGCAACACGGCCACGCGAGCACGCACCACGAGCCCCCGGATCCGCAACACGCGTTCCTGAAACCGCAACACGAGCCCCCGGGAACGCAACACGCGTTCCTGGGGGCGCAACACGGGTCAGGCCAGGGGTTCCCACCACGGGTCGAGCTCGGGTGGGTCGGCGAGGTCGACCCGCTCCCCCGGCTTCGGGACCACGAGGTGGACACCGCGCGCGGCGGCCTCCTTCCGAGCCCGGTCCACCGGATCGGACCAGCCGTGCGGGCCGAGGTCGAAGGTGCCCCAGTGCACCGGGACCAGCGTGCCGCCACCGACGTCGAGGTGTGCGGCGACCGCGTCCTCCGGAGTCATGTGCACGTCCGGCCAGCTGGGCGCATAGGCGCCGAGCTGCATCAGCGTCGCGTCGAACGGGCCGTACTCGGTGCCGATCCTGGCGAACCCGTCGAAGTAGCCGGTGTCGCCGCTGTAGAACAGGCGGTGCGACGCTCCGGTGAGCACCCAGGACGCCCACAGCGTGTTGTTGCGCACGAACGCACGCCCCGAGAAGTGCCGTCCCGGCGTGGCGACGATCCGCAGGCCCGCGATGTGCGTCGCGTCGTGCCAGTCGAGCTCGATGATCCGCTCCGCGGGCACTCCCCACCGCCGCAGGTGGGCGCTCACGCCGAGGGGCACCAGGAACGGAGCGTTCTGCCTGCGGGCCAGTTCCCGCACGGTGTCGCGGTCGAGGTGGTCGTAGTGGTCGTGCGAGAGGATGATCGCGTCCACCGGGGGCAGGTCGCCGAGACCGTGGGGCAGGGCGAACAACCGGCGCGGTCCCACGACGCGCGACGGGGAGGCGCGGTCGCTCCACATCGGATCGACGAGCAGTCGCGCACCGTCGAGTTCGACGAGCGTCGAGGCGTGCCCGAACCAGGTGACGTGCAGGCCGTCGGCCTGCGCCGCTCGGGGTTCCGGCCTGCTCGGTGGTGGGCAGCTCGGCACCGGCCCGTTCGGCCGTCGGCGCCTGCGCCCGCTGAGCATGTCCTTCGCCGCCTCGCTCACGCTGCCCGGCGGCACCCAGTTCAGCGCCGTCGCGTTGCGGAAGCGGCCGTCGCGGAACTGCGGCGAGGACGGATACCGGGCAGGGCGGCCGCCCAACGAGGGCAGCACGTCCGCGGCGGCGGCGAGCGCGGCGCCCGCCGCAAGCGCTGTGACCACCGGACGGGCGAACTTCGACAACAGAGGGACTCCTCACCACATACGCACGCACGGGACCGACCATCGAGAATGCCCAGCGGCCCCGATGTTGCAACGTCGCATGCCCACGGCGGGTTCCGCGAACCGACGGGCTCCGCGAACCCGATCGCGGGCGAGGCGGGGACGTGGTCAGACGATCGTACGGGCGCGCACCTCGTCCTCACCGGGGCCGTGCCGGCTCAGATCGCCCCAGGCCTCGGCCAGCCTGCGGACGAGTTCCTCGAGCACCTCGGGTTCCTGCATGAACGGCAGCCGCAGATAGTTGTCGTGCGCGCCGGTCGGGTCCATCGTGGACCCCGGGATCACCTCGACGCCGTGCCGTAGCGCGATCTGGGCGAACACGTCCGCGTCGCCGTCGGGCAGGGAGACCCACAGCGACGAACCACCGTCGGGGGTGCGCCATCGCCATCCCGGCAGGTGTTCGGTGAGCAGCCGCTCGGCCTGTTCACACCGCTGCGCGCGCTCCACGGCACCCTTCTTGACGATCTCCGGCAGCCGCGGGAACAACCGCGCGGCGAGAGCCTGTTCGATCAACGGCCCGCCCAGGTCGGCGAGCGCCTTGCGGCGGGCGCAGCGTTCGATGATGCCGCGCGGGCCGCGGATCCATCCGATCCGCAGACCGCCCCACACCGACTTGAGCGACTCCACCACGACCGACTCGGTACCGGTGGGCAGGTGGGCCGACAGCGGCGGCGGGATCTCCGCGGCCCCGTCCCCGGCGAGCACGCACCCGGCGTAGGCGTTGTCCTCGACGACGGCGACATCGTGGCGAGCGGCCAGCTCGGCGACCCTGCGCCGCCGGGCGCCGGACATCAGCACGCCTGCGGGGTTGTGGAACGTCGGCATCACGTACAGCAACGAGGGACGCTGTTCGGCGAGCACGGCGGCGAGTCGGCGCTCGTCGATCCCCTCGTCGTCGAGCGGCACGGAGACCAGGTCGGCACCGGCCGCGCGGAACACATCCAGACACGGCTGCCAGCTCGGCGCCTCCACGGCCACGGTCGACGCGCCGCGCAGGTACACCTCCGACAGGAGTACGAGCGCCTGGTGCGCGCCGGTGGTGATCAGCACCTCGTCGGCCGAGGTCGGCAGACCCTGGTCGGTGTAGTACTCCGCGACCTCGGCGCGCAGTGCCGGCAGACCGCGAGCCTGGTAACCCGGATCGGCCAGCAGATCGGGCAGGTCGTAGCGGGCCACCTCGTCGAGGGCTTCGGCCACCTCCGGCACTCCGGCGTCGGCGGCGCACGCCAGGGAGATCACGGGCCCGGGACCGTCGATGAGCCGCTGGAACGTGGCGGTACCCCTGCCCCCGCTGACCCGGCCGTCGGAGCGTGCCGCCCGCGCCGTGCGGCTGATGCGGGTGCCGCTACCCTGTCGTCGTTCCAGCAGGTCGCGGGTGTGCAGCTCGTCGTAGGCGGCCACGACGGTCGATCGGCTGACGGCGAGGGCCTTGGCCAGCTCCCGTTCGGAGGGCAGCCGCTGTCCCGCGCGAAGCGCCCCGTCCTCGGTGGCCCGCGCCATCGCGTCGGCGAGCTTGCGGTAGAGCGGCCCGTCCCCGAGGGTCCAGTTCCCCAGCACGGCGATCAGATCGCCGACCCGGGGAAAACGGTCCAATTCTCGTTCCATTGGCACTTACTCCAGTCCAGTGTTCGGAGGAGTCTAGTCGATGACAGGACTGTCGGAACACGAGACCGAAGGAGACGAGACGCGATGGTGACCCTGACCCTGTTTCTGCTGGGAGTGGTCCTGGTGCTGGCAGGGATCGGTCGCACGGTCCGGCACCCGGGCCTGCCGTTCGAGGTGGAGCCGACGTTCGCCAGGCACGTCGTGACCGGCATGGTGATCGTCTGGCAGGTCGGACAAGCCAATGCCGACCGATTGGACCGCGCTGGACTGAGCGCCGGAGCCCACGGCGCGCACACTCCCGCCGCCGGCCGCTGAGTTCACGGCCGCCCCGAGCGGCAGGCGCGGGCGCTTCTCAACAGTCCGAGCCGCGGTAGTGCACGTCGAGGCCCGCACGCCCGGGCCGTAGTTCCGGCCGCAACACGAGCTCGGCGTCATAGTCGCCGCCGTGCTCGCTGCGGTACGGCAACGGCCGGTCGCACGCCAGACCGGCCAGTCGGCGCCGCAGCCGACGCCGCGCGCACCGCATGGCCGCCTCGTCCGCGCGATCGGCTCCGTACACGGCCAGCGGAGGTAACGGCTCCACGCCGGTGTACCAGAACACCCCGTGGTTCAACGGGAACAGCACGTCCTCGAGCCGTCCGTGGATGCCGCGCGGGCCGAAGGAGGTCTCGCGCGCTCCGATGGTGGTGACGATCAGGCCCCGTTTCCCGGCCAGCAGGCCGTCGCCGTAACGGCGGACGCGACCGGTGCCGGGATCGGTGACGCCGAAGCCGAAACCGTTGACCAGCACTCGGTCCAGCCAGCCCTTCAGGATGGCCGGAGGCCCCAGCCACCACAGCGGGAACTGGAGCACGATCGCGTCGGCGCGGCGCAGTTTGTCCTGCTCGGCCGTGATGTCCGGGCTCAAGGTGCCGTGGTCGTACGCCCGCCGGGAGGCGGCTCCGACGTGCAGCCGCCGCGCCGGGTCGTGACCGAAGTCGGCCGCGTCGACCACCGGGTTCCAGCGCATGGCGTACAGGTCGGACTCGAGGACGGTGTGACCCGCCTCGCGCAGGGCCCGCCTGCCGTCGTCGGCAAGTGCCGCGCCGAGCGATCTCGGCTCCGGATGGGCCTGCACCCACAGGATGGTGTGCGCGGCCCCTGGTGTGCCGCCGTCCGCGTGGGCGGTGCTGTGCGACTCGGGGTCCGGCCCGGATGTCAACGAGGTCAAGGCTGTCATGCCACCGACGGTCGACCAGTCCAGTTTTCCAGTCCAGTGGCCGAAGAGACGATATGTGAAAGAATCGGGCCATACGCGCGTCTGCTCCTCACCGGGTCGCGGTTCTCGTGCGCCCCGGAGTCATGCCCCTCGAACTCGGTCTCGTGCACCAGCTGTTCGGCACCGCGCGCACGCTCGACGATCCCGGCCGGCGGCTGTACGACGTCGTGACCTGCGCGGCCGAGCCGGGGGTGGTGTCCACCGGCGCCGACTTCCCGATCCACGTCGCCCACGGCCTCGAGGCCCTGCACGACGCGGGCACCGTCGTCGTCCCGGCCACGCACGCACCGCGGCAGCCAGAGACCGGCGGACCACTGGCACCGGAGCTGGCCTCGGCGTTGCGGAGCCTGCGGCAGGGCGTGCGGGTGGCGTCGGTGTGCACCGGAGCGTTCGTGCTGGCCGCGGCCGGTCTGCTCGACGGGCGGCGCGCCACCACGCACTGGCAGTCCGCCGAGCACTTCCGAGCCCTGTTCCCCCACGTCGAACTGGACGCCGACGTGCTCTACACCGACGAGGGCGACGTGCTGACGTCGGCGGGTGAGGCGGCGGGCATCGACCTGTGTCTGCATCTGATCCGCCGCGACCACGGCGCGGCGGTGGCCGCCGACGTCGCGCGCCGCACCGTCGTGCCGCCCCATCGCGAGGGCGGCCAGGCGCAGTACATCCCCCAGCCGATCCCGCGTCCTGGCGTCGCGTCGACCGGCCGGGCACGGCAGTGGGCGCTGGAACATCTGGACCGGCCGCTGTCGTTGCACGAGCTGGCGAGCCGTGAGTCGATGAGCGTGCGCACGTTCACCCGCCGGTTCCGCGAGGAGGTGGGCTGTTCCCCGGCACAGTGGCTCACCCGGCAGCGGGTCGAGCGAGCCCGTGGGCTCCTCGAGGAGACCGACCGGCCCGTCGACGTCATCGCAGGCGACGTGGGATTCGGCACCGGAGCCTCCCTCCGCCAGCACTTCCGCGCTGTGCTCGGCGTCTCCCCCAGCGTGTACCGCGCCACGTTCCGCGGAGGAATGGCACCGGGCTGACAAGCGTTGTCAGAAGGGAAAGAGGTGACAACGATTGGCAGAAGCCACGAAGACCCCGACCCGGCGCAGGCGCGCGACGGGCACCGACGGGGCAGACGCCGACCTGGTCCGTGTCTACCTCGACGAGATCGGTAAGACCCCGCTCCTGACCGCCGACCAGGAGATCGACCTCGCCAAGCGTATCGAGGCAGGCGTCTACGCCGCCGAGTTGCTCCGCCATGCCGACGCCACGCGTGCGGGCGGGCAGGGCCCCGCGAGCCCGGTGGAGCTGCCCACCGAGTTGCCCGCCGACCGCCGGGACCTGGAGACGATCGTCCGCGAGGGCGAGACGGCGAAGGACCACATGGTGCGCGCCAACCTGCGCCTCGTCGTCACGGCCGCGCGGAAGAACCGCAACACCAACCTGTCGCTGCTCGACGCCGTGCAGGAGGGCAACCTCGGCCTGATCCACGCCGTCGAGAAGTTCGACTACACCAAGGGGTTCAAGTTCTCGACCTACGCGATGTGGTGGATCCGGCAGGCCATCCAGCGCGGGAACGCGTTCTTCAGCGGCACGATCCGCCTGCCGATGCACACCGCCGAGCAGATCAACAAGCTCGACCGGTTGCAGCGCACGCTCGAGGCACAGGGCAAGCACTCGCTGTCGATCGAGGAACTGGCCGACGCCGCGGACATGCCGGTGGAGCGGGTGCTGGCGCTGCGCCAGGCGGGCCAGACCACCGCGAGTCTCGACGTGCCCGTGGACGACGACGGCGAACTGACGCTGGGTGATCTCGTCACGGCCGGCTCCGTGCCCGGGGTCGGCGAGGCGCTGGAACACTCGGCGATGGTGGGCGAGCTCAACGCCGCGCTGGAGACGCTGCCCGCGCAGGAGGCGACCGTGCTGGCGCTGCGCTACGGACTCACCGACGGGGATCCGCACACGGTTCCCGACATCGCGCGCAGGTTGGGCCTCACGCGCAAGCGCGTCCGCTCGCTCGAGGAGCGCGGCCTGGCACAGCTGCGGGAGGACAACCGCGGCTCGCTGCTCGCCTGGGCGAGCTGACGGTCGCGCCATCGGCGCGTCCGGGAACTGAACCTCGGCGCCTCGGCCGGTCGCGGCCTGCGGGGCCGCTGACATCTCTGGTCCGTGCCGTCAGGTCCGTGTCGAGATGGCACGGACCAGAGGTGTCTGAAGCACATTGCGCCGCGCACCAGCCTCGGCTACATTTTATCAAATGTTTGACACGACTGGCGCTGAGCAGCCCCTGACCGGCGTTCGGGTCGTCGACGCCGCCACGATCTACGCGGGGCCGATGATCGCCACCCTCCTCGGCGACTTCGGTGCCGACGTGCTGAAGGTCGAGCACCCCCGCGGTGACGGTCTCCGGACGTGGGCGTGGCAACGCGACGGGGAGTCGCTGTGGTGGGCCCTCGTGGGGCGGAACAAGAAGTCCGTCAGTCTCGCCTTGTCCGATCCGCGCGGTGCCGAACTGCTGCGCGAGCTTCTCGCCGAGACCGACGTGTTCGTCGAGAACTTCCGTCCGGGCACCCTCGAGCGCTGGGGACTCGGGCCCGACGAGCTGCTCCGGATCAACCCGCGACTGGTCGTCGTCCGGGTGTCGGGATTCGGCCAGACCGGTCCCTACCGCTCCCGCCCCGGCTTCGGGACGCTCGCCGAGGCCATGTCCGGCTTCGCCGACACCAACGGCACCGAGGACGGCCCTCCCGTGTTGCCGCAGTGGCCACTGGCCGACGGTGTAGCGGCACTGGCGGGAGCGTTCGCCACGATGATGGCCCTGCGCCACGCCGATGCGTCCGGCGAGGGCCAGGTGGTGGACCTGTCGATCTACGAACCGTTGTTCTGGATCCTGGGGGCCCAGACCACCGCCTACGATCAGCTCGGCCTCGTGCCGACCCGCCAGGGCAGCCGCACCGACTTCAACGTGCCGCGCGGCTGTTACCGGACCCGCGACGGTCGGTGGGTCGCCCTCTCCGGCGCGACGACCGCGACCGCCAGGCGCATCATGCAGGCCATCGACCGCGGCGACATCGCCTCGGCGCCCTGGTTCGACGACGTCGCAGGGCGGTTCGCCCACCGGGACATGATCGACGACGCCATCGCGGCGTGGGTGGCCGCGCGGGACAACGGCGAGGTCCTGGCCGTGTTCGAGAACGTCGGCGCCACCGTGGGGCCCGTCTACTCGAGCGCCGACATCGCCGCCGACCCCCACTTCACCGAGCGCGGCAGCATCACGACCGTCGACCATCCGCGTCTCGGGCCGATCCGCATGCAGGGCCTCATCGCGAACCTGACCCGCACTCCCGGACGCATCCGAGGCACCGGCGCACGGATCGGCGAGCACAACGACGAGGTGTTCCTCGACCGGCTCGGTCACTCCGCCGCCGAGCTGCGACGCCTCGTCGCGGACGGCGTCGTCGGAACGCCTCCCGCTGCAGCCGCACACCCCTCCCCCGATCCCGACGACGCCACCGATCCCCCGGACGCCGGCACCCTCCGCGCCGGCTGAGTAGTCCCGTTCGTCTCAACGCCGAGAGGACCGCCGAGACCATGCCCACCCACCCCGATCCCCCCACCGAACCGGACTCGTCAGCATCGGCGCCTGCATCCGCGCAGGCCGAGCCGGACCGTCGACTCGTTCGCCGCGTCGCGCTGGCCAGCAGCATCGGCACGATGCTGGAGTACTACGACTTCTATCTCTACGGAGCGCTGTCGGCGACGATCTTCGGCAGACTGTTCTTCCACGCCGGCGATCCGGCCGTCGGCACGCTGCTCGCGCTGGCGACCTTCGGCGTCGGTTTCGTCGCACGACCACTCGGCGGGGTCATCGCCGGGCACTTCGGCGACCGGGTCGGCCGCAAGGCCGTGCTCATCGCGACCCTCGCGCTCATGGGCGTCTCGACCGCAGGCATCGGACTGCTGCCGACCTACGAGTCCATCGGCACCACGGCACCGCTGTTGCTCGTGGTTCTCCGTGTTCTGCAAGGACTTGCGCACGGCGGCGAGTGGGGCGGCGCGGCGATCATGACCGTCGAACATGCGCCCCAGGGACGCCGCGCGTTCTACGGCACATGGCCGCAGATGGGGGTCTACGCGGGCATCGTGGTGTCCAACCTGGTGCTCGGCGGATTCATGTTGCTGCCGGACGAACAGTTCACCCAGTGGGGCTGGCGGGTCCCCTTCCTCCTCGGATTCGTCCTCGTCGTGGTCGGCCTGTACCTGCGTCGCTCGATCACCGAATCGCCCGAGTTCGCGGCGGTGAAGAGTGCCGAGCCGGTCAAGGTTCCGATCGTCGAGGCCCTGCGCACGAGCGGAAGGGGCATCGGTGTCACCTTCGGGGCGAAGGCCGCCGAGACCGGAACCTTCTACCTCATCACCGTGTTCGCCTTGACGCTCGCCGGCGAGAGTTCCGGTGCCGGCGAGAACGTCGCACTCAACGGGGTGCTCGTCGCGAGCCTCGTCGCGATCGTCGCCGTCGGCCTGTTCGGCACGCTCGCCGACCGCATCGGGCGCAGGCGGGTCTACGCCTTCGGTGCGGCGTTCATGGGGGTGTTCGCGTTCCCGTTCTTCTGGCTCGCCGGAACCGGATCGACGACCGCACTCTGGTTCGCGCTGATCGCCGGACTCGCGATCGGCCACGCCTCCATGTACGGCGCGCAGACGCTGTATTTCTCCGAACTGTTCGACGCGCGCGTCCGCTACAGCGGCGCGTCGCTCGGCTACCAACTCGGCGCCGCGGTCGTCGGCGGGTTCACACCGCTCATTGCCTCGGCGCTGATGCTGCAGACCGGTGGGGATCCGTGGCCCGTCGCCGTCTACATCGTCGCGCTGTGCCTGGTGACCGTGGTCGTGATCGGCCTGTGGGGCCAGGTACGCACGCGAAGCACGACCGAACCCGTGACCGACGAGGAGATCAACGCATGACCACCATCGGAGAACACACCCGCGCGGCCGTCGTCCGCGCGTTCGGCGAGCCGATCAGTGTCGAGGACGTACCCGTGCCCCCGAAGGTCGAGGCCGGTGGTCTGCTCGTCGAAGTCGTCGCGTGTTCCCTGTGCGGCACGGACGTGCACTGTTGGGAGGGTTCGCTCGCCCTCGACATCCGGTTGCCCTTGATCCTCGGCCACGAGATGGTCGGCAGGATCGTCGCGATGGGCGACGGTGCCGACGTCGACTCGGTCGGCCAGTCCCTGCGCGTCGGCGACCGGGTCATCTGGACGCACGCGTTCTGCGGTCGCTGCCGCATGTGCGCGGCGAAACGACCGGCCATGTGCGTCAACCGCACTGCGTACGGCCATGTGTCGCTCGAGGACTGGCCGTATCTCATGGGCGGGTTCGCCCAGCACTCCTACGTTCTTCCCGGTGCGGGCCGGGTGCGCGTGCCGGACTCGGTACCGGACGAGCTCGCCAGCATGGCCAGCTGTGCCCTGCGTTCGGTCGTCAACGCCGTCGAGCAGGCGGGCCGGGTCGGGCCGGAACACACGGTCGTGGTGCAGGGCGCGGGCCCGCTCGGCATCCTCGCCACCGGTTTGTTCTCGCAGGCGGGCGCCGGCCGCGTCGTCACGGTCGGCGCACCTGAAACCCGCCTGGAACTGGCCGCCGAGTTCGGCGCCGACGAGGTGGTCTCGCTCGACGACGTTCCCGATCCCTCGGACCGCCTTTCCATGGTCCACGAGGCAACCGGTGGGCTCGGTGCCGACCTCGTCGCCGAGTTCTCCGGCCATCCCGCGGCGTTTGCCGAAGGGCTCGACATGGCGGGCCTCGGGGCCCGGTACGTCGTGGTCGGCCAACTCGGCGGCGGTACGACCGCGGTTCCACCGGGCGCGATCACCAAGAAGAACCTGACCGTCATCGGGTCGTTCTCCGGCGACCTGTCGCACTACCACACGGCGCTGTCCCTGCTGGAGCACTACGCCGACCAGCTCCCGTTCGACCGGCTCATCAGTGGCCGCTACTCGCTCGACCAGGTCAACGACGTGATCGGGCGCATGCAGGACTTCCGGGAGATCAAACCCGTCCTGTTGCCCGGCGCCACGAACTGACCATCCCTTCTGGAGGAACACGACCCATGACCGTGCAGGACCGTGCCGAACTCGGCACCGATCTTCTCGCGAGCCTCGCCACGACCGGAGGCAGGCCGTACACGCTTCCGATGTTCGTCGGCGGCAGGTGGACCGATGCCGCCGACGGCAGCCGGTTCGACTCCTACGAGCCCCGCAACGGGCGCGTGTGGACCACACTTCCCGCATCATCCACAGTGGACGTCGACAGGGCGGTGTCCGCGGCCAGGACGGCACTCACGGGCGAGTGGGCCCGGGTCAGTGCCGCGGACCGGGCGCGACTGCTGATCCGCATCGCCGGTGCCGTCGACGCCCACCGCGAGGAACTCGCCGTCCTCGAGTCACGGGACAACGGCAAGCCGCTGCGCGAGGTCCGCGGTGAGATCGACGCCATCGTGCGCTACTTCGAGTACTTCGCGGGCGTGTGCCAGACCGTCCTCGGTGAAACGCACCCGCAGGCGGCATCGGCGTTCTCCTACACCCGCCGGGAACCGGTCGGGGTGGTCGGCGCGATCGTGCCGTGGAACTCGCCGCTGCTCATGCTCGCGTGGAAGGTCTGCCCCGCGCTCGCCGGTGGGAACACGATTGTGCTCAAACCCGCCGAGGAGACGTCGGTGTCGTCGTTGGTGTTCGCGCATCTGATCGCCGACGTCGGCCTTCCCGACGGCGTGTTCAACGTCGTCACGGGACTGGGCGAGTCTGCGGGTGCGGCGCTCGTGGCGCACCCGGACGTCGACAAGATCGCGTTCACCGGCTCGACCGAGGTCGGCAGGCAGATCGCGGCGACCGCGGCAGGCGATCTCAAGCTCGTCACGTTCGAGCTCGGCGGCAAGTCCCCGACACTGATCTTCGCCGATGCCGATCTCGACACGGCCGTGCACCGCACCGCGTACGGCATCTTCTCCGCCGCGGGCCAGACCTGTCAGGCGGCCTCCCGCATCCTCGTGCAGCAGGAGATCCATGACGAGTTCCTCGAACGTTTCGCCGCACTCGCCCGCCGCATCCGTGTCGGAGATCCCCTCGACGACAAGACCCAGATGGGCGCCCAGATCTCCGCGCAGCACCGGGACACGATCGCGGGCTACGTCGACAGCGGAACCCGCGAAGGCGCGACGCTCGTGTGCGGCGGCACTCCTGCCGCCGACCCGGCGCTCGGCGAGGGCTACTACTTCACCCCGACGATCCTCGACGGGGTCGACAACACGATGACGATGATGCGTGAGGAGATCTTCGGACCCGTCACCGGTGTCGCGAGTTTCACCGACGAGGCCGACGCGCTGGCCAAGGCCAACGACACCGACTACGGCCTCGCGGGATCGGTGTGGACCCGCGACATCACGAAGGCGCACCGCGTGGCGGCCGGCATCGAGGCGGGCCTGATCTGGATCAACACGACGCGGACCATCAACCACCTCGTGCCCTTCGGCGGCTACAAGCAGTCCGGTTACGGCAGGGAGGGTGGCCTGCAGGTGATGGAGCACTACACCCGCGTCAAGTCCGTTTGGGTCGACATGCAGGACGAGCTTCCGAACTGGTACGAGGACTGAGCCGGTGCGCGATCACACGAGGACACCGCGACTCCGCACACTGCTGTTCGTACCCGGTGACCGCCCGGACCGTATCCCGAAGGCTGCGGCGGCGGGCGCGGACGCCGTCGCGGTCGATCTCGAGGACGCCGTCGCGGCGACCCGCAAGGAACAGGCACGCCGCGACGCGGCAGCCGCTCTCGCACAACTGCCCGCACACGGGCCTGCGGTGGCGGTGCGCATCAACGCCGTCGACAGCGGGCTCGCCGACGGGGACGTCGACGCCCTGAGCGACGTGCTCGGGCGCATCGCACTGGTCATCGTGCCGATGTGCGCGGACGTCGACACCGTCCGCGCCGCCTCCGCGCTGCTCGACCACGCCGAGGGCCGGGCCGGCCTCGACCGGGGCGCGACGGGCCTGGTGCCCTTGGTGGAGACCGCGGCGGGCGTCACCGACGCGCGTGCCATCGCAGAGGCCGACCCGCGGGTGCGCACGCTCGCGTTCGGACCGGCCGACCTCTCCCGTGAACTCGGGATCACCCCCACGGCAGGCGGCGACGAACTCGTGCACGCGCGGTCACAGGTGGTGCTCGCCGCCGCCGCTGCCGGACGGGCCCGGCCGATCGACGGGCCGCACCTGGACCTCGACGACGCCAACGGACTCGCCGTGTCCGCCGCACGTGCCCGGCAGCTCGGTTTCGGCGGCAAACAGGTCCTGCATCCACGGCAGCTCCCGGCCGTGGCGGCGGCGTTCGCGCCGAGCTCCGAGGAGCTGGCCTGGGCCCGCCGGGTCGACACGGCGTTCCGCGAGGCGGAGGACGAGGGCGTGTCCTCCATCCGCCTCGACGACGGGACGTTCGTCGACTACCCGGTCGCCCACCGCGCCCGCGCGTTGCTGGCCGAGAACGCCGGACTCGACGGCCGCGGCCCCCATGACGAACAGGGAAGGATCTCGTGAGCTCACCGACGATCGTCGTCACACGCGCGCTGCCGCCTGCGGCCCTCACGCCCTTGCAGACGGTCGGCAACGTGCGCACGTCCCCGCACGATCGCCCCCTCACCGAGGACGAGCTGAGGGACGCGGTGCGCGGCGCGACCGCGGTGATCAGCATGCTCTTCGACCGCATCGACGACGGCGTGCTGGCCGCCGCGGGGCCACAGCTTCGGGTGGTCGCGAACACCGCCGTCGGCTACGACAACCTCGACCTCGATGCCTTCGCCGGACGCGGCATCGTCGCGACCAACACACCGGGTGTACTGGTCGATGCCACGGCCGACCTCACGATGGCGTTGCTGCTCGCCGTCACGCGACGGGTCGCCGAAGGCGACCGGCTGGTGCGTACGGGCACACCGTGGTCGTGGGACATCTCGTTCATGCTCGGCTCGGGCCTGCAGGGGAAACGACTCGGGATCGTCGGCTACGGCCACATCGGCAGAGCCGTCGCCACCCGAGCGCGAGCGTTCGGTATGGACGTCGTCCACCACTCCCATCGCGGCGGTCAGGAGTCGACCGACCTGGAGGAACTGCTGGCCACCTCCGACGTGGTGTCGCTGCACTGCCCCCTCACCCAGGCGACCCGGCACCTCGTGGACGCCGCAGCGCTGCGCACCATGAAACCCAGTGCCTACCTCGTCAACACCGCCCGTGGCCCGATCGTCGACGAGACCGCACTCGCCGACGCGCTCGAGGCGGGCCGGCTCGCGGGCGCCGCACTGGACGTCTACGAACACGAGCCCGCGGTCCCGGCACGGCTGCGCGCCCTCGACAACGTGGTTCTCGCACCGCATCTCGGTTCGGCCACCGTGGAGACCCGCACCCGGATGGCCGAACTGGCCGTGTCCAACGTCGTCGCCGTGCTGTCCGGGCAGGACCCGCTCACCCCCGTCTCGGTAGTGTCCGCATGACGTGAACGCTGAGAGGGGTGCGATGCCGGGCAAGAGGGACCGCGGAACGGGTGCGAACGCGACCAAGGCCGAGGAGGCCTTCGACGCGATCCGGCAGCAGATCGAGCGTGGCACGCTGCCGGGCGGTGCCAAGCTCACCCTGCAGAGTCTCTCGGACGAGCTGCAGATGAGCCTCACGCCCATTCGCGAGGCACTTCGGATGCTGCAGGCGCACGGGCTCGTCGAGTACCGGCCGCACCACGGCCACGTCGTCACCCGCTACTCGATTCCGCGTGCGGAGGAGATCTACCTGCTGCGCGAGACGCTCGAACCGCTCGCCACGCGTCTCGCGGCCGAACGCGCCACCGAGCGGGAACTCGAGGAGATCCGCGGGCTGCACGAGGAGTTCCGCGCCGCCGCCTACGCCGACGACGGCGAGCACGGCGTGGTGGTGGATCTCAACGCCCTGTGGCACCGCACCGTGTACGAGGCGGCGCACTCGTCCTTCCTCGACGAGTTCATCGATCGGCTCTGGACCGGCGTGCCGTACCAGGCCATCTGGTTCATCCACCGCCGGCACCGTTCGGTGGACGACCACCAGGCGGTGACCGACGCGGTCGCGACAGGAGACGCCGACGCCGCCGCGGCCGCCATGCTCGAACACATCGAGCGGGGCAAGCAGGCGACCATCGAACATCTGCGCGCCATCGGCGCGCCCGAGAACTGAACCTCGGCGAAACCCTGCCGGCGGCTCCGGGTGGTTCTACGATCGGTCCGTGGAACTCCCCGTGATGCCGCCGGTCCGGCCGATGCTCGCCACCCTCGTGCGCGAGCTTCCCCGCGAGGACGGGCTGCGCTACGAGCCGAAGTGGGACGGGTTCCGGTGCATCGTGTTCCGCGACGGCGACGACATCGAGCTGGGCTCCCGCAACGACCGGCCGTTGACGCGCTACTTCCCCGAACTCGTCGACCTCCTCACCGAGGCACTCCCGCGCCGCTGCGTCGTGGACGGCGAGATCGTCATCGTCGGTCCAGGAGGGCTCGACTTCGACGCCCTGCAACAGCGCCTCCACCCGGCCGCATCACGAGTGCGCACCCTCGCCGCCCAGACGCCGGCGGGCTTCGTCGCCTTCGACCTGCTGGCGCTCGGCGACGAGGACCTGACCGAACAGCCGTTCTCGCAGCGCCGCGCCCGGTTGGAGGACATCCTCGACACGGCGCTCGACCGGGTGCACCTCACGCCGCTGACCGACGACGCCGACGTGGCGCAGGACTGGTTCACCCGGTTCGAGGGCGCCGGGTTCGACGGCGTCATGGTCAAACGCGCCGACGACCCGTATCGGCAGGACAAGCGCATCATGCGCAAGGTCAAGCACGAACGCACCGCCGACTGCGTCGTGGCCGGGTTCCGCTGGCACAAGGACGGCGAGGGTGTCGGCTCGCTGCTGCTCGGTCTCTACGACGACGCGGGCACGCTCCACCACGTCGGCGTCGCCAGCAGCTTCACCGCGCAACGCCGCCGCGAACTCGTCGACGAACTCGCCCCGCTGCGGGCCGACGCGCTCGACGGGCACCCGTGGCAGGCGTGGGCCGATCCGGATGCGCACGCCGCGCACGGCGGCCGGATGCCGGGCGGGGAGAGCCGCTGGAGTGCCGGCAAGGACCTGTCGTGGGAGCCGTTGCGGCCCGAACTGGTGGCCGAGGTGCGCTACGAACACCTGCAGGCGGGCCGGCTCCGCCACGGCGGCAGGCTCGTGCGTTTCCGGCCGGACCGCACCGCCGAGTCGTGCACCTACGGCCAGCTCGAACAGGTGCCGCCCGCCGAGTTGGCCGCCCTGTTCGACGAGGTGTCCACCGCGGAGAGGGCGGCCGGATCGTGAGCGCGAAGGGCAGGTCCGGCGACACCGTCACGGTCGAGGCCGGCGGCACGCAGGTGCCGATCTCGAGTCCGGACAAGGTCTTCTTCCCCGCCCGCGGCGAGACGAAGCTCGACCTGGTCCGCTACTACCAGGCCGTGGCGGAGCCGTTGCTGGCCACACTGGGCGGCAGGCCGTTGCTGATGGAGCGCTACCCCAACGGCGCGGGCGGGAAGTCGTGGTTCCAGAAGCGCGTTCCGGCCTCGGTGCCCGACTGGCTCACCACGACGGTCGTGTCGACCCCGAACGGCACCACCAGCGACGCACTGGTGGCTGCCGACCTGGCGCACGTGTTGTGGGCGGTGAACCTCGGCTGCCTCGGGTTCCATGTGTGGCCCTATCTCGCCGACACACCCGAGGTCGCCGACGAGCTGCGGATCGACCTCGACCCGTCCCCCGGCGTCACGTTCGCGCAGGTGCGCGAGGCCGCGTGGCTGGCGAAGGAACTCCTCGACGACCTCGGCATCGCCCCGCTGATCAAGACGACCGGTTCGCGTGGTCTGCACCTGTACGTGCGCCTGCAGCCGCAGTGGGACAGCTACGCCGTGCGCGCCGCCGCCGTGGCGCTGGCGCGCGAACTCGAGCGGCGCCACCCGGACCTCATCACCGCGCAGTGGTGGAAGGAGGAACGCGGCACGCGCGTGTTCGTCGACTTCAACCAGAACGCACCCCACAAGACCGTGTTCGGTGCGTGGTGTGTGCGCCCGGTCGCCGACGCGCGGGTGTCGGTGCCCGTGGCGTGGGACGAGCTGGACGACGTCGATCCGGCCGCGCTCACGATCGCGACCGTTCCGCAACGGGTGGCCGAACGCGGCGATCCGTGGGCGGGCATCGGCGACCGGCCGCAGACCCTGGAACCGCTGCTGGAGATGTCCCGCCGCGACCTCGAGTCCGGGCTGATGGACGCGCCGTGGCCGCCGGTCTATCCCAAACAGCCGGGCGAACCGCCGCGCGTGGCCCCCAGCCGGGCCAAGAAGTCCTGACCCACCGCGACTCTCCGGGCGCCCGCCCCGTGCGCCCCGTGCGCCTCACCTCGAGCGGCTCACCGGGAGCGGGACCGGGTGCGGCGTCCGCTCTCCTTCTTCAGCGCGTCCACGAGTTCGCTCTTCGTCATCGTCGAACGCCCCTTGACGCCGAGTTCCTTGGCGCGTTCGTACAGATGCTGCTTGCTGGCGTTCGCGTCGACGCCGCCGGCGGTCCGGTACTGCTTCTTCCGTCCCGCGCCGCCCTTGGCGGCCTGCGTGTCGGACGGCCCCTTACCGCTCTTGGGCTTCCAGCGGTCGCCGACCTTCTCGTAGCTGTGTTTGAGGGCGGCGAACGCCGTCTGATGGGCTCGCCGTCCCTCGCCGTACTCCTCGACAGCCGAATCGTGCGCCTTGATCCACGTGCGCTGCGCCTTCTCCGGCGAGCGGCGCACCGTGTCGGGAAGTTCCTGACGTCCGGGCATGACCGCACCTCCTTGCCGTGTCCGTCCCGAGTTCTACCCGCGCCGCGGTGGATCAAACGTCGCGATCACTCGCCCGAGCACGCGCCCGAGCACTCGCCGCGGACCGTGTCATGGCTGCTCGCGGTAGCGCGGGTTGGCCACGGCGAGCCGGTCGGCCACGTCGCGCCGGACGACGTCCAGCACGGCCGGGTCGTCGGGGTCGAGCTCGCCACTGCGCAGTGCCGCGGCGAACGCGGCGTCGTCGGACAGTCCGAGTTCGGCCAGCCGCCGCCGGTGCGCGTGCTGTTGCCCGCCACCCAGTGCGAGTTCGCGTCGCACCATGCCGAGTGCGTTCGCCGCGACCCGCGCGTGGTAGTCGCCGACCTCCGTACGCAGGTACTCCCGCACGGCCTCGAGCAGTTCGCCCGCCGTGGGTCTGCCGTGCAGTTCCTGTGCCTCGCGCGGCTGCGTCGCCGAGGTGTCCGCTGCGGTGGGTTCGGCTCGGCCCGGCTCCAGACCGAGTGCGAGCAACAGGTCGTGTTCCTGTTCGCACACCCGCCTGCCGACGGTGGCCAGTTCGACCGAGCGGGTGCGCCCGGTCAGGTGCCTGCGGGCCTGCATACCGCACACGACCGCCCACTTGGCGGTGCCGTACACCTCCCACCAGTGCAGGACGTCCACATCGGGCCGCGCGCCCGCCACCTCGGCGTAGCCGTCGAGCAGCTCGCCGCGGGTGCCGAAACCACCGACCGGGTCCGCGGCCCCGAACCGCCACGCCTTCACGCACAGCCAGCCGAGGTCCTCCATCGGGTCACCGCGGTGCACGAGCTCCCAGTCGAGCACGGCCGCGAGCCCCTCCGGCGAGACGATGAGGTTGCCGTTGCGGAAGTCGCCGTGCACGAGCGTGTCCCCGGACCCGGCGGGACGGTGCCTGCGCAGCCACCGCAGCGCGATCTCCACGGTGGGCAGGGGCTGGCCGAGGGCGTCGTAGTGCTCGACGAGCCAGTCGATCGGGTCGGGCGCGGCGAGGCCGGGCACCCGCTGCGGGTCGATGCGGTGGATCCGCGCGAGCACCCTGCCGAGCTCGGCCGCCAGCTGCGTCCGCGCGCCGGCGTAGACCTCCTCGCGCAGCAGCCGCCGCGGGATCGTCTCCCCGTCGACGTGCCGCGTGATCAGGTACGGCGCACCGAGCTCGCCGAACTCGGCGGTCGCGTGGTCGACGAGTTCGGGCACGGGGACGCCGTGAGCGCGCGCCTCGGGCAGCACGGCGGCCTCCCGCGCCATGACGTCGGGTTCGCGTTGGCCGGGCGGGTCGCGGCGCAGTACCAACCGCACCGGCTCGCCGTCGTCGCGCCGCGCCGAGAACGCCCACGTCTCGCGGCTCGCACCCGCCGACAGCCGGGCCGGCCCCTCCACCGTGACGGTGCTCCCCCACAGCGCGCCGAGGCGCCGTTCGAGGGCACCGCGCAGGTCGTCGCCGTCCATCCGCGGTCTCAGGACGGGTCGGTGAACGTCGGCGCGCGGCCGTCGAGTTTCGCGCGGACGGCCTCGGCCTGGTTGGGGCTGCCGATCAGCCGACGGATGGCGGTCTGCTCGGCGGCGAATCCCTCCTCGAGTCCGACCCGGCCCGCCAGGTCGAGCAGTCGTTTGGCCTCGCGGATCGCGTCCGGATTCCTGCTCGCGACGTCGGCCGCGAGCCGCAGTGCCTCCGCGACCGGCTCGTCGACGACCCGCGTCACGAGTCCGAGCCTGCCCGCCTCCTCGGCCTCGACGATGCGCCCGGTGAAGGTCAGTTCCTTGGCCACGTCCCTGCCGACGAGCTCGGGCAGCACCTGCGTACCCGTCATGTCCGGCACCAGCCCCCAGTCGATCTCCATGACCGACAGGCGCGTGTCCGGTGCCGCGAGCCGGACGTCGGCACCGAGCGCGATCTGCAGGCCGCCGCCGTAGGCGTGCCCGTGCAGCGCGGCGATCACCGGCACCGGGAGTCTGGTCCAGACGTGGGCCGCGCGCTGCCCGAGCGCCGTCGCCGGGCCGTGCAGGCCGTCCGCGCGCTCGTCGGTGCCGGGAAGGTCGTGCTCGCCCGTGGCCATCTCGCCGAACGCGGCGACGTCGAGCCCGGCGCAGAACGACCTGCCCGCGCCGGACAGCACGACCGCGCGCACCGACGGATCGGCGTGCAGCCGCTCGCCCGTCCGCGCGAGCGCCGTGAACATGGCGGGGTCGAGGGCGTTGCGTTTGTCGGGCCGCTCAAGGCGCACGTCGGCCACTCCGTCGCGGACCGTGCAGCTGACTCTCTGGGCTCCGGCGGCTCCGCCGTCTCTGTCGTCGGCCGTGTCGGTCGAGCCGGTCCGGTCGGTGCTCGTCATGTCACGGGCCTTTCCACTCGCCGGTGAACGTCGGCTCGGTCTTGGCGCGGAACGCCTCGAACGCGGCCCGCGCGTCCGTCGTGCCGAAGTTCACCGTCTGGGCGCGCGCCTCGTTCTCGAGTGCCTCGCGCAACGTCGCGTCGGCGCCCTCGTTGAGCAACGCCTTCGTCTGCGCCAGTGCCACGGGCGGTCCGGCGGCCAGTTTCTTGGCGGTCTCGGTGACGAACGCGTCGAGTTCGGCCGCGGGTTTGACCCACGTCACCAGCCCCAGGTCCGCGGCCTCCTCCGGTCCGACGAAGTCGGCCAGCAACGCGATCCGTTTCGCCTGTTGGAGTCCGACGAGTTTGGGCAGCAGCCACGATCCGCCGAAGTCGAGCGACAGGCCGCGCTTGGCGAAGATCTGGCTGAACCGCGCCCGGTCGGACGCGGCGACCAGATCGCAGCCGAGCGCCAGGTTCCAGCCCGCGCCCACGGCCACCCCGTCGACCTTCGCGATCGTCGGCGTCTCCAGTTCGTGCAGGGTGACGGCCGTGCGGTTCACGTGGTGCATCCGCCGCAGCGGGTGCGCGATCGTCGAGTCCACCGACAGGTCGGCTCCCGCACAGAAGTCACCGCCCGCGCCGGTCAGCACGACCACCCCCGTGCCGTCGTCGGCGTCGGCCGCCCGTAACGCGTCGGCCAGCGTCTTCCACGTGTCCTGGTCGATCGCGTTCTTGCGGTGGGGCCGGTTGATCGTGATCGTCGTGACGCCGTCCTCGTGCGCCGTCACCACCGTCGGTTCGTCCACGGATTCCCTTCCGTCGTCGGCGTCGCAGCCGCCGGAGATCGAGCTCTGTCGTGTTCCAGTCACTGTTGCCGGGGTCGTGTTGCCGGGGTCGGTGTTGTCGGGCGGGTCTAGACCCCCAACCGTTCGGCCAGCAGGGCGCGGTGCGAGGCGGGTGTGCCCAGCAGGAGTTCGGAGGTCTTGGCGCGCTTGTAGTACAGGTGCGCGTCGTGCTCCCACGTGTAGCCGATCCCGCCGTGCAGCTGCAGTCCCGCGGCCGCGGTGTCGAACGCGTCGCCGGACAGCACCACCTGGGCCAGTGCCGCCGGCACGGGAAGTTCCGCCGGGTCGTGGTCGGCGGTCCATGCGGCGTGCCGCACCACGGCTTCGGCCTGTTCGCACGCGGCGTACAGGTCGGCGCACGCGTGCTTGACGGCCTGGTAGGAGCCGATCGGCCTGCCGAACTGCACGCGGGCCTTGGCGTAGTCGACGGTCTCGTCGAGCACGCGGCGCATCACGCCGAGCTGCTCGGCGGCGAGCGCGACGGCCGCGCGGTCCCACACCGCGGCCAGCACGGCCTCCGGGTCGGGGCACGCGATGTGCCGTGCGGCCGTGCCCACCAGCTCCGCCCTGGCGATGCGCCGGGTCGGGTCGAGGGTCGTCGAAGGACGCCAGGCCACCGCACCGCCGTCGACGGCGAACCATCCGTGGTCGGCGTACACGAGCACCTGGTCGGCGGTGGGCCCGTCGACGACGAACGCCGCCTCGCCCGCGAGCCGCCACAGATCGCCGTCACGGGCGGCGTGCACGCTCTCGGCCGACGAACCCCACGTTCCGTCGGCACCGGCCACGGCGATCGCGGCGGTGCGCTGCCCGGACGCCAGGTCGGGCAGCAGCTCCTCGGCCAGTGCACGGTCGTCCAGTGCCGTCACGGTGTCGGCCGCCAGCACGGCCGAGGCCAGGTACGGCACCGGGGCCAGGGCCGCACCGAGTTCGGCGAGCACGACACACCGTTCGACGTGACCGGCACCCGCGCCGCCGAACTCCTCGCCGACGGCCAGCCCCGCCGCGCCGAACTCGGCCAGCTTCGTCCACAACGGACGATCGATGCCCTCGTCGGTGGCGATGACCTCCCGTACGCGCGCGGAGGTGCAGTGATCGCCCAGCAGGTCCCGCACGCTCGTGGCCAGCTGGGTCTGCTCGTCGTCGAGTATCAGCCGCATGATCACCCCGCCTGGGTGCCGACGCGCAGTTGCCGGAACGGCACGTCCCGATCGACCTGCGGTTCCTTCGGCAGTCCGAGGACGCGGTCGCCGATGATGCCGCGCTGGATCTGGTTCGTACCGCCGGCGATACTCGAGGCCGGCGTGGCGTTGATCGCCAGTGCGAGCGCGTCCCCGTCGGTATCCCCGGGATCCCACGCGATCGTCCTGGCACCCGCCACGAGCCCGGCCACGTGGACGGCCTGCCACAGCAGTTCGGCGCCGGCGAGCTTGGCGACCGACCCCCGCGCACCGGGCGGGACCCCCGCGTCGCTCTGCTGTCGCAACCGGGCGTTGAACAACGCGAGCTTGCGCTCCGCGGCGTACAGCGCGGCCAACTCGGCGCGGACCACGGGATCGTCGGCCCTCCCGCGCCGCCGTGCCAGCGCGGCCAGGTTCTCGAACGCCAGCGGGTCGTAGCGTCTGCGCACCGAACCGCCGATCGACACGCGCTCGTGCCCGAGCATCGTCACGGCGGCCGACCAGCCCGCGTCGACCTCGCCGAGCACGGCGTCGGCGGGCAGGCGGACGTCGTCCAGGTACACCTCGTTGAACGGTGCCGACCCCGTCATGTCCTTCAGCGGCCGTACCGTGACGCCGGGCGCGTGCATGTCGACGATGAACATCGTCAGGCCACGGTGTTTGACGGCGCCGGGATCGGTGCGGGCGAGCAGGGCACCGAAGTCGGCGTACTGCGCACCCGAGGTCCAGACCTTCTGCCCCCGCACCACCCAGTGGTCGCCGTCGCGGACCGCCCGTGTCTGCACCCCGGCGACGTCCGAACCCGCGCCGGGTTCGGAGAACAGCTGGCACCAGATCTCCTCGCCGCGCAACAACGGAGGCAGGTGGCGGGACTTCTGCTCGTGAGTGCCCAGATCGACAAGCGTGGGACCGCACATGCCCATGCTGATGAGGAACACGCCGGTCGGCAGGTCGTACCCGGAGGCCTCCTCGTGGAAGATCTGCTGCTCGGCCGCCGTCAGGCCCTGCCCGCCGTACTCGACGGGCCAGGTGATCCCGGCCAGCCCGGCGTCGTGGAGCGCGGCCTGGAACCGTTTCGCGGCCGCCAGTTGCGCCTCGCTCGGGACGCTCTCGCTCGCGTCGGGCACCCGTTCGTCGCCGCGTGGCGCGTTCTCCGCCAACCAGGTGCGCACGCGTTCCCGGAAGTCCATCGCCACCTCCCCTCAGTGCGCCGCGACGCGGTAGCGTTCGACGAGCTTGTGCTTGACGAGCTTCCCGGTCGGGGTCCGCGGCAGTTCGTCGACGAAGTCGACGCTCTGCGGCGCCTTGTAGTGCGCGATCCGCTCCCGGACGTAGGCCAGCAACGCGTCAGCCAGTTCCGGGCCCGCCTCCACTGTGGACGCCGGCTCGACCACGGCCTTCACCCGCTGGCCCATCTCCTCGTCCGGAACGCCGATCACCGCGACGTCGGCCACCGCGGGATGCAGTGTCAGGACGTCCTCGACCTCCTGCGGGTAGATGTTCACCCCACCGGAGATGATCATGAAGGCCTTGCGGTCGGTGAGGAACAGATAGCCGTCCGAGTCGAGGTAGCCGACGTCGCCGCTGGTCGCCCAGTTCGGGTGGGCCGGATGCTGCGCGGCACGCGTCTTGTCCGGTTCGTTGTGGTAGGTGAACGACACCTCGTCGCGTTCGAAGTAGACGGTGCCGATCTGCCCCGCAGGCAGTTCGGCGCCCTCGTCGTCACAGATGCGCACGATGCCGAGACCGGCCCTGCCCACCGATCCCGGACGCTCGAGCCACTCCTGCGGGGAGATGAAGGTGATGCCGGCGCCCTCGGTGGAGGCGTAGTACTCGTACAGGATCGGGCCCCACCAGTCGATCATCGCCTGCTTGACCTCGACCGGGCACGGCGCGGCCGCGTGCACCGCCACGCGGTGGCTCGACAGGTCGTAGCGCGTACGGACGTCGTCGGGCAGCTTGAGCATGCGCACGAACATGGTCGGAACCCACTGGCTGTGGGTGACGCCGTAGGTCTCGATGGCGCGCAGTGCCGCTTCCGGCTCGAACTTCTCCATCATCACGAGCGTTCCGCCGACGGCGTGCACGCACGCGCCGTACCGCAGCGG
>Ga0079224_100001853_pt1 | contig 24955 bp, 20 predicted proteins | sample Stecom2015_FD_80414 | JGI IMG/M metagenome (GOLD analysis project Ga0079224, IMG submission 80414) | Agricultural soil microbial communities from Utah to study Nitrogen management - Steer compost 2015 | ecosystem: Environmental > Terrestrial > Soil > Agricultural land | place: USA: Utah... | reverse complement strand
TGCTCTTATCCACCTGGTTCTAAGGGAAGCGCTCTGGCGACCCTATTGCAGGGAGCGCAGGTTGGGATGAGTTGGGCGCGTGATTGTACGAAAAGCCGCCGGGCAATACAAGCCGGATTCCGGCTCAAGTTGACACTGTAAGCAGCAATACCTAGCATTGCCGCGACCTGCCCGAAAACTCAACGAAAACACCAGCAAGGGACTTACCGGCCCGATGACAGCCCAGCGCATCTACGACACCGTAGCGGATGATTTCAGCCGCGTTAACGACCTTATCATCAAGCGGCTCGCTTCCGATGTCCCACTGGTTGAGAAAATCGCCCAGTACATTATCGAAAGTGGCGGCAAACGTCTGCGACCTTTGCTGGTTCTCCTGGCCAGCCAGGCCGCCGGCTACCAGAAAGACGATCATCTGAAGCTGGCTGCTGTGATTGAATTCCTGCATACCGCCACACTGCTGCACGACGATGTGGTAGACACCTCCGATATGCGCCGCGGCCGCAGCACAGCCAACGCCAAATGGGGCAACGCGCCCAGTGTACTGGTCGGTGATTTTCTCTATGCCCGGGCCTTCGAGATGATGGTCGAGCTGCAGAGCCTGCCAATCATGAACGTGCTGTCGCACGCCACGGCCGTTATAGCCGAGGGCGAGGTCATGCAGCTGATGAATGTGAAGAACCCGGACTTGAGCGAAGACCAGTATATGGTCGTTATCCACAACAAGACCGCCATGCTGTTTGAAGCCGCGTCCCACACGGGCGCCCTGCTGGCCGGAGCCAGCAAGGAACAGGAAACCGCCCTGAAAGACTATGGCAAACACCTGGGACTGGCTTTCCAACTGGTTGATGACGTTCTCGATTACCAGGGCGATGCCGAAACCATGGGCAAGAACGTGGGAGACGACCTGGCGGAAGGCAAAACCACCCTGCCGCTGATCTACGCCATGGCCAACAGCGGTGAAGAGGAAAGGCAACTGATTCGCCAGGCCATCCGCAAAGGCGGGCTGGACGACCTGCCGAAGGTACTGGAGATCGTAAAGGCATCCGGCGCTATTGAATACACCATGGCAAAGGCAAAAGAGCAGGCGCAGATCGCGAGAGACCTGCTGGCTTGCCTGCCGGGCTCTGAGCACCGACAGGCGCTGGAACTACTGACCGAAGTGGCGGTAGCCCGGGTCAGCTAGTCGACCAGACCCTTTCAGCCGAGATGTTCACGCCCGTGGGGTGCTTCGAATTCCAACTCTGGCCCCACCGGCACAATCTGCGTTGGGTTAATGGTGCGCTGACTTACGTAGTAGTGACGCTTGATCTGGCCCAGATCCACGGTTTCAGCCACGCCCGGCACCTGATACAGCTCCCGCACATAGCCGGACAGATTCGGATAGTCGCGGATCTGCTGGCGGTTGCACTTGAAGTGGCTGTAATACACCGCATCAAACCGGATCAGCGTGGTGAACAGCCGCCAATCGGCCTCGGTTAGCTGGTTACCGGTGAGATACCGCTTCTCCGCCAGCCTTTCTTCCAGCCAGTCCAGGGAGTCAAACAGGGCCTGGTAGGCATCCTCATACTTGTCCTGCGCGGTCGCGAACCCTGCCTTGTAAACGCCGTTGTTCACCGTATGGTAAACCCGCTCGTTCACGACCTCGATGTCATCACGCCGGCTTTCCGGGTAGAAATCCAGTTCGTTATTGACGCCATCAAGGCCATCAAAGGCGGAATTGAACATCCGGATAATGTCGGCTGATTCATTGCTGACAATGGTTTCCCGCTCTTTGTCCCACAACACCGGCACCGTCACTCGGCCTGAATAATCCGGGGCGGCAAGGGTATAGATCTGGTGCATGAAGTCGGAATTATACAAGTCGTCCTGATGATCTTTGCTACCGGGCCGGAATTCCCAGCCGTTTTCCACCATGTCCGGGTGCACGACAGACACCGAAATGTGTTTCTCCAGACCTTTGAGCTTACGGAAAATCAGTGTGCGGTGGGCCCAGGGGCAGGCCATGGACACATACAGGTGATACCGGCCACTCGCCGCAGGAAAACCACCCTCTCCCGCTTTCCCCGCGGAGCCGTCTGCGGTTACCCAGTTCCGGAACCGCGCCGCTTCGCGCTCAAACTTGCCGCCCGTTTTATCTGTGTCATACCACTGATCGTGCCACTGGCCATCAACCAACAAGCCCATAAATGCCCTCCTATGAGGTCAGCCACCAAAACATTTTCCCTGAGCAAATGTTCTGGAGCCTGTCCCTGCTTTGAATTAATGAAGACAGGCTAACGGCTGTGCTGCTAGGCTGATAGCAAGCATTTCTGGCAAACACTTTCAGATTATTCGAACATGCATACAGCCATTACCATCGACGCACTCAAAGTGCTGGACGCTATCGACCGCAAGGGCAGTTTTGCCGGTGCCGCCGGCGAACTGTTCCGGGTTCCCTCGGCCATCAGTTACACGGTTCAGAAGCTTGAGGAAGACCTCAATGTCAGTATCTTTGACCGAACCGGCCACAAAGCCGTACTCACGCCCGCCGGTCGTTACCTGCTGGAGGAAGGCCGCTCCCTGCTTGAAGCCGCCGAAAACCTGGCTCACACCACCCGCCAGGTAGCCCAGGGCTGGGAGACAAGGCTGAGAATAGGCTTCAACTCACTGCTGCCGGCACAGTGCCTGTTTCCGGCGATTGATGCTTTCTACCAACTGGGCGTTCCGGTGGATGTGCAGGTGGTGGAGGAGGTCTTTGCAGGTGCCTGGGACGCCCTGCAAAGTCGGCGCGTCGACATGGTGATTGGCGCAGACCAGCTCAGCAAACCCGCCGGAAGCTTTACCACCAAGCCACTGGGGGAGATACCGTTCGTCTTTGCCGTGGCGGCCAGCCACCCCCTGGCCCAGGCAGAAGAACCCCTGACAGAAAGCGACATCGCCCCATTTCCCGCCGCCGTTGCCGCCGATACCTCCCGCGCGCTCCCCCCCGGCCATGCCGGTATCTTTCGGCGCCAACGAACCTTGACCGTCACCAACATCGACCAGAAAATCGCCATACAGGAAGCGGGCCTCGGCGTTGGCTGGCTGCCCTTGCCACGCATCCGGGAGGCACTGGCCGCAGGCCGGCTGGTGACGAAAGCCGTGCACGAACCACGCCCCCCGATCGCCATCCACCTGGCCCGGCACAGTGAAGACAAAGGCAAGGCTCTGATGTGGTTCTGGAACCGGCTGAGCGAAGACCAGAGCCTGAGCCAGTGGCTCAAGCCGGCGGATTCCTGAGGCAACGGAGCCAACCGGGGAATTCACGGTCTGGAGTATACTGGTCAGCCGAGTACAACGAGAAACACAAGGAGTGCGTTCCATGCGTCAGCTGTCGGAACTGGATGCCTCGTTCCTGTATCTGGAATCAGACACCACCCCGATGCACATCGGCGGCGTTTATCTGTTTGATGCCAGCGGCCTGTCTAACCCGCTGGCGTTCAGCACCTTCGTCGCCTACCTGCGCAGCCGCCTCCACGTGGTGCCTCTGTTCCGCCAGAAACTGAAAGAAATCCCTCTGCGGCTGGGCCGCCCCTATTGGGTGGACGATGCCGATTTCAGCATTGAGCGGCACCTCGCCTATGTGAACCTGGGTGAACACGGCAAGCAGGCCAGCCTGATGTCACTGGCCTCGAAAATTCTTGAGGAACCACTTAAACGCGACCGGCCGCTCTGGCACATCACCTTTGTCGATGGTTTCCGGATCGACGACCCCGAGGGCGAGAAAGAAGGGTTTGCACTGATCGTCAAACTGCACCATGCGGCGATTGATGCTTTCAGTGGTGAAGAAATCATGGGCAAGCTGCTGGAGTACACGCCCAGCCCCCGAACCATCACGCCACCCCGCCCCTGGCTGCCAAGGCAGGAACCTTCGGAGGAACGGGTGTTCCTGCAAGCCGGCGCCAACATGCTGAAAACGCCGATGCAACTGGCCTCGCTGGCCTATAACGCCGCCGAAGCCACAACCCGGGGACTGATCCAGAAGCAATTGCACAAGCTGCCATTGCCGCTGCCCTTGTTTACCGCACCCCACAGCCCCTTCAACCGGCAGATTACTGCCAACCGGCGAATTGTCTCAACCAGCGTGGACTTATCCCGGCTCAAAGCCATCAAAGGCTCTCTGGCGGACGTCACCCTGAACGACGTGGTCCTCGGCCTGTGCGCCGAAACTTTGGCCCGATACCTCGCCAACCAGAACATCGAAACGAGAACATCGCTGGTCGCCATGACACCGATCTCGGTTCGCTCCAGCAGTCTTCGCAAGGCCACCGGCAACCAGATGTCGGCCATGTTGCTGGACCTGGCCACCGCAGAACCCAACCCGGCAGCCCGGATCCGGCGAATTCACCGTAACGCGGTCGAATCCGAGCCCTACCGTGAAGCCATAGCCGCGGACCGGCTGACCGAACTGCTGCCATCAACGCTGCTGGCACTGTCCGCCCGCCTGTATTCCGAGCTGCAGGTGGCACAGCGCTACCAGCCACTGTTCAATGTGCCGATTACCAACGTACCGGGTCCGCAGGTACCGCTGTACCTGCAAGGTGCCCGTTTGGTGCGCCAGTACAACAGCGCCCCCCTGTTCGACAGCCTTGGGCTGGTAATTGTCGCGGTCAGCTACCAGGGCCAGCTCACCCTGAATTTCACCCTTTGCCCGGACGTGGTCGCCGACAGCGACCAGCTACCGGAGCTGGTACATGACAGCCTGGAAGCGATAGAGAAAGCAGCAGCAGAACTGGGCCCCGACCAGGGCCATGAGCAGTTTCCGGAACCACAACACAACCTGACCGATGATGTCCTGGCCTATGTGGAAAAACTATTAAAAGGTGGGCTGGGCAAATTCAGACGGTAACCGGGGTGTGGGCTGCAGTACTAATCAGAAATAGTGAAAAAGCCGGGCCCACAGGCCCGGCCCGGGATTATTCGAATGCCCAACGTAGAAAGGCCTTCTTCTCTTCGTCCGAAGCATCTGCCCAAATGGCTTTGAGCTGTTCCAGTGCGGTGCCGTCCTGGGTGCGCCCGACACCTTCTGCGTCAGACACCGGTACCGGAGTGCGGTTGGCTGTCAACCGGGACTGCCCGTTCCATTCCTCAGATACCGCCACCACGATACCGTTACCGGCAACAATCTTTGCCGAGAAGCTCTCCATCATGGCTTCGGCTTCCTGGCGGCTGCCCGGCTTATCAAACTCGAAACGGTAGACCGCGTCCGGGCTCGCCTCGAACCGTGCCACCTGAGGACCGCTCTCAATGACATGAACTTTGGATTCGCCATTGCGCACCACACCGGCCTTGGCCCAGATGGTTTTATAGTTGAACACCACTTCGTTTTCACCAGGCAGCAAACCGTAATCCAGTGCCAGGTCGTCGATCAGGAAGTTGGTCATGCTCCGGCCATTCACGCTGACCACCTGTATCGCACCGGGCGCCTGAAGCACTGCCGGCTCCGTTGCCGCGGGCAGTTGGCCTTCCCAGGTATCGACCCTGGCCACGGTAGACGCACAGCCCACCATGACAACACTCACCAGAACAGCCAGCAACTTGAAAAGCCTTGGAACGTGACACATACTCACTTCATCTCCTTATCCATAGGGATGGCCGTTGGCACGGCCTGCAATGTTGAGGGCAACGCTGCCAAGCATTCTGACCATCCCGGCTGATCAGAGCAAGGCACACAATCGAATTCGCTTTCGATGCTGAAAGGTCCGGAATGTGATGCCCGGCGTAAGAATGTAAAAAATTGTTGAATTCGCCAGCAATTGGATTAGTTTTAAACAAGTCGGCTTACACAACGCATAGCCCGAGAAGAAAAAAACAAATGGGCTCAGGAGAAACCATGGACACTCAGCGCAGGACAGGAGAGCAAGGCCCCGTCCCGTTTCGCAGCAGTCGTTTTTTCTGCGTAGGGAGCAAATGGTACTTTACCACCCGAGAGGGCTTCGACAGCGGGCCGTTTGCTTCGAGAGAGCGGGCAGAAGTCGGCCTTAAACGCTTTCTGCATGTTGTTCGCATGCTGCCAGAAGAGCAGCAGGTGCACTAACCCACCCGACAAACCGAATGGGTGATGCCCCCGCTAGACGATATAGGGCATCACCCAGACGTCAATCGCCCAAAGGCAACCCAGCGCCATGGCACCGGCGACGACATCGTCCACCATAATGCCGAGCCCGCCGGGCAAGCGCTCATCCAGCCAATTGATGGGCCAAGGCTTCCACACGTCAAACAGTCGGAACAGCATGAACGCCATGAGCACCCCGTAAAGCTGATCCGGAAACAGGCCCAGGGCAATCCACATCCCCACAAATTCATCCCAGACAATACCGCCGTGATCATGCACTTTCAGGTCTGCCGCGGTTTTGCCACACAACCAGATACCCACCAGAAATGCCGCCAGAACCACCAGCCAATAGGCCGCAGGTGGCAACCAGGAAAAGGCATACCAAAGCGGAATAGCGGCGAGACTGCCCCAGGTTCCCGGCGCTCTGGGCGCTGCGCCACTGCCAAAACCAAAGGCCAGCAGATGCACCGGTTTTTTCAGAAAGCCTGGAGGCAAGATGGCCTGGGCGGCATCCGGTTCATGCATCAGGTCATCACTCATGCAGGTCTCCCAAAGTGTTCATATCCTTGAATGCCACCCGGGGCCGGGCCGCTCAACTGCAGGCCCGGTTCCGAAGTGATCACTCCGATGACCGCCAGTTCTCGGGCCACAGAATGTTCAAGCGTTTCGAAGGTTTCCGGCGGAATGGTGATGCAAAGCTCATAGTCATCTCCTGCCCCTAACGCCAGATCCCGGGCATTCTCGCCCTTTAACGTAACCAACTCCGCCATCATTGGAATACGTCCCGTGTCAATTCGTGCGCCGGTGCCCGAGGCCTCAAGAATATGACCGAGATCGGCCAGGAGCCCATCTGAAACATCAATGGCAGAGGAAGCCCTGCCGGCTAGCTGCTGCCCTAACTCCAGGCGCGGACGGGGAAAATGATACCGGGATAACAAGGTAAGCTGCGCAGGCGAGGGTTCGGTTTCATCAAGGTAATCTAGTGCGGCACCGGCCGCCCCCAACGTGCCACTGACGCATATCAGGTCGCCGGGCTTTGCGCCGGATCGATACAGTGCACGCCCGTTGTCAACGGTGCCATGCACCTGGATGGTGATTGTCAGGGGCCCTCGAGTAGTGTCTCCGCCCGCCAGGGCGATACCAAAAGCTTTGCTGGCCCGGGCTAGCCCCTCGGAAAACGGCTTCAGCCAGCCTGGGTTGGCGTCTGGCAAGGTTAAAGCCAGGGTAAAACAGACCGGGCTTGCGCCCATGGCGGCCAGATCACTCACCGCAACAGCCAGGGCTCGCCATCCGAGATAGTCAGGCGAATAATTGAAGGGAAAATGAACGCCCTGCACCAGGGTGTCCACGGAAAACACCAGATCCTGCCCCGGCGGTACCCGCTGGATAGCGCAGTCGTCGCCGGGACCAAGAAGGAGCTGATCCTGCCCGACACCATCGGCCAGCGGCTGGAAATACGTCCGGATCAGCTCAAACTCACCCATGAATCAACGCGGACGGGTCTCGGCCAGGCGAAGCCGGCGGCTGAGTTTGTCCAGAATGCTGTTCACAAACTTGTGCCCTTCGGTGCCACCAAAGCGCTTGGCCATTTCAATGCCCTCGTTGATGACCACTTTGTAGGGCACATCAATGCGATGTTTCAGCTCATAGGCTCCCAGGCGGACGATCGCCAGTTCTACCGGGTCGACCTCCTTGAGGGGGCGATCCAGAAACGGCTCAAGCAGTTTGTCGAGCTCCGCCTGCTCGCGGTGAACGCCACGCAGAAGATCCCGAAAATACATGATGTCCACTTTGCTCATGTCGTTGTCGACCATGAACTCGGCTTCTATGTCAGAAATCGGCGTCTTGCTGAAGTGCCGCTGATACAAACCCTGCATGGCCAGTGCCCTGGCCCGGCGGCGATCGCCTGCCTTGGGCTGGCCGGTTTTCCCCGGCTGGGGAGAAGTGTCACCCGCTTCGCTCATTACTCACCCAACTTTTTGAACAGACTGACCATTTCCAGGGCAGTAATGGCCGCTTCCGCGCCTTTGTTGCCGGCCTTGGTGCCGGAGCGTTCAATGGCCTGCTCAATGGAGTCTACGGTCAATACGCCGAACGTAACCGGCACATCGGTTTCCAGGCTGACAGCGCCCAGACCGCTGGAGGCCTCGCCCGCCACATATTCAAAGTGCGGAGTACCACCACGAATTACCGCGCCCAGGGCAATGATGGCGTCGTAGTCCGAGGTTTCGGCAACACGCTTGACCGCCAGCGGCATTTCATAGGCACCCGGAACACGGATGATGGCAATGTCATCATTGGAAATACCATGACGGCGGAGGGTATCCACCGCGCCTTCCACCAGGCTTTCCACAACAAAGCCGTTAAACCGGCCAACCACCAGCGCATAGCGGCCGCTGCACTGGGTAAAATCACCTTCAATTACTTTGATATCTGCCATCTCGGGCTCCTTCACGGGTCATCGTCTTGTTGGCGACAACCGGGTTTATCATTCGGGGGCGTAAGGTACGTATTCCACCACTTCCAGGTCGAAACCGGAGATGGCAGAGAATTTCACCGGCGGACTGAGCAGGCGCATTTTACCCACCCCGAGATCCCGAAGAATCTGGGAACCGGTACCGACGGTGAAATACACGCCGGAACTGCCCTTGCCTGAGGAGCCCTGCCCTTTGTCAAAGAACTCCTGAATCCGGTCTTCCAGGTTGTAGCTGTCTTCGGCGCTGTTAAGCAGCACCACCACACCTTTGCCTTCTTCCGCAACCTTCTCCAGGGCATGGTGCAGCGGCCAGCTCCGGGAATCTTTACGGCGTGCGCCAAGCAGGTCACGCAGAGTGTCGGTAATGTGCACACGCACAAACACCGGCTCCTCCGGCTGGATATCGCCCATTACCATCGCCAGATGGGTTGCACCCTGAATATTGTCCCGGTAGGTGTGCAGCTTGAACACGCCGTACTCGGTATCCAGTTCGTTCTGCTCCACACACTCCACCGTGCGCTCGTTCATGGTGCGGTAATGAATCAGGTCTGCGATGGTGCCGATTTTCAGATCATGGTCTTCTGCGAACTTTTCAAGATCCGGGCGCCGGGCCATGGAGCCATCATCATTCATGATTTCACAGATCACGCCGGCCGGCTCACAGCCGGCCAGGGCCGCCAGATCGCAGGACGCTTCGGTGTGACCGGCACGGCTGAGAACGCCACCAGGATCGGACATCAGCGGGAAAATATGCCCCGGCTGAACCAGGTCAGAAGCCTTGGCATCCGGGGCAACCGCTGCCTGCACGGTACGAGCCCGGTCCGCTGCAGAAATGCCCGTGGTAACACCCTCACGGGCTTCGATCGACAGGGTAAATTTGGTTCCGAAGCCAGAGGCATTCTGCTGAACCATCAACGGCAGGCCCAGCTGTTCGCAGCGATCACGGGTCATGGGCATACAGATCAGTCCGCGGCCAAAGCGGGCCATGAAGTTGATGGCCTCTGCCGTGCAGTGCTCCGCTGCCATCACCAGATCGCCCTCATTCTCGCGATCCTCATCATCCATCAGGATGACCATTTTGCCCTGGCGAATGTCTTCAATGATTTCTTCAATGCTGTTCAGTGCCATACGGTTCTGCACCCTTTCACCCCTCCCGACAGTCTAGCCGGTTCACGGGGAATGGATTGAATGATTAGTGGCGAGCCAGGATCAGACGCTGATCCTCACCCACCTGACGACGATCCAGCACCTTCCATTGCACTTTGTCGGCCATGGTCTCCAGCGGCAGATGCGCTGTCGGCCTGCCGGTACTACCCAGGAAAGCCGGTGCCTGGTAGAGCCAGAGCTCGTCCACGAGATTTTCACCGATGAACGTACCAGCCAGTGTAGGGCCGGCTTCAACCAGCAATTCGTTAATACCAAGCTCGCCCAGCGCGTCCAGCAACTCGGCGACATCAACACCGTTATCTTTCCAGGCAACCCCCGTCAGGCTGACGCCCAGCGCAGCCAGATCCTGGGCAGGGCCTGAGGCCAGTGTCGAACTGGCGCAGAATACCTGCACATTGCCACCCTGAAGAATTCTGGCGGTGGCCGGCGTACGGGCATCCCGGTCGGCGATCACCCGCAACGGCTGCCGGGACGGATCCGTGGCATCGCCGATATCGCCCATCTCGTCCCGCCGAACGGTCAACGAGGGGTCATCCGCCAGTACTGTACCTACCCCGGTGAGGATAGCGTCGCTGATCGCCCGCAAACGCTGCACATCCGCGCGCGCTTCCGGGCCGGTTATCCATTGGCTTTCACCACTGGCCATGGCGGTCCGGCCATCGAGACTGGCCGCCATCTTCAGCCGCACCCAGGGCCGACCGGTATTCATACGCTTCATGAAGCCAGGATTCAGACGCGCAGCCTCATCGGCCATCACGCCCTCGGTCACCCGTATGCCAGCTTCCCTGAGCATATCCAGCCCCCGGCCAGACACAGACGGATTTGGGTCCTTCGTGGCGGCAAACACATGGGCCACACCGGCATCAATCAGAGCTCGTGCACAGGGCGGCGTGCGCCCATAGTGGCTGCAGGGCTCCAGGGTAACGTAGGCGGTGGCTCCCCGAGCCTCGTGGCCAGCCTGACTCAAAGCACGAACTTCTGCATGGGCTTCGCCCGCACGCTCGTGCCAGCCCTCACCTACAATCAGATCGCCTTTGGCAATAACACAACCAACACGGGGATTGGGATGGGTGGAATAGCGACCGCGCCAGGCCAGTTGAACGGCCCGGGCCATCATTGCCCGATCACGGTCTGAAATCATGCCTTGCCTTTGTCTGTACCGTTATCCACCAGTGCCCTGGCCACATCCACTGCGGTATCGCCATTGCCCTGGGACAGTCGCTCGATCTCTTCCTTGAACTCGTTGATGTCCTGGAAACTGCGGTAAACCGAGGCAAAACGCACGTAAGCCACCTTGTCCAGTTGGCGCAGCTCGGTCATCACTTCCTCACCCAACTGCATCGACTTGACCTCGCGCTCACCAGTGGAGCGAAGACGGTACTTGATGCGGTTCAACGCTGCATCGATTTCCAAAATGCTGACCGGACGTTTTTCCAGAGCTTTCATGATGCCGGCTCGCAGCTTTTCTTCATCAAAAGGCTGCCGGGTACCATCCTGCTTCACGACCCGGGGCATCACCAGCTCAGCGGTTTCAAAGGTGGTAAAACGCTCACGGCAGGACAGACACTCCCTGCGGCGGCGAACCTGGTCACCCTCGGCCACCAGGCGCGAATCAATCACCTTGGTATCGGCTTCACCACAGAAAGGACAATGCATAAATCACCTGCTCCGGAAAGAAAGAACCCGGGCACTCACCGGAGCGCCCGGGCTGACCTGTCTATGCCTGTTAGCCGTAGACCGGGAACCGTGCGCAGACAGCTTCCACCTGCTCCCGTACACGGCTGTTAACAGCTTCGTTTTCAAGGTTATCGAGAATGTCACACATCCAGCCGGCCAGATCCCGGCACTCGGCTTCCTTGAAGCCGCGTGTGGTCACCGCCGGAGTACCGATGCGCAGACCGGAGGTCACGAACGGTGAACGAGGATCGTTCGGCACGGCGTTCTTGTTCACGGTAATGTACGCTTTGCCCAGTGCGGCATCCGCGTCTTTACCGGTAATGTCCTGTTTGATCAGGCTCACCAGGAACAGGTGGTTCTTGGTACCACCGGAAACCACGTCAAAGCCGCGCTCGATGAACACCTCAGCCATCGCCGCAGCGTTCTTCACAACCTGCTGCTGGTAGGCCTTGAACTCGTCGCTCATGGCTTCCTTGAAGCACACGGCCTTGGCCGCAATCACGTGCATCAGAGGGCCGCCCTGACCGCCCGGAAACACGGCAGAGTTCAGCTTCTTCTGCAGGTCTTCGTCGTCACAGGCCAGAATCAGGCCACCACGGGGGCCGCGCAGGGTTTTGTGCGTGGTGGTCGCAACCACGTGGGCGTGAGGTACCGGGTCCGGGTATACGCCAGCGGCGACCAGACCGGCCACGTGGGCCATGTCAACAAACAGATACGCGCCCACCTTGTCGGCGATGGCACGGAAACGGGCAAAGTCCAGCTCCTGTGAGTAAGCAGAGAAGCCCGCGATGATCATTTTCGGCTTATGCTCGACAGCCAGGGCTTCCACTTCGTCGTAATCGATCAGACCGGTCTCCGGGTTCAGGCCATACTGAACTGCGTGGTAGATCTTGCCGGAGAAGTTCACGCTGGCACCGTGGGTCAGGTGCCCACCGTGAGCAAGACTCATACCCAGAACGGTATCACCGGGCTTGAGCAGCGCCATGAATACCGCAGAGTTGGCCTGGGAACCGGAATGCGGCTGCACGTTGGCGTAGGCCGCACCAAACAACTCCTTGGCGCGGGCAATGGCCAGATCTTCAGCGATGTCGACAAACTCGCAGCCACCGTAGTAACGCTTGCCGGGGTATCCTTCGGCGTACTTGTTGGTCAGCACACTACCCTGGGCTTCCATCACCCGCGGGCTGGTGTAGTTTTCAGACGCGATCAGTTCGATGTGTGCTTCCTGGCGCTTTTCTTCCGCCTGCATAGCGTTCCAAAGTTCGTCATCGAAACCGGCGATTTTCATATCACGAGTAAACATGGATGTGCTGCCCCTGTCTGTATGGCTGGCCCGGCGATGCCTCTTTGCAAGCCGGAACCCCTGAAAAATTGGGCCGCTATTCTATCTTGAAAGCGGGTTAAAAATCATCCTTTATGCCGTCCGCAGATACCGGCACACCGGAGGCTGTCAATTGCTATCGCGGAACGCTTTAGATACCTTACCGGATCAAATGCATGCGGTCCGATCAAGGGCGGCGGGGCAGGCCTTCAGGGATCGTCAAAATCAGGGATGATTTTGTCGAGCGTACATGGACGTATTCACAGCGTATCCCTGAAGGCCTGCCCCGCTGCCCGCGCCACCGCCGCCAGAATCCATGAACCTGATTCTAATGAGGTTTACGCCAAAATGGCTCAATACGTATACACCATGAACCGCGTGGGCAAGGTGGTACCGCCCAAGCGGGAAATTCTGAAAGACATCTCTCTGAGCTTCTTCCCGGGCGCCAAAATCGGCGTACTCGGCCTGAACGGCGCCGGTAAATCCACCCTGCTGCGTATTATGGCGGGTGTAGACCAGGATTACATCGGTGAGGCCCGGCCACAGCCCGGCATCAATGTGGGCTACCTGCCGCAGGAGCCGGAACTGGACGAAGAGAAGACCGTCAAGGAAATCGTCGACGAGTCCGTCGCACACGTACACAACGCTCTGGCGGAGCTGGACAAGGTTTACGCCGCCTACGCCGAGCCGGATGCGGACTTTGACGAACTGGCCAAGAAACAGGGCGAACTGGAAGCCATCATCCAGGCCACCGACGGCCACGACATCGAGCGCAAAATGGAAGTGGCCGCCGACGCCCTGCGCCTGCCGGCCTGGGACCAGAAGGTAAAAGTGCTGTCCGGTGGTGAGCGCCGCCGTGTGGCCCTGTGCCGCCTGCTGCTGTCCGGCCCGGACATGCTGCTGCTGGACGAGCCCACCAACCACCTGGATGCCGAATCTGTGGCCTGGCTGGAGCGCTTCCTGCACGATTACGACGGCACCGTGGTGGCCATCACTCACGACCGTTATTTCCTGGACAACGTCGCCGGCTGGATCCTGGAACTGGACCGTGGCCACGGCATTCCGTTCGAGGGCAACTACAGCCAGTGGCTGGAGAACAAAGAAAAGCGCCTGGAGATGGAGGCCAAGCAGGAAGCCGCTCACCAGAAAGCCATCAAGCACGAATTGGAGTGGGTGCGCACCAACGCCAAGGGCCGCCAGTCCAAGAGCAAGGCACGACTGGCACGTTTCGAGGAGATGAGCTCCCAGGAATTCCAGAAGCGCAACGAGACCAACGAGCTGTATATCCCCCCCGGACCTCGCCTTGGCGACAAGGTGATTGAGGTGGACGGCATCAGCAAGGCCTTCGGCGACCGCCTGCTGTACGAGAATGTCTCGTTCCACGTTCCACCGGGCGCGATTGTTGGCATCATCGGCGGTAACGGCGCGGGTAAATCCACGCTGTTCAAGATGATCGCAGGCATGGACAAGCCGGACTCTGGCACCATCACCGTTGGTGAAACCGTGGAACTGGCCTACGTGGACCAGATGCGCGATCTCGACGGCAGCAAGACTGTGTGGGAAGAGCTCTCCGACGGCCAGGACATCATCAAGGTGGGTAACTACGAGACGCCGTCCCGGGCCTACGTGGGCCGCTTCAACTTCAAGGGCACTGACCAGCAGAAACGGGTGGGCGACCTGTCCGGTGGTGAGCGCAACCGCCTGCACCTGGCCAAGCTGCTGAAACAGGGTGGCAACGTGCTGCTGCTGGACGAACCCACCAACGACCTGGACGTGGAAACCCTGCGCGCTCTGGAAGAAGCCCTGCTGAACTTCCCGGGCTCCGCCCTGGTGATCTCGCACGACCGCTGGTTCCTGGACCGGGTGGCGACCCACATCCTGGCGTTCGAAGACGACGGCGAAGTAGTCTACTTCGAAGGCAACTTCACCGATTACGACGCGGACTTCAAGAAGCGCAAAGGCGACTCTGCCATGCAGCCCAAGCGTATGAAGTACAAGAAACTGGCGTAACCGATGACCGGGCCGGCCTTCGCGCCGGCCCGCTTGCCATCCCCGATCTGCCCGACACGGAATCATGCCCATGGCCAAAGCCAAAACTGCCTTTGTATGCACCGAGTGCGGTGCCGACTATTCCAAGTGGCAGGGCCAATGCACCGCCTGCCAGGCCTGGAACACCATCAGCGAAGTACGCGGCGTCTCAGGCCCCGGCAAAGGTGCTCGCAGCGCCCGCTTTGAGGGTTATGCCGGCAGCTTGTCGGAGGTAAAAAGCCTGGACGAGGTCAGCCTGGCAGAACAGGCACGCATCAGCACCGGCATGCAGGAGTTTGACCGTGTGCTGGGTGGTGGCCTGGTGGAAGGCTCGGCGGTACTCATGGGCGGTCACCCCGGCGCGGGCAAAAGCACGCTACTGCTGCAGGCGGTTTGCCAACTGGCTGAGAAACACTCAGCACTGTACGTGACCGGTGAAGAATCCCTGCAACAGGTGGCCATGCGTGCCAAGCGCCTGGGCTTGCCCACCAAAGACCTGAAAATGCTCTCGGAAACATCCGTAGAACGCCTGATGCAGGTGGCGGAAGCGGAAAAACCCCGCATTCTGGTGATCGACAGTATCCAGGTGATGCATGTGGCGGATATTGAATCAGCCCCAGGCTCGGTCTCCCAGGTGCGGGAAAGCGCAGCCTTCCTGACCCGCTTCGCCAAGCAAACCGGCACCATCCTCTTGCTGGTGGGCCATGTCACCAAAGACGGCAGCTTGGCCGGCCCGAAAGTGCTGGAACATATGATTGACTGCTCTGTCCTGCTGGAAGGCTCCAGCGACAGCCGCTACCGCACCCTGCGCGGCATCAAGAACCGCTTCGGCGCGGTTAATGAGCTGGGCGTGTTTGCCATGCTGGAGCAAGGCCTGAAGGAAGTGAAAAATCCGAGCGCTATTTTCCTGAATCGGGGTGAGGAAGCGGCGCCGGGCAGCGTGGTAATGGTGGTCTGGGAAGGCACTCGGCCCATGCTGGTGGAGATTCAGGCCCTCGTGGACATGGCTCAGGGGAGCTACCCGAGACGGGTAGCGGTAGGGACTGACCAGAACCGCTTAGCGATGCTTCTGGCTGTGCTGCACCGCCATGGCGGCATGCATGTGGCCGATCAGGATGTGTTTGTGAATGTGGTGGCCGGTGTGAAGGTCAACGAAACCAGTGCGGATCTCGCTTTGCTGTCAGCTGTGGTTTCGTCATTCCGGAATCGGGCGCTGCCGCAGGATCTGGTGATTTTTGGCGAAGTTGGCTTGTCTGGGGAAATCCGGCCGGTACCGAGTGGCCAGGAGCGTATCTACGAGGCGGCCAAGCACGGTTTTACCCGGGCTTTAGTGCCGAAGGCCAACGTTCCGCGTAAGCCTGTCGATGGCATGAAGGTGATTCCGGTGACCAAGCTTTCGGATGCCCTTTCGGCTCTTGAGGAGCTTTGAGTTCTGGCCCTAGCCTTCTCGCTTTAGCGTTGGGCTGGTGTTGAAGAGCGCTTCAAAAAACCGCTACGAGCACATCCATGTGCGCTTCTCTCCGGCCATCCATGGCCTCCGAAATTTTTTGAAGCGCTCTCCAACACCAGCCTACCAACCTGAGTGAAATAGTCCGCTATAACCAAGCTTTAGACCTACCACCATTAAATCCCCGCAAAACGATCAATCAATGAGGTGTGCAAACTCTCTCTCCAGTAGCGCCTGATCCCCGAGATTCAGCTCCACCAACCGCTTTAAATGCGATGCACTGTCCAGATCAATGTACTGGAAGCGAAATCCCAGCCGATGATCCTCCACATGCTTCAGCTCCACCGCCATTACAATCGCAGCTTCATGCTCATTCAGGTGAATCACCACTTCACAGGGCTTATTCAACGGAACCTTCCAGCCTTCTGGCCGCTGAACAAGAACGCCCTTCAGGGAAATATCCAACACCTCCGTTGACCACACCTGATCCTGACAATGCAGCTCACAGGGGGCATCAAAGTTGATTCGGTGAAACCGGCGTTTTTCGGATGTTCTGTTAGACAAGGGCAAGCTCCAGACAGACGTTCGTGCTTTCTCTGACTATAGACCGGACATAAAAAGGAGTACAGCTCAGTTAAACAACACTCAAACGGAGTAAAACTCATCCGATGAGAGATCACGATGCAGTTTCACGAGGATATTTCCAGAAACGTCCGAAGAGGGCCGGTAGAGCGGCCTCCGAAAAATGTCGGAGGCCATGGATGGCCGGAGAGAAGCGCACAGGGGTGAGGCAAGCGTTTATGAAGCGAAGCTTCATGTGCAGCCGAACGACAGCAATCTATGATTGCTGGCCGGACCCGCTTGCGGGGGCTCGTAGCGGTTTTTCGGAGTCCGCTCTACCGGCCCTCAAACACCAATCTTGCAGGCTAGGAGAAACGGCAATCCCCCAAGTTTGGCTTTACTGGTGATATTGCCCACTAAGCTCAACAACCGCCTCAATAAACGCCCCGGCATGCTCCGGATCCACATCCGGCGTAATCCCATGCCCAAGGTTGAACACATGCCCGGAACCGGAGCCATAGCGCTTGAGGATATCCGCCACCTCCTCACGAATCCGCGCCTTCGGCGCATACAACATGGCCGGGTCCATGTTGCCCTGCAGGGCCACCTTGTCCCCCACGCGGGCACGGGCATTACCGATGTCCGTGGTCCAGTCCAGACCAACGGCGTCGGCGCCACAATCGGCGATAGACTCAAGCCACTGACCACCGTTCTTGGTGAAAACAATCACCGGCACCCGGCGACCCTCACTCTCTCGAATCAGACCATCAACAATCTTCTTCATGTAGCGCAGGGAAAACTCTTCATAGGCCCAGCTACTGAGCACACCACCCCAGGTATCAAAAATCTGTACCGCCTGGGCACCGGCCTTGATCTGGCCGTTAAGGTAGTCAATCACCGAATCCGCCAGATGATCCAGCAAACGGTGCATCACTTCCGGCTGGCCGTACATCAGCTTTTTGGCTTCGGAAAAGGTCTTGGAAGAGCCACCTTCAATCATGTAGGTGGCCAGAGTCCAGGGGCTGCCAGAGAAGCCGATCAGCGGTACACGGCCATTCAGTTCACGGCGAATGGTGGACACCGCATTCATCACGTAGTCCAGGTCAGACTCGGCATTCATCCTGGGCAGTGCATCCACATCTGCTTCCGAGCGGATGACCTTACGGAATTTGGGGCCTTCGCCGGTTTCAAAATAGAGCCCCAACCCAAGAGCGTCCGGAATGGTCAGAATGTCCGAAAACAGGATGGCGGCATCCAGGGGGTAACGCTCCAGCGGCTGCAGGGTAACCTCGCAGGCCAGCGGGGTGTTTTTGCACAGACTGAGGAAGTCGCCGGCCTTGGCCCGGGTTGCGCGGTATTCCGGCAGGTAGCGGCCTGCCTGGCGCATCATCCACACCGGGGTGCGGTCTACAGGCTGGCGCATCAGGGCACGCAGGAAGCGATCGTTCTTCAGCTCGGTCATAGAATTTCCCGTTCTCGTCGGTAAAAATTGGTCAGAGACAATGGGGAGCAATGATACCCCGTTTGTACGAATAAAAAAGGGCGGCTTACCCTTAGCAAGCCGCCCTTTCTGACTCTGGTCAATCCAGCGTTAAACGTCCAGGTAGTCCAGGATGCCTTCGGCCGCCTGACGTCCTTCCCAGATTGCAGTAACCACCAGATCCGAGCCACGTACCATGTCGCCACCAGCGAAGATCTTGGCATTGCTGGTCTGGAACGGAAACTCGGCTTCTTCTGCCGCAGTCACCCGACCGGAGTCGTCCGTGTTCACGCCCAGCTCTTCAAACCAGGGTGCAGGGCTCGGGCGGAAGCCGAACGCTACCAGCACGGCATCAGCGGGAATCACTTCCTCACTGCCCGGTACCACTTCCGGACGACGACGGCCGTTTTCGTCCGGCTCGCCCAGCTCCGTGGTGACTACCTTTACACCCTCAACGCGGTCTTCACCGATGATGGCGATGGGCTGACGGTTGAACAGGAACTTCACGCCCTCTTCTTTCGCGTTGGCCACTTCCCGACGGGAGCCCGGCATGTTGGCCTCATCGCGGCGATAGGCACAGGTCACGCTTTCGGCCTGCTGGCGAATAGAAGTCCGGTTACAGTCCATGGCGGTGTCACCACCACCCAGCACCACAACACGCTTGCCCTTCATATCGATGAAGTCAGATTCCTTTTTCTCGAAACCCAGGCGACGGTTCACATTCGAAATCAGGAACGGCAGGGCGTCATAGACACCCGGCAGCTCCTCACCGGGGAACCCATCTTTCATGTAGGTGTAGGTACCCATGCCCATAAAGACGGCATCGAATTCTTCCAGGATCTTGTTCAACTGAACGTCTTTACCCACCTCGGTACTCAGGCGGAACTCCACGCCCATTTCCTCGAACACCTTGCGGCGGCGGGACATGACGGATTTTTCCAGCTTGAACTCGGGAATACCAAAGGTCAGCAGGCCACCGATTTCCGGATAACGATCAAACACCACGGGCTTGACGCCGTTGCGTACCAGAACATCGGCACAACCAAGACCTGCGGGGCCAGCGCCAATCACAGCCACCTTCTTGTCAGTCCAGGTGACATTGGACATATCCGGTTTCCAGCCCAGCGCAAATGCGGTGTCGGTAATGTATTTCTCAACAGAACCAATGGTAACCGCGCCGTAGCCGTCATTCAGGGTGCAGGCACCTTCACACAGGCGATCCTGCGGGCACACACGACCACAGACTTCCGGCAGGGAGTTGGTCTGGTGGCACAGTTCCACCGCCTTCATGATGTTGCCCTCCGACACCAGCTTCAGCCAGTTCGGAATATAGTTGTGTACCGGGCACTTCCATTCACAGTACGGGTTACCACACGCCAGGCAGCGATGGGACTGGGAGGCCGCATGGGTTTCGCTGAACGGGTGATAGATTTCCCCGAATTCCTTTTTGCGCTTCTTGGCAGGCACCTTCTTCGGATCTACCCGCCCAACTTCCACAAACTGAAAGTCATTGTTGAGACGTTCTTTCATGTTGCCACTCTCATCAGCTCGATTTCGACGGGGGCCACACCGGAAGTGCAGCCCATCAACCTTGTTTGACCTGCCCGTTATTCCGGACGGGCGCGGGTGCTTGCCAGCAGGCTGCGAAGGTTCGCGGCCTTGGGCTTGACCAGCCAGAAACGGCCGATGTAATCGTCGAAATCTTCAAGTAGGTGCTCTGCCCAGGCACTTCCGGTTTCAGAGATGTGCTCCCGGATCACGCCACGCAGGTGGTTCCGGTAGGCTTCCATGTCTTCACGGGAAATACGCTGGATCTCAACCAGTTCATGGTTGTATTTGTCCACAAAGGTGTTGTCCAGGTCCAGCACATAGGCGAACCCGCCGGTCATGCCGGCACCAAAGTTGTAGCCGGTGGCCCCCAGCACGGTGACCAAGCCACCGGTCATGTATTCGCAGCAGTGATCGCCAGCACCTTCAACCACGGCATGGGCGCCGGAGTTACGAACCGCAAAGCGCTCACCGGCGGTGCCGGCCGCAAACAGCTTGCCACCAGTTGCGCCATACAGACAGGTGTTACCGACAATGGAGGTGTCCTGGGTCTTGAAATCGCTGCCACGGGGCGGCTTGACCACCAGCTTGCCGCCGGTCATGCCTTTACCCACGTAGTCGTTGGCATCACCCTCCAGAATCAGGTTCAGACCACCGACGTTCCAGACACCGAAGCTCTGGCCAGCGGTGCCGGTCAGGTCCAGGGTGATGGGGGCATCAGTCATGCCCTGATTACCATGGCGAGCCGCAATTTCGCCAGACAGGCGTGCACCAATAGAACGGTCACAGTTGGTCACCCGGTAGCTCCATGCGCCACCGGACTTCTCGGCGATGGCAGCAGCCGTGTCCTGCACCATCTGCTCCGCCAGCTTACCTTCATCGAACGGCTTGTTGCGCTCGATCTGACAGGTGTGCGGCTTGTCAGCCGGAATGTGGTCGTTCTGCAGCAGACGGGTCAGATCCAGCTTCTTCTGGCGCTCGGTATTACCCGGCAGACGCTCCAGCAGGTCAACACGGCCGACCAATTCTTCCAGAGAACGCACTCCCAGCTTCGCCAGCCATTCGCGAGTTTCCTCCGCCACAAAGCGGAAGAAGTTCATGGCCATTTCCACAGTGCCCTTGAAGTGCTCTTCGCGCAGATAGTCGTTCTGTGTCGCGACACCGGTCGCACAGTTATTCAGGTGGCAGATCCGCAGGTATTTGCAACCCAACGCCACCATCGGAGTGGTACCGAAGCCAAAGCTCTCCGCGCCCAGAATCGCGGCTTTCACCACGTCCAGGCCTGTCTTGATGCCGCCGTCGGTCTGCAGGCGAATCTTGCCTCGCAGATCATTGGCGCGCAGCGCCTGCTGGGTTTCCGTCAGGCCCAGTTCCCAGGGGGAGCCAGCGTAGCGGATTGAGGTCAGCGGACTGGCTGCGGTACCGCCGTCATAGCCGGAAACCGTAATCAGGTCGGCATAAGCCTTGGCAACGCCCGCGGCAATCGTGCCCACCCCGGGCTCTGATACCAGCTTGACGGACACCAGCGCCTCCGGATTCACCTGCTTCAGGTCGAAGATCAGCTGCGCCAGGTCTTCAATGGAGTAGATGTCGTGGTGCGGCGGTGGCGAAATCAGGGTGACACCCGGCACCGAGTAACGCAGGCGCGCGATCAGGTCATTTACCTTACCACCCGGCAACTGGCCGCCTTCACCCGGCTTGGCACCCTGAGCCACCTTGATCTGCATAACATCGGCGCTACGCAGGTACTCAGCGGTCACACCGAAACGACCGGAAGCCACCTGTTTAATCTTGGAACGCTTGTTAGTGCCGTGACGGGCCGGGTCTTCGCCGCCCTCACCGGAGTTGGAACGACCACCCAGCGTGTTCATGGCCACGGCCAGAGCCTCGTGCGCCTCCGGCGACAGGGCACCGAGAGACATCGCCGCAGAGTCAAAACGCGGGAAAATATTCTCCACGGGCTCAACGTCGCTCAGGTCAACTGACTGGATGCCCTCACGGAACACCAGCAGGTCGCGCAGGGTGGCAACCGGGCGCTCATTGACCAGACCGGCATATTCCTTGTAGGTGCCATAGTCGCCACTGATCACGGCATCCTGCAGTTTGCCCACCACGTCCGGATTGAAGGCGTGGTATTCCTGGCCATGCACGTACTTGAGCAGGCCGCCCTGGGAAATCGGCTTACGGGGCTTCCAGGCGACCGCGGCCAACTGCTCCTGATCCTGCTGGAAATCGAAGAAGTCGGCGCCCTGAATCCGGCTCGGGACGCCTTTGAAACACAGGTCTACCACATTGTCGGCAAGACCAATGGCTTCAAACAGTTGGGCACCGCGATAGGAGGTAATGGTGGAGATACCCATCTTCGACAGGATCTTCAGCAAGCCCTTGTTGATGCCCTTACGGTAATTGTTCTTGGCTTCGATCGGATCCATCAGCATTTCGCCGGTGCGAATCAGATCGTTCAGGATCTGGTACGCCAGGTACGGGTAGACCGCCGTGGCACCAAACCCGAACAGTACCGCAAAGTGATGCGGGTCCCGAGCCCATCCGGTCTCAACAATGATGTTGGAATCGCAGCGCAGACCTCTCGCCACCAGGTGATGATGCACTGCGCCGGTGGCCATCAGGGCATTGATCGGAAGATCGCCTTGAGCCAGATCCTTATCGCTGAGAATCAGCAATACCTTGCCATCGCGCACCACTTTTTCGGCTTCGTCGCATACCCGACGAACCGCCTGCTCCAAACCCTCTTCAGGACGATAGCTCAGGGCGATTTTTGCCACATCAAACCCCGGGCGATCGTTGTTGCTGATCTTCAGGAACTTGGCTGGCGACAGCACCGGCGTGGTCAGGATAATCCGGTTAGCGTGCTCCGGAGACTCCTCGAAAACGTTCTGTTCCGCGCCCAGACAGGTCTCCAAAGACATGACGATGGTCTCACGGAGCGGATCAATGGGCGGGTTGGTGACCTGCGCGAATTTCTGCCGGAAGTAATCCGCCACATGGCGCACCTTGCTGGACAGAACCGCCATCGGGGTATCGTCCCCCATGGAACCGACCGCCTCCTGGGCACTCTCAGCCAGTGGGCGCAGCACCTGGTCCCGCTCTTCAAACGAGATATTGAACATCTTCTGATGAACCAGAAGCTCGTCGGATTCCATCAGCTTGAATTCCGGGGTCGCCTGATTCAGCGTGGTCTCGACTCTCAGCGCGTTGTCCTTGAGCCAGCGCTTGTAGGGCTGGGCTTTTTTGAGCCGCTGGTCGATATCCCCGGTATGCAGGACCTCTCCGGATTCGGTATCGATGGCCAGCATCTGACCGGGACCAACACGCCCCTTGGCCACCACATCGGCCGGTGAGTAGCTGTAGGTACCCACTTCCGAGGCCAGGGTGATGAAATCGTCCTTGGTAATCACCCAGCGTGCGGGACGCAGACCGTTACGGTCCAGCATACACAGCGCATAACGGCCATCTGACATCACGAGGCCAGCAGGGCCATCCCAGGGCTCCATGTGCATGGAGTTGTATTCGTAGAAGGCCCGCAGTTCAGAATCCATGGTATCGACATTCTGCCAGGCAGGCGGAATCATCATGCGCACCGCCCGGAACAGGTCAACACCACCTGCCAGGAGCACTTCGAGCATGTTGTCCATGCTGGAGGAGTCGGAGCCAGTCAGGTTAACCAGCGGCTGCAGTGTCTGCAAATCCGGCAGATCCGGTGAGCCGAACTTGGCCGCGCGGGCGATTGCCCAGTTACGGTTGCCATCGATAGTGTTTATCTCACCATTATGGGCCAGAAACCGGAACGGCTGCGCCAGCGGCCAGCGCGGCATGGTGTTGGTCGAGAAGCGCTGGTGGAAAACACAGATGGCCGTTTGCAGATCCGGATCACCAAGGTCTTTGTAGAAGTTGGCCAGATCTGCGGGCATCATCAGGCCTTTGTAGGCCAATGTCTTGTGGGAAAGACTGCAGATATAGAATTCCGGGTCTTCCGCCATATCCCGCTCGGCATGACGGCGCCCCACAAACAGGCTGATCGCGAATTCTTTCTCGGCCTTACCGCCAGGCTCTACAAACACCTGTTCAATGCGCGGCAGACAGTCCAAGGCCATAGGCCCAAGGCAGCTGTCATCAACGGGCACTTCCCGCCAACCCAAAACCTCAAGCCCTTGCTCCGTAAGCCTTTTTTCTATAGCAGCCCGACCAGCAGAAGCTTTTGCGTCGTCCTTAGCCAAAAAAACCTGGCCAACTGCAAACAAGTCGCCAGGTTTTTTGCCGAAGGCTGCCTGAGCAGCTTTGTAGAGGAAGGCCTTGGGGCTCTGAATAAGCAGACCACAACCATCACCCGTCTTACCATCGGCGGCAATACCGCCCCGGTGGGTCATGCAGGTCAGAGATTCAATGGCTGTCTGCAACAGCTTATGGCTCGCTTCGCCCTTCATGTGGGCAATCAGGCCAAAACCGCAGTTGTCCCTGAACTCATCAGGATGATACAAGCCTGTCGTCATAAGCGTTCTCTCGCGTGTAAATGCTTCCCGCCAGCGACACTCCCGCACCAAAAAAGTGCAAAAAATACGCTGACACCGAAAAAAAGGGGGAAGGGATTTTACACACGTGAAACTACGTATACAATTTTTTTCGTAGCTTGGTGCCTGAAGCGCACCGGAATGGTGCGAAAATCAATAATCCTCGTAGGGTCGAACCCAAGGATTCGAAATCCTCAGCGCGTCGGGCAGACTAGCCGCCGCCGCCCCGGCCTCTTCTCGGCTAGAGTATTGACCATAAACCAGCATAAACCAAGGTAAGCCCTGGCGCTCACCCTTGGTGTAGCTCAAATTCGCATCCTCGGGCGCTCGACGCAGTACATTCAACACCGTTTGTTCCTGATTGCCTGCAACAAGTTGCAGCGTCCAACCCTTGCGCTGACGTAACTGGTCAAGTGCCACAAATTTAACGGGGTTAGCTGGCACAAACTCTGGCTCTGGCTCTGGCTCTGGCTCTGGGACAGTCTGTGTTTCAGGCAGAGGCTGTGTCGAATCGTCCGTAGCATTGGTCTCGCCCGGAACGCCAGACGCATCCTGACCAGCAGGCGCCATCAAAGGATCTAGTTCCGCTGCAGGATCCGCAGTACCCGGACCGATGGTAACGCGCTTAAGCACGGGTTCTGCTTCAACTTC
>Ga0079224_100001852_pt1 | contig 24956 bp, 19 predicted proteins | sample Stecom2015_FD_80414 | JGI IMG/M metagenome (GOLD analysis project Ga0079224, IMG submission 80414) | Agricultural soil microbial communities from Utah to study Nitrogen management - Steer compost 2015 | ecosystem: Environmental > Terrestrial > Soil > Agricultural land | place: USA: Utah... | reverse complement strand
TCGAGGCCCACGTCTATCCGGTCATCGGCAGCAAGCCCGTCGCTGCCGTCACCCTTGAGGATTGCGAATCGGTGATGCGCAACCTGAAGGGCAAGCGGAAGGCGAAGCTCTCCCCTTCCACGCGGCGCAACGTGGCCTTGACGTTGTCGCGGCTCTTGAACCTCGCCGTGTATCCGTTGCGCTTGATCGAGCGCTCGCCGTTGCCGAAGGGCTTTCTACCGAAGCTCGGCAAGACGCGCGCTCTCTCGTTTCTCTACCCGAGCGAGGACGCAGCGCTGCTCGCGTGCGCCGAAGTGCCGCTAGACGCACGCATGCTTTGGGGCTTGCTCGTCCGAGAAGGAATGCGCATCGGCGAGGCGTTGGCGCTCCGCTGGTCGGACTTGGACCTCGAGCGCGGCACCGTGCGGCTGGACAAGAACAAGACGGATGACCCTCGCGTGTGGGCGCTCGATCCCGGAGTCGTGCGCGCGCTCATGAAGTGGCGGGCCCTCCGAGGCGACGAGGCAAAGGCGCCGAGCACCCTCGTGTTCCCCGCGCAAGTAGATCCCGTCGGGCTCGCGCGGCGCCTGCGCGTGCACCTACAGCTCGCCGGCATCAGGCGGCCCGAGCTGTTCGAGCACACCGAGGCGCGCTTGCCTATCCGCGTGCACGACCTCAGAGGTAGCTTCGTCACTATCGCGCTCGCCAACGGGCGCACCGAAGCGTGGGTCACGGACCGGACCGGGCACAAGTCAAGCGCCATGGTCGCGAAGTACCGGCGCGCGGCACGCACTGCCGAGGAAGCCAGGCTCGGAGACTGGACGCCGCTCGACGCGGCGATCTTTGGTCACCGTTTTGGTCACGGGGGCACTGGAGGGGGTTCGGGACCAAAACGTGACCAAGCCGCACCACAAAAACCCCGGGAAAAAGCCCGGATCGCGGGAATTCCTAAACCGTTGGTCGGACGTTCGAATCGTCTCGGGGGCGCCACCAAGCGCGATGCGTTCCGGCGATGCCGAGATGCTGCGCTCAGCCAAGATTCCTTCCCCGACCGGGAAGCCCGAATCGAGGCTTTAGTCGAGCAGACCGTCGTCTCGCAAGAGCTCTCGATTGATGGTGACCGCGGCTTCCGCGCCTTCGGCGGCGGCCACGATCACCTGGAACACGTCGCGCGAGGCGTCGCCGACGACGTAGAGGCCGGGGACGGAGGTCTTGCCGGTCCTCGGCTCCACTCTGCAATTCCAAGCGTCGGCCTCGCACCCGAGCGTCAACGCGAGGTTGGAGCGCAGGCGGCACGCGGTGTTGAAGAAGAGCGCCGTGCATTCGAGGGGTGGGCCCGCCTCGAACACGACGCGCTCGAGGCAGTCACTTCCCTCGAGGCGCACGATGCGCTCGGCGCGGACCGGAATCCCATGGCGCGCGAGCTTGGCCGTGTAGGCCTCGCTGAGCCCGGTGGGACCATCGGTGCACAGCGTGACGGAGCGACTCCAAAGCAGGAGCTCGAGGGCGAGCCCGGCTCCCTTCGAGTCGCCGCGTCCATAGACGGCGAGCGGTCTGTCGCGCACTTCCCAGCCGTCGCAGTATGGGCAGTGGTGAACGCCTCGCCCGAAGAAGGCCTCGAACCCGGGGATCTCGGGGAGCTCATCCACGACGCCGGTCGCGACGACCAACCGGCGCCCCTCGGCGCTGCCGCCTCCGACGAACATGACTCTGAACCGATCCGACTCCCGCACGGCCGAAGCGACCCGGATCTCCCGAAGCTCGACGCCCTCGTAGCGGGCGAGCTCCGAGCGCGCGATACGCCGGAACTCGGCGGGGCTCACCCCGTCTCGCGTCAGATAGCCATGGATCGCGCGCGAGGCGTAGTTCCTGTACTCCCCGCTGTCGCAGACGAGCACGCGACGCCGGGCTCGGCCGAGCACGAGCGCTGTGTTCATTCCGGCGGGGCCCCCGCCGACGACGATCACATCGTACACGGGCGCATTCCTTTCGAGGTGCGGGCGGCACGCGGCACAGAACCGCCGTTGCAAAGGGCGTGCGAGCATGGCGTCGCGGAACGCCGCTCGTGGAACGCGCACCGCGCTCCAACTCGCGCGAAAGGGGCGCCTTCTACCGAGCGCGCCTGCTGCCCCTTGCCGGGCGCGGGCTCGCTCTGCGGAGCGTCGTTGACGACGTCCGTCCCGGATGTTAACACTGTCAACATGAGCACCCGGCGACAGATCCTCGACGAGGCGCGCGAGCTCTATCTCGAGGCCGGTCTCGCCGGGTTCTCGATGCGGGGCGTGGCCGAGCGCGTCGGCGTGACGGCGACGGCGCTCTACCGTCATTTCGCCAGCAAGGACGCGCTCCTGGCGAGCTTGCTCGGGGAGGCGTTCGCGACGTTCGGGAGCTATCTCGGGCGAGCGCTCGGCGGCCAGACCCCGCTCGAGCGCTTCCGGCTGACGGGGAAAGGGTACGTCGATTTCGCGCTCGACCACCCGCGAGACTACGCGCTCATGTTCCTCACGAACTGCAAAGACCTCGGCTACGAGCGCATTTCGGAGGAGCTCGCGCAACGGTCGCGCGGCACCTTCGAGTTCGTGGTGGACCGCGCGAAGGAGTGCCTCGACGCACACGTTTTCGCGCCGCGCGATCCGCGCGAGATCGGGCTGCACGTCTGGTCGACGCTCCACGGGCTCGTGAGCTTGTGGCTGCTCGGGCAGCTCCACAGATCGATGGATCGGAGCGGCTTCGAACGGCAGGTGGAGCTCGCGCTCGACCTCATCGAGCTCTCGTTGACCCGAAACGAGCCCCCGCGGCGCCGGTAGCGGGCCGCCGCCCTTTTTTTGCCCAGGAAGTTAACACCGTAAACAAGGAGACAGTGCCATGAGCATTACCCCGGGACGACACACGGCCGTGCGTGACGAAGGAATCGTCGTCTTCCTCATCGGGATGCGCATCAATCGTTGGTGGCAGATCCATCGTTGGCTGCCCGTCGCGCTCGCAATGCCCCGCATGCTCCGGGCGCTCGCCGGGCGACGGCAGTCCGGGCTCTTGGGTGCGCGGCCCGGCCTCACCTGGATGGTGCAGTACTGGGAATCGCTCGAAAAGCTGCTCGCCTACGCGAACGACCGTCACGGGGAACACTACCCGGCGTGGGCCGCCTTCTATCGCCGAGCAGCGAAGGGCGGCGCCGTGGGCATCTGGCACGAAACGTACGTCGTGCCACGGGGCGGCTTCGAGTCGATTTACGTCAACATGCCGGCGCAAGGACTCGGCGCGTTCAGCACGCTGGTTCCCGCACAGGGTCGCCACGCGCGGGCTCGCGATCGCCTGGCGCTCCCCGAAGTCCCGACGAAGGGCGCCTGAGCGAAGCGCGTCGCCGCCAAGCGCCGCGCGCGTCGTGGCCCCAAACAGCCGCATCCCGAGACTTCCGAGCCAGACTTCTGGCACAACTGTTCCCATGACGACTCAGGAGGTGGTCCTCGAGCCCGGGGCGCTCACGCTGGAGGAGGTCGAACGGGTCGCGCGCGGCGCGGCCAAGGTTCGGCTCGGGGCAGCGGCGCTCGCTCGCCTCTCGAGCTCGCGCGCGACCCTCGAAGCCACGCTGGACGCTGGCGAGGTGCTCTATGGCGTGAACACTGGGTTCGGCTCGCTCGCGCAAAAGCGAGTTCGCCCGTTCGAGCTCCGAGAGATCCAGAAGAACCTGCTGCGCTCGCATGCTTCGGGCGTGGGCGATCCGCTCCCGAACGAGGTGGTGCGGGCGATGCAGCTCTTGCTGGTGGCCTCGCTGGCTCGCGGCTTCTCCGGCGTGCGCCCGCTCTTGGCGGAGCGCTTGGTCCAGCTCCTGAACGCGAACGTCGTACCGGTCGTGCCGTCGGTGGGCTCCGTGGGCGCGTCCGGGGATCTCGCGCCGCTCGCCCACGCGGCGCTCCTCCTGATCGGCGAAGGCGAAGCCCTGCACGAGGGCCTCCGCCTCGACGGACACGCGGCGCTGTCGCGGCTCGGTCTCGAGCCGCTCGAGCTCGAGGCAAAAGAGGGGCTCGCGCTCATCAACGGGACGCACCTGATGGCCGGCATCGGGGCGCTCGCTCTGCTCGACATCGAGCGCCTGTTCGCGGCCGCCCTCTGCGCCGCGGCGATGTCGATCGACGCGTGCCGCGGCACGGACGCATTCCTGGACGCTCGGGTCCATGCCGCGCGCGGCCAACCGGGGCAGCGCCACGTGGCGGAGCGCTTGCGTGCGCTCATCGCGGGGAGCCAGATCGTCCCGAGCCACTTGCACGACGATCCGCGCGTGCAGGACCCGTACTCGCTGCGCTGCGCCCCCCAAGTCCTCGGCGCCGCGCACGACGCGATCACGTTCGCGCGTGGTGTGGTCGAGCGCGAGCTCGGTGCGGTGACGGACAACCCGCTCGTGTTCGAGGCTAGCCCGAACGACACCCGCCGGGTCGTATCGGCCGGGAACTTCCACGGCATGCCGCTCGCCATGGCCTTCGACCTGCTCCTTTTTTCGCTCGCGTACGTCGCCGGGATTTCCGAGCGCCGCGTCTATTACATCCTGGCCGCGTCGGACGCGGAGAATCGCCTGAACCCGCACCTCTCGCCGGACCCCGGGCTGCACTCCGGGCTGATGATCGCGCAGTACGTCGCGGCCGCCTGCTGCAACGAGCTCGTCGGGCTCGCCACGCCGGCGAGCGTCGCGAACATCCCCACCAGCGCCGGGATGGAGGACTACAACTCGTTCGGGGCGCACTCGGCCCTGAAGCTCCGGCGCGCGATCGAGCGCACGCGGCAAGTCGTGGCCATCGAGCTGCTCTGCGCGGCAGAAGCCCTCGAGTACCAGCGCCCTCTCCGGTCCGGAGAAGGGGTGGAACGCGCCCACGCGGAAGTCCGCAGCGCGGTCACGAAGCGCGTCGCCGATCGGCCCCCCGCGCCCGACATCCACGCCCTCGAGCAACTCATCGCCGGCGGTCGCTTCAGCGCATGACGCTGATACATTCGTAGGCAGAGCCATGAGCCCGAACGATGACCTCCCGGGCGGCGCTGCTCCCCCGCGCACGGTGCGAGCCCCCCACGGCCCCACGCGAACCTGCAAGACCTGGGAAGCCGAAGCCGCGCTCCGCATGCTGATGAACAACCTCGATCCGGAGGTGGCCGAAGATCCGGCACGGCTCGTCGTGTACGGCGGCCGCGGCCAGGCCGCGCGATCGTGGGCGGCATTCGACGGAATAGTGCGCTGCTTGAAGCGCCTCGAGCCGGACGAGACACTCCTCGTCCAGTCGGGGAAACCGGTGGGCGTCCTCCGCACGCACGAGGACGCACCGCGCGTCCTCATCGCGAACTCGAACCTCGTGCCTCACTGGGCCACGGAGGAGCACTTCGACGCGCTCGCGCGGAAGGGGCTCATCATGTTCGGTCAGATGACGGCCGGCTCCTGGATTTACATCGGCACGCAAGGGATCCTCCAGGGCACCTACGAGACGTTCGCCGCCTGCGCGCGTCGACACTTCTCGGGAGCGCTCGGCGGCCGCCTCGTGGTGACGGCGGGGGCCGGCGGCATGGGCGGCGCACAACCCTTGGCCGTTACCATGAACGACGGGGTTTGCCTCGTCGCCGACGTCGATGTCGAGCGCCTCCGGCGGCGCGTGGCCACGCGCTACCTCGACGAGATCGCGCCGAGCCTCGACGCCGCGGTAGAGCGCGCGCAAACGTCCGCGCGCGAGAAGCGCGCTCTCTCGATCGGCGTCGCCGCGAACGCGGTCGAGCTGCTCGAGCACCTCGTCGAGCGCGGCGTCACGCCGGACGTCCTCACCGATCAAACGCCGGCTCACGACCCCATGAGCTACGTCCCCGCGGGGCTCGGGCTGGAGGCAGCCGCCGAGCTCCGCGGACGCGACGGGCGCGCGTACCTCGCGCGGAGCCTCGACACCATGGCGCGGCACGTGCGCGCGATGCTCGAGCTGCAACGTCGTGGCAGCGTGGTCTTCGACTACGGCAACAACCTGCGCCAGCGCGCGTTCGACGCGGGGATCACCGACGCCTTCTCCTTCCCCGGGTTCGTCCCGGCCTACATCCGTCCGGAGTTCTGCCGGGGACGCGGGCCCTTTCGGTGGGCCGTGCTCTCGGGCGACCCGGAGGAGATCTTCCGCATCGACGAGGCACTGCTCGAGCTCTTCCCGGGAGACGCGACCCTCGCCCGCTGGCTCGGTCTCGCCCGCTCGCGCGTCGCCTTCCAGGGCTTGCCCGCGCGGATCTGCTGGCTGGGACTCGGTGAGCGGCACCGTGCCGGCTTGCTCTTCAACGATCTCGTGGCCCGCGGGGTCGTCTCGGCGCCGGTCGTGATCGGTCGCGACCACCTCGACACGGGCTCCGTCGCCTCGCCGAACCGCGAAACCGAGGGCATGCTCGACGGCAGCGACGCCGTCAGCGACTGGCCGATTCTGAACGCGCTCCTCAACGTGGCGAGCGGCGCCTCGTGGGTGAGCTTCCACCACGGCGGCGGCGTCGGCGTCGGCTTCTCCCAGCACGCGGGTCAGGTGAGCGTCGCGGACGGCACCGAGCGCGCGCGCCGCCGCTTGGAGCGCGTGCTCACGAACGATCCCGCGATCGGCGTGTTGCGCCACGCCGATGCCGGCTACGAGGCGGCCCGCGCGACCGCGCGCGAGCAGGGCCTCGTGGTCCCGACGGCGGAGGAGTGAGCGCGATGCGCGTTCCGTTCACCGCCCCCGCGGCCTGGCCCGAGCGGCGCGCAGGGAGCCTCGCGCTCGAAAACGTGCAGTTCGAGCCCGAAGGCGCGGAGCTCGCGCTGATCGGGCTCGCCGACGACACCGGAGTGCGCCTCAACAAGGGGCGTCCCGGCGCGAGCGCGGGACCCACGGCGTTTCGCGCGGCGCTCGCGCGCTTCGGTGCGCCCTGGGACGGCCGCGCGGGCAAGGCGATCACCCCACGCGTCTTCGACGCGGGCGATCTCATCCCCGCCGAGAGCGGCTCTGCCGAAGCGCTCGCCGAGACGCACCGCCGCGCCCTCGAGTGCGTGCGCGCGCTCCACGCGCTCGGGCTCTCGGTGGTCGCGGTCGGCGGCGGACACGATCTCACGCTGCCGGCCGTCACCGCGCTCGCGCTCCACGAGGGGCGCGCGCTCGGCGGAGTGAACGTCGACGCTCACCTCGACGTCCGCCCGCGCATCGGCTCTGGAATGCCGTTTCGTCGGCTGATCGAGGCCGGGCATCTGATTGGCGAACGCTTCGTCGAGGTCGGCCTCGGTCGGTTCGTGAACGATCGGAGCGACACCGAGTGGGCCCTCGCCCAGGGAGCGCACCTCTTGTACTCGGACGAGCTCTCGGAACGGCAGGCCCTCGTGCCGTCGGTGTTCGACGCCGCGTTCGAAGCGGGTCCTGGGTTCGTCAGCATCGACCTGGACGCGATCGATCAGGCGCTCGCTCCGGGTGTCAGCGCGCCGAATCCGCTCGGGCTCGACGTCTCGACCGTCGCGCGCTTCGCGGAGGCCGCCGGGCGCGACCCCGACGTCCGGCACTTCGATCTGATGGAGCTCTGCCCGGCTCACGACGAGGGCGGCCGGACCGCGCGCGTCGCGGCACGGCTCTTCCTGAGCTTCATCGCTGGCTTCGGCGAGCGGCCGCGATGAGCTTCTGGATCGAGAACGCGCGAGTCGTGTCGGGCGACGGGAGCGCCCCCCTGCCCCGAGCCGCCGTCCGCGTCCAAGGCGACCGTATCGCGACCGTGACGAGCACGCCGAACGACGACGAGCCGACGCGCGTCGACGCGGGTGGGCGCGTGCTCATGCCCGGGTTCGTCGATGCCCACACCCACGCGCTCTGGGCCGGGGATCGTCTCGACGAGTTCGAGCAGCTGCAACGGGGGCGGAGCTACGTCGACATCCTGGCTGCCGGCGGGGGCATCCTCTCCACAGTGCGCGCGGTGCGCGCCGCGTCCGAAGAAGAGCTGGTGGAGCGGCTCTCGGCGCGGCTCGCGGTGCTGCTGCGCGAAGGCACGACGACCGTCGAGGTCAAGTCGGGCTACGGCCTCGACACGACGACCGAGCTCAAGATGCTGCGCGCGATCCGAAAGGCCGCGGAGCGCTCGCGGGTCACGGTCGTGCCCACGGCATTGCTCGGGCACGCGCTCGACCCGGACGTGCCGAATCTCGTCGATCGGGTGCTCTCCGAGACCTTGCCGGCCGTCCACGCCGAGTTCCCGGGCATCGCCGTGGACGCCTTCTGCGAGCGCGGCGCCTGGTCGCTCGCGAGCTGCCGAGCGCTGCTCGAGCACGCCGCGGCGCTCGGCCATCCCGTTCGGCTGCACGCCGACCAGTTCACGGCTTTGGGCGGGCTCGAGCTCGCCATCGAGCTCGGAGCACGGAGCGTCGACCACCTCGAGGCGAGCTCCCCCGACGCGCTCGCTCGGCTCGCCCGGTCCCGCACGGCGGGCGTGGTCCTCCCCGCGTCGGCCTTCCACCTCGACGGCAGCTACGCGAATGCGCGCGCGCTGCTCGACGCGGGCGGTCGGCTCGTGCTTGCGAGCAACTGCAACCCCGGCTCGTCGCCCACCTCCTCGATGCCCTTCGTGATTGCGCTCGGCGTGCGCAAGCTCGGGCTTTCCATCGGCGAGGCGATCGCCGCCGCGACGGCCAAGGCCGCCGACGTGCTCGGGCTCTCCGATCGCGGGCGCATCGCGCCGGGCATGCGCGCGGATCTCATCCTGCTCCGGCACACCGACGAGCGCGCCCTCGCCTACGAGCTCGGCGGAAACCCAGTCGAGCTCGTGGTCGCAGGCGGCCACCTCGTGCGCTCGGACCCGCTCCCTCCGCGCGGGTCCGAGTGACAGGCGCCGTCTACTGGCAGCCCGAGACGGCGAAGGCGCCGAGGAGCTCGTGCAGCGGCGCCTCGGCTCCCGATTCGACGAGGCAAGAGCCCGCCGGCACCGAGACGTTGGCCTCGGGGGTGGCGTCGCTCGTCAGGTGCAACGTCCCTTCGACGACGCGGAGCCGCTCCTCCTCTGCCTGGACCTTCGGCTCCGTCCCCTCGAAGAAGAAGCGGAGGGTGTCGCCGAGGGCATAGCTCGGAAGCTCCGTGAGCTGGTCGGCGAGCGGTGCGAACGCGAGCAGGAGGCGCACGTCGAGGGTCGGCGAGAGGGTCATCGTCGTTTGCCCGGTGTCGTCTTTCTCGACGTGCAGGTCGAAGTGCCGGCCCGACTCGGGGTTCACGTCGAGCTGAGCGATCAGCGAGCCATCGTGCTCGAGCGTCGAGCTCTCGTCACCGAGCCCGATTCCGGTGAGGTCGACGGCGTCGGCCTCACCGTCGAGGGTCACGCCACCCTCAATCCCGGCGATCGACAGCGCGATGTCGCCGGTGTACGTCTTTTCGGGCATCGGGCTGCCGAGCGCGTCGGATTCCTGCTCGTCGAAGCTGTCGCGAAACGCGTTCAGCGGTCCCTGCACGCCGAAGCGACCGAGGTCGTATGACCCGAGCACCCGCCGCGCGTTGCCGTCGAGTCGAAGCTCGAACGTGGGGACGCTCTGCCCGATGCTGACGCGCACCTCCTGCCCCAGATCGTCGATGGTCCCGATCTCGAGCGTCTCGAGCACGTTCGCCCGCAGGCTGTAGTCGAGCTCGGCGTTCTTGCGGAGCTCGAGCCCGACGCGTCCAGCAAACTCGGAGATCCCGTCGAGCTCCTCACCGAGCGCGTCGACCGTCGCTTTGAACTCGCCCAAATCGAACACGACGCCGACGTGGTCCCGATGGAGCTCCAGCGTGGCCGGGTTTCGCTGCTCGGCCGAGAGCAAGAGCGAAACGTCCACGTTGCCGGGGCTCGGTGAGCTCAAACGCAGGCGAATCTGCAAGCGATCGGCTTGTTCGACGCACTCGGGGTCGGGCCCGGTGTCCTCGACGCCCGTACCGGCGGAGTCGCCGCACAGGAGATCCGCACCGAGCCGATAGGTCGCGGACGAGCCGTCCTCGGACTCGAGGTTCTCCGGTGTGAACACGCGCTCGCGCAGGACCTCGACGAGGTCGTCGATGGCGGCGTCCACGTCGCTTCGCGCCTCTCTCAGGTCGTCGACAGTGATCGCCTCGGGGACGCACTCCGCCTCGCAGACGCTCCCCGTGGCACACGGAGGCTCCGAGTCACACTCGTCCACCGCGACCGCGCTCAAGAGGTCGGCCAGCGTGGCGGAGTCCGCGACGAACGAGCCTGCCGACGAGGCTCCGCGCAGGGCTGATTCGACGTTCTCCTGCGCCGTGAGCGCGAGGGCTTGCCCAGAAACCTCTTCCTCCGAGCTCGGTCCACAGCCAACGAAGACTGGAAACGCGAGCACCCACACCCGATTCATCGTCCGTGCGTTCATAGGCTCAGAACTCCTGCCTCGAGCTCGAGGCGTAAGCATCGATACTCGATCATTGCACGAGCGCTTCGGGCTCCGCCAGGGAGCGCTCGGACATCGATGTGGGATGAAATCGGACGAGCCTCTCTTCTCGTTTGCATTCCGCCTGGAACACCGGCGCGGGCATGGCGTGAATTCGCGCTCACGACGAGCGGATTCTCGGTGACTACCGCCATGCCCACGACCTGCGGGCGCTCGTACACTGGAATCGATGCACGTCGATTCGCGGCACGTCTGCACCGAAGTCGGGCACTCGCCCCAGGAGGGGCGTCCATGAGCCGCCTCGGCATTCGCTGGACGATCGGTGACGTGAGCGACCAGGGTTTCGAGGCGCTGCAGTGCTCGATTTGGGGCGCGTGGAACGCCTTCGGTCCGGACACCGCGTACGCGGTTTGCGTGAACACGGTGTCACTCGATCGAGCCCGTTCGCTGACCGGCGTCGTCCCCGAAGCAGTGCGCTGGCATTGGGTCGCGCGCGACCTTCCGGCGTTCCTCATCGACCACGTGGACGCCGCGATGGCGGAGGGCGTCGCCTGGAAGCTCGCCCCCGTGCGCATGTACCCCGATCGCTACGAGCTCTCTCTCGACAACGACTGCATTCTCTGGGACGTGCCCGAGGCGATTCGCGCCTGGCTCGCTCACGGTGAGGGCTGCGTGCTCGCAGAGGACGTCCGTCGCTGCTTCGGCAAATTCTCCGCGTTGTGCGGTCCTCGCCCGATGAACCTCGGCATCCGCGGCATCCCGCCGGGCCTCGATCTCGGCGATGCGCTCGCCACCCTGCTGCGCGAGCACCCCTGCGTGCTCGAGTCGGAGCTCGACGAGCAAGGACTCCAGGTCGCCGCGGTGTCGCGAGTCCCGCCGCTCTTCGTGATCCCCATCGACGAGGTGACCATCTGCTCGCCGTTTCCCCCCCACTTGCCGCACCTCGGCCGTCGAGGTGCGCACTTCGTCGGCCTGAACTCGAAGGCCTTGCCGTGGTCGTACGAGGGCCGTCCCGCAACGGAGCTCACGCGCGAGCACTGGGCGCGACTCCGTCCAGAAGTCGCTCGGCGCGTGCGCCTGCCGACGCAGAAGTAATGGTGGAAAATTCTCACCACCATGCCAGAGCGGAGTCTCATTCGGCGCAGAGTTCCGCTAGGCGTAGAAGTATGAAGAAACCGTCGCAAGTAGGCGCTTGGCGGGTTATAAGGGTGTTTAACTTAGTTCTCCCACCCCACGCAGCCGTCCCTAAGTAGTCGAGACCGATGCAGGTTTCGAGGGCGGCGGGCTCGGTGCGTGCCTCCGGAGCCGGACATGGGCGGCACGCGCTCCCCGACCCCCTCAAAAGCCTGTTGAGGGACGCCCTCGCGACCAAATCGGGCGGCCGGAAGAAGAAAACAAGGTCCCATGTCCGCAGAGAGCGCACTCCCCCTTTTGTCGAGCTGGCCACTGACCAGTGGTGAAGGTGCACGGCCTCATGCCCCCGCGCGGGCTTCGGAGTGGAAGGGCGTCGTCTCGGTGCTCGCCGCTGCCGACGAGCTCGCCACGTCTACCGAGGTGGACTCGATGCTGCGCCGAGCCGTCGAGCTCGCACGCGAATGCATCGGGCTCGAGCGCGCGGCGCTGTACCTCTGTGATCCCTCCGCCGCTCCCCGGCACGTCCTGCGGGGCACTTGGGGGACGGGCGCAGACGGGGAGACGACCGACGAACGCGGAGTCCACTTCGAGTGCGCGGACGAAGACTACGAGGCGCTCCGCCAGATCCCGCAGAACGGCGCCCGCTGGCTCTACTGCGCCCGAGCTCGGCATTTCATTCAGGATTCCGGGAAGAGCACGGTGATCGGTCACGGCTGGCTCGTGATCACGCCGCTCGTCGCCGCGGGCGAGCTCATCGGCGTGATGTTCAACGACACCGCGATCACGCAGGCTCCGATGGACGAGGGGCAGCAGGTGCGCGCTGCCGTGTTCTGCAGCCTGCTCGCCGGAGCCATCCTGTCGCGCCGGAGCGCGGCGGTCTCGCGCGCGCTTCGGCGCGCCTCGGAGCGCAGCCCGAGCGTCCAACGTGTGGTGGACGCGCTGAATCAGGATCCACTCGTCAGCGCACAACGGCTCGCCGGGGAGATCGGCATCAGCTCGGGCCACCTCTCCTGGCTCTTCAAGGCGGAGATGGGCGTTTCCGTCGTCGAGTACCGAAACCGGTTGCGCATCGAGCGCTTCTTCAAGCTCGTGGACCGGAGCGGCGGAAACCTGCTCGATGCGGCCCTCGAGGCCGGCTTCGGCAGCTACTCGCAGTTTCACCGCGTATTCAGGAAGCTCGTGGGCACGACCCCGCGCGAGTACCTGACCGGGCGCACGCCGAGCTGGCGGGCGAAGCCTCGCGCTCGCGACGCGTGAAGGGCCGGGCCGTCTAGAGCGACAAACGGTCGGCAACGCGCCGCAATACGCGAACAACAGCGTCGAACAGGGTGCCCGCGCGGGAGGGGCGGCGCATGCCGCCCCTCGGAGAAAGGCCAGTCGGACCGATCGGCGTTCTACGCACGGCTCGGCGCTACCCACGCGCCGGGACGACGCTCGGGTGCCGAACGTCCTCGCCGCGGACCATGAACACGACCATCTCGGCGATGTTCGTCGCGTGGTCGCCGATGCGCTCGATGTACTTGCCGACTGACAAGAGCCGCGTCGAGCGCTGCACGACGCTAGGCTCGCTCATCATCTTCGCGAGGAGCTCGGGGAAGAGCTGCGCGTAGTACGCGTCGACGGCGCCGTCGCGCTCCATGACCTGGCGTGCCTTGTCCGGGTTGCCGTCGACGAAGGCGTCGAGCGCGTCGTGGACCATCGCCTGCGCGAGCGCTGCCATCTTCGGGATGGGACCTTGCGCGGGCGTCTCGAGATCACTCGAGAGCTCGAGAGCGCGCTCACAGACGTTGACGCACAGGTCGGCGATTCGCTCGAGATCCGTGACCAGCTTCAGCGCCGTCGTGACGAAGCGCAAGTCGGACGCGACCGGCTGCCTGCGCGCGAGGATCTGGAGACAGAGCTCGTCAATCTCCACCTCGAGCTGATCGATCTGTCGATCCATGGGGATCGTGCTCGCGGCGAGCGCCGTGTCGCGCTCCACCAAAGCGCGGATCGAGAGCGCCAACATCTCCTCGACGCGCGCTCCCATGAGCAGAACGAGCTCGCGAAGCTTCTCGAGCTCGTTCTCGTACTCCCGATCGGTGTGGCGGCGGTCCGACATGAGGAGCCAGTGCGCCGCTCGAGCGACGCTCCCAAGAGTGTAGCCAAAATCGAGGGCGGGTGGTGCCGTCTGCCCGGTCGCGGGTCGAGATGCTACTCTCCTCCTCGGCCAAATGAAGCTCGGGCTCAGGTGGTTCCGGTATTGGACGCTCGTCGTCCTGCTCCCGATCTCCTGTGTGCTCGATCCACAGCCGGATTTGCCAGGACGGAAGGCGGCCCAACCCGACCTCCCCACGGGCCCTGGCGCCTCGCCCCCGGGGGATTCGGGCGGCGTGCCCACGACGGAAGGCCCCCGAGCGTCGGACGACGAAGCGGGCGGGTCGGACGGCGAAGGCAGCGCGGGTGCGGGCGGCAGCGCAGATTTCCCCTGATCGTCCCCTGCGCGGCGAGGACCACGCGGCGGGTCATTCCTCGGCGAGGAGCACTTCGCGGGGCCAACAGACGGAGTCGAAGCACGGCTGCCCGGCGGGGCAGTCCGCGTGCAGGCGGCACTCGGTCGCTTGTCGGCACTCCCCGTCGATGCAGTAGTGCTTCCACGGGCACTGCACATTGATGACGCACGCCTGCACTGGCGGTTTGGGGTATTTGCGATTCGGGCACGTTGGGTCGCATTCCTCGCCCAGCGTGCAGCGGAACGCTTCGAGGCAGCGCCCGGCGCTCACGCACGCGTGATCGAGGCACACGCCCGCCGGACCGCAGTCGGAATTTTCCCGGCACGCGGGCGCGACGCAGGACCCATCCCGACAGACGGCTCCCGAGGCACAGTCTTCGTCTCCGCTGCACAGCGCGACGGAGCTCTCTTCGCACGCGTCGTCCACGCAGCGCTCACTCGAGCTCTCGATTGCGGTCGTGCTGCCACACGCGCCGAGAGTGAGGACTAGCATCACCACCGCGCCGAACGCTGCCTGGAACCGGGCGAACCTCATGCTCGGCGAAACGGCCTTCTCCGCCGATCGTTGAGCCATTTCGGCGTGAGCGCTCCCTGGTCACGGCGTCGCGGAGCCTAAAGGGAAAGTTCCTCGACGCCGTTCCTCGGGGAAAGGAGCTGCCCTCGCCGCAAAAGATTTCATGACCATCCCCCCCGTCGAGCAGGACATCGTAGTGCGGGTGCTCGAGCGCCGTCGAGGGCTCGACCCGAATCGGCTCGCCGAAGATCTCCTCGAAACCTTCGGCTCGCCTTCTTACAGACCGCCCGTGCTGCCTTCCGTGGCCCTCGAGCTGCTCTCGATCGCCCGCCGCCCCGACGTGCCGATCCCGGCGGTGGTCAAGCTCCTGATGAACGAGCAAATCCTCGCCGCGCGCGTCCTACACCTCGCACAGTCCGCGCTCTACGGCCGCGGCGTGGGGCGCACGCTCACGCTCGGACAGGCGATTCTGAGACTCGGTCTGAAGCGCATCGCCGACATCTTCATGCAGGCGGCGCTCGAGGTGCGCATGTTCCGAGCGCGCGGGTTCGAAGAGCCCATGAATCGGCTGCGCCGCCACAGCGCGGCCACCGCGGAGGTCGCGCGCCTGGTGTGCCAGCGCACCGCCCTGGACGACGACCACGCGTTCCTCTGCGGCCTCTTGCACGACGTGGGCATGGCAGCGAGCCTCATCGTCGTCAGTGACGCGGCGGAAGAAGGTCCGATAGACCTCGCCGCCGCGTGGCCCGCGATCGTGGAAGTGCACGAGAGCGCAGGGCGCAAGCTGGCCGACCTCTGGACGCTTCCTCCCGAGATCGGAGCCGTCATCGAGGGGCACCATGGAAAGAACGGGTTCCCGACCTCGACGGCGGCTGCCGTCGCGCTCGCCGACATGCTCGTCACCGAACAGGGTGCGGGCATCGGCGCCGAGACGACGCTCGAGGGGCTCAATCTCGCCTGCGACTTCCTCGTGATCGGACAGGCAGACTTGGACCAGCTGCGCATCGACACGACCCGCGTTCTCTCCGACCTGGGTTGAGCTCGCCGGAACCCACGCACACGAGGACGGCACGACGCTTGCCCCCCGGGAGGGCGTGGAGCTACGCGACAAGGTTGTGGTGATCACGGGCGCGTCGGCAGGTGTCGGGCGCGCGACGATGCGCGCCTTCGCGGCAGAAGGCGCCCGTGTCGGGCTGATCGCCCGAGGCAAGGCGCGCCTCGAAGCGGCGCGCTCCGAGGCGGTCGAGCTCGGCGCGCCAGCGGTGGCCGTGTCGGCGGACGTCGCGGATGCGGAGGCCGTCGAGGCGGCGGCAGAGCGCTTCGAGAACGAGCTCGGGCCCATCGACGTCTGGGTCAACAACGCGATGACGACCGTCTTCTCGCGATTCGACGCGATGACGCCCGAGGAGTTTCGTCGCGTTACGGAGGTCACCTATCTCGGCACGGTCTACGGCACGCTCGCGGCCCTCCGCCGTATGCGGCTCCGGGACCGTGGCGTGATCGTCCAGGTCGGCTCGGCGCTCGCGTACCGGGGCATTCCGCTGCAGTCGGCATATTGCGGAGCCAAGCACGGGGCGCGCGGGTTCACCGACTCGGTGCGCGCCGAGCTCCTGCACGACGAGAGCGCCATCCACATCACGATGGTGCACCTTCCGGCCATGAACACGCCCCAGTTCGAGTGGTGCGAGAGCCGCATGCCCCGCCGAGCGCAGCCCGTGCCCCCCATCTTCCAGCCCGAGGTCGCGGCCGACGCCGTGGTGTGGGCGGCGCGCCATCGGCGGCGTGAGCTCTACGTCGGTTGGCCCTCGGTGAAGACGATCTTCGGGAACAAGCTGGCTCCCAGCATCGCGGACCGTGTCGCCGCGCGCGAGGGCTGGGATGGCCAAATGACGGACGAGCCGGAGCCCGAGGTGCGAGCCGGCAACTTGTTCGTCCCCGTCCCCGGCAACTTCGGCGCGCACGGCCGGTTCGACGAGCGCGCCAAGCCGTCGAGCGTTCAGCTATGGCTGAGCACGCACCGGCGTCACCTCGCCCTCGCGCTCTCCCTCGTGGCCGCGGCGTCGAGCACGGCGTTGTTCGCGAACCGCGCATAGCGCGTCGCGATCACCAGGCGAGGTCTCGAGGGCTCTCGCGGCGCTCGTTGCGCTCGACGGCGACCACGCGTCCAGCAGAAAAGCGGATCACACGGTCGGCCATGCGCGCGATGGCGACGTTGTGCGTGATCACGGCCGTGGTCGTCCCGAGCTCGCGATTGACCCGCTCGAGCGCCTCGAGCACGAGCACCCCCGTCTCGAAGTCGAGGGCGCCCGTGGGCTCGTCGCACAAGAGGATCTGGGGGCGCTTGGCGATCGCGCGGGCGATCGCGACGCGCTGCTGCTCGCCGCCGGAGAGCTGGGCCGGAAAATGGTGCTGCCGATCGCCGAGCCCGACGACGCGAAGGGCAGAAGCGGCGTCCATCGGGTCCTCGGCGATCTCGGTGACGAGCTGGACGTTCTCGAGAGCCGTGAGGCTCGGAATCAAGTTGTAGAACTGGAAGACGAAGCCGACGTGCTCACGCCGGTACCGCGTGAGCTCGCGCTCGTCGGCCGCGGTGAGGTCGCGCCCACGGTAGATCACCGTGCCGGACGTCGGGACGTCGAGCCCGCCCAGGATGTTGAGCAACGTCGATTTGCCGCTCCCCGAAGGCCCGAGCAAGACCACGAGCTCCCCGACGTAGAAATCGACGTTCGCGCCGCGGAGCGCGTACACCAGCACCTCCCCCTCCCCGTACGTCTTGGTGAGGTCCCGCGCGGACAGCACGACGGCGCCGTCGGGCTGCGGCGGCTCGTTCGGAACCGGAACGGCGCCCGAGCGCCAGTCGGTCATCGCGGAGCGACCTCCGTCCCGGTCTCCACCTGATCGCTCGGGTGGAGGATGACCCGGGCGCCTGGAGACAGGCCCGAGACGATCTGGACGGTGCGTCCCGTGCGCTCCCCGATCTCGACCGGCGTGAGCTGTGCCCGAGACTCCTCGTCGATACGGAACACGACCCAGTCCTCGCCGCGTCGGAAGACGGCGCTCGCCGGCACCAGGGTGAGGTCCGAGCCCTCCCAGGCGACGATGCGCGCCTCCACACGGAAGCCGTCACCGAGCGCGGTCCACTTCTCTCTGGGATCGGTGATGTCGAGGATCACGTTCACGCGCTGCTCTTCGACGCCGAGCGCGCTCAGCCGCGTGAACGCCGAAGGCTCGATCCGGCGCACCCGGGCGGCGAGCGGCGCGCCGCCCCACGCTTCGATCGTCGCCTCGGCGCCGGGACGCAGGCGGACCGCATCGGACGAGAGCACGTCCACCACGACCTCGAGCGCGTTCGGCTCCCCGAGCTCGAGGAGCGCTTCGCCCGCCTGGACGGGGCCCGCGTTCTCGCGGACCACGCGCAGGACGCTGCCGTCGATCGGCGAGGTGACGTCGAGCGCGCCTTCCTTCTTGCCGTTGCCGGAAATGCGCAGGAGCGCGGCGCGCGCCGTCTGCACCTCGTGCTCGGCCACGCGCACGCCGAAGCGCAACGATTCGAGCTCGGCCTCCGCGCTGCGCTCGTTCACGAGCGACTGCTGGAGCGCCGCGCTCGAGATGGCGCCGCTCTCCATGAGCTTCCTGTCTCGCTCCGCCTCGCTCCGGGCGAGCTCGGCTCGCGCCTCCGCGCGGGCGATTTGAGCGCGCGCCTGGCGCTCGGCGGCGAGCGCCGCCGACAAGCGGGCCTCTGCGGTGGCCCGAGTTCGCTCGTCCAAGAGCGGCGGCGGCGCGGGCGTGATGCGCGCGAGCACCGCGCCGCGCTTCACCGCGTCGCCCGGCTCCCAGTCGATGCGAGCGAGGTTTCCGGAGAGCGGTGCCGCCACGGAGTAGCGATCGATGACTCGCGTGCGCCCGTCTTCGTCGACAGTGACGCGCAGCGTGCCCCGGGTCACGGTGCCGACCTCGACCGGGACGGGCTCCGGCATCCACGCGACGACGAGGCCCGCCACCACGACCACCGCGAAGAGAACGAGCAGCCCGCGCCGGACGAAACGCGAGAGCGCTCGGCGCCGTCGATTCTTCTGCGCGGCCGACGGCTTCTCGGGCTTCGTCGGCGCGGACGCGGGCTCCCGTGTCCGCGCCGGTTCGGCCCGCACCTGGGTGTGGTCGCGTTGCGAAGGGTCTCCGTGCGCCATCATTCCCTCGTCTTCAATACTCCGATCAGGTCCAGCCGGTCGATACGCCGCCGCACGAGCAGAGCGCTCGTGGCGCCGGAGACCAGCGTAACGACGAGCGCGAAAGCATAGCTCCGTGTCGTGAGAACCACCGGAATCCGATAGGTCTCCGGATCCACGAGCCCCGCCATCGCGCTCACGAGCCAGTGGCCGAACCAGAGCCCGAAAGGCAGCGCGACGAGGACCTGGAGCGCGAGCTCTCCCAAGAGCACGCTGGAGACCTCCGCCCGCGTGAAGCCGAGCACGCGCAGCGTGGCGAGCTCCCGAGCGCGCATCGCCAGCGAGATGCGCGCGTTGTTGTACACGACCCCCACCGTGATCACGGCCGCGAACAGCGCCACGATCACGGCGAAGGTCGTCAAGAGCCCCCCGCTCTGCTCGTTGAAGCTCTGGATCAAATCCGAGCGCCGCGTGATGTCCGCGACGGCTGGAAACTCGCGCAGACGGCGGTTGGTGCGCGCCGCCTCGAGCGGATCGGCGCGGAGCAGGGAGACGGAGACCAACGGCTCTTCGCCGAGCACCTCCCGCAACGCGGCCATCCGCATGTGCCCCTGCAAACCGAAGGGCTCCTCGACCACCCCGGAGACGACGACCTCACGCGTATCGTGGCGCCCCTCGCGGATTCGGATCGAGATGGTGTCACCAATCGAAACGCCGAGGCGCTCGGCAAGGACGTCCGTGAGCACCACGCCGGAGGCGGGGAGTGAAACGCGCCGCCCGTCGATGTCGGTGAGCGTTCGAAGCTCGCCGTCGTCGGGATAACCCCAGATCACCCCGTCACGCGAGCGGTGACCGACCTCGAAACGGACGGGAACGGTGCGCAGGCCCTCCGCGTGGAGGATGCCCGGGACGTGCGCGAGCTCGCGAACCACCCGCTCCGGCTGGGGATCACGGAACGTTACGGTAATGTCCTCGCGCATCACCTCGGAGAATTGGAGGCGGACGAGTCGTTCGACCCCGTCGTAGAGCCAGCCGCCGACGACGCTGAGGCCCGTCGAAGCGGCAATGGCGACCGCCGAGCCCAGGACGCGCAGCGGGCGCCGCTCCGCCTCGCGCATCACGAGAGAGGCCATCGTGCCGAGCAGGCGCGAGAGGCCCAAGCGATCGAGGATGCCCACGGCGTAGCGCGTGGGAGCCGGCGGCCGCATGGCCTCTGCCGGTGGCATCCGCACCGCATGGCGAACCGCGGCGAAGGCGCCGACGCTCGCGGCGAGCACGCTGATGCCGACGGCGACCACGGCGTCGGCGACATCGAGGCGGAAGGCGAGATCGGGGAACTTGAAGAACCCGCCGTAGAGCTCGACCATCGCCCTGCCCGTCCAGAGGCCGAAGCCCAAGCCGAGCACGGCGCCGAGCCCGCTGATCAGGGTGACGAGGAAGAGGAAGTGCCCTCCGACGCTGGTGTTCGAGTAGCCGAGGGCCTTCAGCGTGGCGATGTCGGGCTGCTGGAGGCGAACCAGCCGTGAGAGCACCATGTTCACGAGCAGCGCCGCGACGGCGAGGAACACGCTCGGCAAGAACGTCGCCATGGCACGAAGCTGCGTCAGCTCGCCCTCGAGCATCTGATTGGAGGCTTGCTGCGCGCGTCCGTACGCCCCGAAGCCGCCGTACGGCGCGAGCACGGTGTCGAGCTCGGCGATCACCGCCTCCTGCGAGGCGCCGGGAGCGAGATCGAGCGCGACGTCGTTGAAGGCCCCTTCCATGCGGAAGGTGCTCGCCACCGTATCGGGATCCATCCAGAGCACCGCGAAGCGATCGGGCTCCGCGGTCACCGCGCCAGGGCCCACGGCCATCACGTACTCCGGCGAGGTCGCCGTGCCGACGATCGTCACCATCCGGCGCGTGCCGTTGATGACGGCCGGAATCCGATCGCCCGGACCAATCCCGCGCGCCTCCGCGAACGAATGCAAGAGGACCGCCTCCTCCTTCCCGCTGCGCTCGGGCCGCCTCCCTTGTGACAACGCGATCGCGTTGAGCGCCTCGCGCTCTCTCGGCGGAAGCCCGATCACGCGGGCTTGGATCGGATCGGAGACGCCCTCGAGCAACAGCGTCGCGCCCTCGGACACGCGCGCCTGCACCCGCTCCACGCCCGAGATGGCCTCGATGCGCCCGACGAGGTGGTTCGGAGCCCGCTCGAGCAACGCGAAGACGTCCGCGAGGCGATAGCGATCGTAAAATGCGGTCCGCGCCCGCTCGAGCGCGGCGTAGCTTCCGCCGAGCGCGGTGTAGGTCGCGATGCCGCACGCCACGACGAGCGCGATCGTGATCACCTGGCCCTTCATTCGGGCGAGGTCGCGGAAGGCCTTCTTCCGAAGCGCGGCCGCCATGTGGGGGCCGTACCCCGACGCAAGGCGGATGCCAGCGCCGACGAGCCAGCCTAGGTTTTTTCGCTGAGGCCGGAGACGCGCGCCCATGGGCCGGCCGGGCGCTCCGAGCCGCGCTCGCCGGGTCCCGTGGCTGCCCGCTCGAGGCACGACGGCGTCGGGGAGCGGCCCCCGGCTCAGATCACGGGCAGCCGCTTCTGCCCGAACGGCAGCGACTCGTTTCCGCTGTCGATGCGCAGGATGGCGCCGCTATCGAGCGGACGCGTCTCGCCAGGCGCCTCGTCGAGCACCGTCCAGTCGTAGGTCTCGTCCGCCAGCTTTCCGGGCAAGGTCGGCTGCTCCGTCCGCTCGAAGAGCTGAAAGTCGTGCCGCGCCGTGAGCTCGAGCGGTAGGTTCCGCGCGGGGCCCTGCTCTCGAAACCAGGCTCTCGCGCGCTCGACGTTGCTGATGAGCACGTGATGCTGAGGGTCGGTCCGCGCGGCCGTGAGAAAGGCGTTCATCATCCCGTCGAGATCCCCGCAAGCCTTCGCGATCAGGGCGAGATAGTTGTAGGCGAGCCCCGGCGCCGGAAACCCGAGCTCGAGCGCGCGCCGCACGTGCGCTTCCGCCGCAGCGAGCTCCCCGTCTCGGTAGTAGGCGGCGCCGAGGTCGAGGTGCGCAGCGTGGTGATCCCCGAGCCGCCCGAGGATCGCCCGACACTCCTCGACTCCCTCGAGATAGCCGTCGCGCAGACCGCTGTTTCGGGAGAACCACTCGCTCAAGATGCGGGTGTCGGCGTCGCTCGCATCGAACGGCACCTTGAGCTCCTGGAACGTGCCCGTGAAGTACGCCTCGCGGTCGAGCCACCCGGCCGCCTCCGCGTCCGTGAAATCGTGCGTCCCCGGGTACACGGAGAGGCACGAGAAGATGTACTGATGGGGGCGCGCGAGCTCCAGGAACTCGAGGGTTTCTCGGAACGTCTCCGCCGTTTCACCCCGGTTGCCGAGCATCATGTAGAAGCGCACGTGCACGCCGTACTTCTTCGCCATCTCGACGGCTTCGAGGATCTCCTCCTTCGTGATCCGCTTGTGGATGGCGTCCAGGATGCGCTGGGACCCCGACTCGACGCCGAGGCTCAAGCGCTGGCACCCGGCGAGGCGCATCTCGTAGAGCAGCTCCTCGCTCAAGACGTCCACGCGCGTGTCGCAACTCCAGAGGAAGTTCAGCTTGCGCTCGCGGATACCGCGGCACAGCTCGATCACCCGCTTCTTGTTGGTGGTGAAGGTGTCGTCCTTCACTTGCACCATCTTCACGCGCAGGCGCGGCAGCAGGCTCTCCAGCGCGTCGAGCACGTAGGGCACCGAGTGCCCGCGAAATCCGCGCCCCCAGCTCGTCTCCGCGCCGCAGAAGGTGCACGCCCACGGGCAGCCACGCGACGTCATCACGATGTGCGTAGCGAAGTAGCGATGCGGCGAGGCGAGCGCGTCGAGGTTCCGGATCGACTCGCGCTCGGGGGCGCGCTCGATCGCGGCGCCCGAGCGGTACACCGTGCCTGCGATGCCGGACAGGGACTGGCCCTGCCGAAGGCGTTCGATGATCTCGAGGAACGTGACGTCGCTCTCGCCGACGCACACGAGATCGATGTCCGGATGGTGCGCGAGCATCTCTCGCGCGAGCGGGGTCGCGTGCGGCCCGCCGACGATCACGGGCCGCTCCGGGCGGCGTCGCTTGAGCTCCCGCGCCACGAGCGCGACGCCGCGACGGTTCGCCGTCCAGCACGACATCCCATAGAGGTCGGCGTCGAGGCGCTCGATCACCTCTTCCACGGCGGCCCACGCGAAGCCCGAGAGGTTCAGCACCTTGACCTGGTGTCCGGCGCGGAGCGCCTGGGCCGCGAGCGAGAACAGACCGTACGGCGTCTGGAAGAAATCGGCGTCGAGATCGCCCTCCCGGTACTCGTCGGGAGGACCATCGCGCCCGAAGCGCTCGGCGGATTCGCCGCGAAGCGGGATCTTCCAGGGGGGTGGATAGATCAGTGCGATACGCATCGAGATACGGCCGGGTCAGAATAGCAGCTCCGGCCTCGCGCGGCCCTCTGCGATTTCGGGGGACTTGCCCGGGCGCCGCGCTCTCGAATACGAAAAGGCCATGGATTTCTGGGCGCGCACGCCCGGTCCCCTGCTCTATGCGCACCGCGGCGCGAGCGCCGAGCTCCCGGAGAATACGCTGCCGGCGTTTCGCCGCGCGCTCGAGCTCGGAGCCGACGTGCTCGAGTGCGACGTGCACGCGACGCGCGACGGTGTGTTCGTGATCTCGCACGATCCGAGCGGGCTCCGCACGTGCGGTGTCCCGAAGCGGATCGCCGAGTGCACCTTCCGGGAGGTGTCGAGCTGGGACGCCGGCGTCGGGTTCGTCGACGCCGCGGGGCGAAGGCCGTATTCCGGCTCGGGCCTCCGCCTCGTGCGCCTCGAGGCCATTTTTGAAGAGCTGCCCGCGGCGGCGTTCAACATCGACGTGAAGGAGGCAGGGCTGGCCGAAGCCCGGGCGCTCGTCGAGCTGTTGGAGCGCGCCGGCGCGCGGGAGCGGGTTCTGCTCACGAGCTTCTCCGCCACCGTCCTCGAGCGGCTCCGGCGCGCCGGGGACACGGGACCGTTCGGGCTCTCGCGACGCGCCGTCGCCTGGCTCTACTTCGCGCCGGAACGGCTCCTCCGTCTTCTCCCGCTCGCGGGGGCTCGCGCTCAGATTCCCACGCGCGCCGGTCGTCTCGACCTGACGAAAGCACGCTTCATCGGGAAATGTCACCGCGTCGGTATCGCCGTGGACTACTGGGTCATCAACGACGCGAAACGCGCGGAGCGCCTCCTCGACCTCGGCGCGGACGGGATCATGACCGACGATCCCCGCGCGATCGCACCCATTTTCGCGCGCTCCCCGCGCACGGATGCCTGGCGCGCCCGCCACCCGAACCGCGGCGCTGACTTTCCCGAGACACGGGAGTAGCATGCCCCCGCGTCGCCCGCGCTTCGGCGCGAGCGCCTCGGCGGAAACGGAGGACGAAGGCCATGCGTATCGGTGTGCTGGGAACGGGAGTGGTCGGCCAGACGATCGCGACGAAGCTCGTCTCGCTCGGCCACGACGTGAAGATGGGCTCGCGCACGGCGGGCGGTGAAAAAGCGCGCGCGTGGGTGGCCCGAGCGGGTAGCCGTGCTTCCGAGGGAACCTTCGCGGACGCGGCGGCCTTCGGAGAGCTCGCGTTCAACTGCACGAACGGCGCGGGCTCACTCGCCGCGCTCGAGTCCGCCGGCGCCGAAAACCTACGCGGGAAGATTCTGATCGACCTCTCGAATCCGCTCGACTTCTCGAAGGGCTTTCCGCCCACGCTCTTCGTTTCGAACGACGACTCGCTCGGCGAGCGCATCCAGCGCGCCCTTCCCGAGACCCGCGTCGTCAAGACGCTGAACACCGTCAACAGCGACGTGATGGTGGACCCGGCGCGCGTCCCGGGGGATCACACGATCTTCATGAGCGGCGACGATGCGAGCGCGAAGGCGCAAGTGCGCGAGCTGCTCGTCGGCGGCTTCGGGTGGCGGGACGTGATCGATCTCGGCGACATCACCACGGCGCGCGGGACCGAGTCCTACCTTCACCTCTGGGTTCGCCTCTACGGCATCCTCAAGAACGCGAACTTCAACGTCCACGTCGTGCGTTCGTGAGCCCCGTCTCGAAGATCCGCCGGAGTGCTGCTCCGTTCGGAACGGCTTCGCCGGAGCCCTGCCGCGCAGCACGGGCCCTCACTAGCTAGAACGCCGATCGGTTTGACCGCTCGGCGTTCTAGCCTCGTTTCGTAGGGGCGGCACGCGCCGCCCCTCCCCGCCGAGGTGAACTCGGCGGGGCCCCTCCCCACGCGGGCACTCTGTCCGACGCAGTTTTCCGCATATCTCGGCGC
>Ga0079224_100001851_pt1 | contig 24956 bp, 21 predicted proteins | sample Stecom2015_FD_80414 | JGI IMG/M metagenome (GOLD analysis project Ga0079224, IMG submission 80414) | Agricultural soil microbial communities from Utah to study Nitrogen management - Steer compost 2015 | ecosystem: Environmental > Terrestrial > Soil > Agricultural land | place: USA: Utah... | reverse complement strand
TCGACGCGTTCCGGCAGGTGCTGGACCCCGCCACCCAGATCGGCATCCACGCCCACCACAACTTGTCCCTGGGGGTGGCCAACAGTGTGGTGGCGGTGGAGCACGGCGCCACCCGGGTGGACGCTTCCTTGACCGGGATGGGGGCCGGCGCCGGCAACGCCCCGCTGGAGGTGTTCGCGGCGGTGGCGGATCTGCAGGGCTGGCGGCACGGCTGTGACGTCTTCGCACTGATGGACGCGGCGGAGGAGCTGGTGCGGCCGCTGCAGGACCGGCCGGTACGGGTGGACCGGGAGACCCTGTCCCTCGGCTACGCCGGGGTGTACTCCAGCTTCCTGCGGCATGCCGAACACGCCTCGCAGCGGTACGGGGTGGATGTGCGCACCATCCTGATGGAGCTGGGGCGGCGGCGGATGGTCGGGGGCCAGGAAGACATGATCGTGGATGTGGCCCTGGACCTGGTGAAGCAGCGGGAGAACGCATGACCGTGGACATTGACGCGTTGGCCGACCGACTGGCGGAGGCGGCGCAGCGGGCACAGCCGATCCCGCAGCTGACCAGCGAGGTGCCGCTGACCGTCGAGGACGCCTACCGGGTGCAGGCCGCGCTGGTCCAGCGGCGGCTCGCCGCCGGGCAGCGGCTGACCGGGATCAAGCTCGGGCTCACCAGCCAGGCCAAGATGGCCCAGATGGGGGTGAACGAGGTGATCTGGGGGCGGCTCACCGACGATCTGGCGATCGCGGACGGCGGCACAGTGGACACCCGCACCCGGATCCATCCGCGGGTCGAGCCGGAGGTGGCGTTCCAACTCGACGCCTCCGGCGCCCCGGTGGCGGTGGCGGCCGCGCTGGAAGTGATCGACTCGCGGTACGCCGACTTTCGGTTCACCCTGGCGGATGTGGTCGCCGACAACACCTCCGCCGCGGGCTACGTGCTCGGCCCGTGGCGACCGCTACCGGTCGGGCTGGAGAACCTGGGGGTGTTGCTGGAAGTCAACGGCGAGGTGGTGCAGACCGGCTCCACCGCGGCGATCCTGGGGGACCCTCGGCGGGCGCTGGCCCAAGGGCTCCGCCTGGCCGCCCAGGCCGGACTCACCCCGCAGGCCGGGTGGGTGCTGTTGGCCGGTGCCGCCACCGCGGCGGTTCCGCTCACCCCGGGCAGCCACGTCCGGGCGGTGGTGGAGCACCTGGGTACGGCGTCGGTGGAGGCGGCATGAGCACCGAGCGGATCGAAGGCGCCCGGGTGGTCGCCGGCAAAGCGGTGCCGCGGGGACGGTTCCCGCACCTGAAAGTGGCCGGTGGCCTGGTGTTCATCTCCGGTACCTCCAGCCGGCGGCCGGACAACAGCATCGCCGGTGCCCGGGTGGACGAGTTCGGCACGACCGATCTGGACATTCGGGAACAGACCCGGGCGGTGATCGAGAACATCCGGGATCTGCTGCGGCAGGTCGGGGCCGACCTGTCCGACCTGGTGCAGGTCACCACCTACCTGGTGAACATGAACGACTTCGGCGGCTACAACCAAGTGTGGGCGGAGTACTTCGACGAGCACGGCCCCACCCGGACCACGGTGGCGGTGCACCAGCTACCCCATCCGCATCTGCTGATCGAGATGCAGGCCGTCGCCGTACTGCCACAGCGGCAGAAAGGAGTCAGTGATGACTGAACCGGTAGCCCCGTTCAACTTCCTGGGCTGGATCGAGGAGCACAAGCACCTGCTCAAGCCGCCGGTCGGGAACAAGGAGGTGTTCCCGCTCAGCGAGGACTTCATCGTGATGGTGGTGGGTGGGCCCAACCAGCGCACCGACTTCCACGTCGACCCGTACGAGGAGCTGTTCTACCAGCTCAAGGGCAACATGCACGTCAAGATCATGGTGGACGGTAAGCCGAAGGACGTGCACATTCGCGAGGGGGAGATGTGGCTGCTGCCCGGTAACGTGCCGCACTCCCCGCAGCGGCCGGAGCCGGGCTCGATCGGGCTGGTCATCGAGCGGGTCCGGAAGGAGGGCACCCTGGAGAAGTTCCAGTGGTACTGCCCGCAGTGCCACCACCTGGTCCACGAGGTGGAGCTCCAGGTCCGGGACATCGTGGCGGACCTCCCGCCGGTGTTCGAGGCGTTCTACTCCAGCGAGCAGGCTCGCACCTGCGCCAACTGCGGGGCGCTGCACCCGGGGAAGGGCTGATGACCGAGCCCGTGCCGGTGGTGGACATTCACGCCCACCTGGTGCCGAAGGGATGGCCGGACCTGGCCGCGCTCTGCGGCGGGTCCGGCTGGCCCTGGCTACGGATCGACTCCGAACGGGAAGCCATGCTGATGGTGGGCCAGACCGAGTTCCGGCCGGTCGGACCGCAGGCGTGGGATCCGCGGGTCCGGCTGGCGGACCTCGACGCGGACGGGGTGGAGCTGCAGGTGGTCTCACCCACGCCGGTGTTCTTCAGCTACGACCGGCCGGCCGACCAGGCGGTCAAGGTGGCGCGGATCTTCAACGACCTGACCCTGGAGCACGTGGCCGACTCCGAGGGGCGGCTGCTGCCGTTCTGCCAGGTGCCGTTGCAGGACCCGGACGCCGCCTGCGCGGAGCTGGACCGGTGTCTGGCCGCCGGGCACGTCGGGGTGGAGATCGGCAACCACGTGGGGGAGCGGGACCTGGACGACGCCGGGATCGTCACCTTCCTGCAGCACTGCGCCGAGGTCGGGGCGCCGGTGTTCGTCCACCCCTGGGACATGCCCGGCGGGCCTCGGCTGGATCGGTGGATGGCCCGGTGGCTGGTGGGGATGCCGGCCGAGACCCATCTGTCCATCCTGGCGATGATCCTGGGCGGAGTGTTCGACCGCGTGCCGGAGACGCTGCGGATCTGCTTCGCGCACGGCGGAGGCAGCCTGGCGTTCTGGCTGGGCCGCGCCGACAACGCCTGGCATCGGCGTGGGGACGTCGTTCGGGGAGCCTCCGCTCACCCTCCCAGCCACTACCGGGACCGGTTCTTCGTCGATAGCGTGGTGTTCGAGCCGGCGGCGCTGCGGCTGCTGGTGGAGACGCTGGGGGAGGACCGGGTGATGGTGGGCAGTGACTATCCGTACCCGCTGGGGGAACGGCCGATCGGGCAGGTGGTCCGGCGAGCGGACTTCCTGACCGACCAGCAGCGGGCCAAACTGCTGTCCGGCAACGCGCTGCGGTTCCTCGGCCGGACCAGCTGAGTGGCCAGTCGGCCTCCGTCTCCCCATCCACCCGCCCAGGCCGTCCGTCCCCGCCTGCTCACTCCGGCGCTGGCGCTGCTGTTCGTCGCCACGTTCGGGGCGATGACCAGCTTCCAGCTGCTGATCCCGGTGGTGCCGCTGTACGCGGAGGCGACCGGCGCCGGAGAGTTCGGTGCGGGGGCGACCACCGCCGCCCTGCTCGCCACCACTGTGGCCGCCGAGCTGGTCACCCCCTGGCTGACCGCCCGGGCCGGGCCCCGGCTGGTGTTCGCGGCCGGGTTGGTGCTGTTGGGGGCGCCCGTGCTGGCGTTGCCGGCCGCGCACCACCTGGCCGCCATCCTGGCGGTGTGCCTGGTGCGGGGGCTGGGGTTCGGGATCGTGGTGGTGCTGGCCAGCGCCCTGGTGGCCGAGCTGGTGCCGCCGCAGCGCCGGGGCGAGGGCTTGGGGCTGCACGGGATATCGGTCGGGTTGCCCGGGGTGGTGGCGCTGCCGTTCGGGGTGTACCTGGTCGACCTGGTGGGTTATCCGCCGGTGTTCCTGGTGGGTGCGGTGGCGGCCCTGGCCGGGCTGGCCGCGGTGCCGGGGCTACCGGGCCGGCGCCACCGGTCCCGCCAGCCCGGCCAGACCGGCGGGGGACTGTGGAGCGCCCTGCGTACCCCCGCGTTGGTGCGGCCGGCGTTGGTGTTCGCCGCCGCCGCGACCGCCAGCGGAATCGTGCTGACGTTCCTCCCGCTGGCCGCGCCCGGGGAGGGCGGGACGTTGGCCGCGGCGGCGCTGCTGGGGTACGCGGTGACCTCCACCGGGTTTCGGTGGTGGGCCGGCCGGTACGGCGACCGGCACGGGCCGGGCCGGCTGATCCTGCCCAGCGTGCTGGTGGCCGCCGTCGGCATGCTGTTGCTGGGGTGGGTGAGCAACCCGGTGGTGCTGCTGGTGGCGATGCCGCTGTTCGGCATCGGGTTCGGGATCAGCCAGAACGCCAGCCTGGCGCTGATGTTCAACCGCTCTCCGGTCCAGGGGTACGGCGGCGCGAGCGCGTTGTGGAACATCGCCTACGACGGCGCCATGGGGGTGGGGGCGATGGGGTTCGGGGCGGTGGTCGGGTTGACCGGTTACCCCCTCGGATTCCTGCTCACCGGTGGGCTGATCCTGCTCGCGCTCCCGCTGGCCCGCCGGGCCTAGCGTCCGGGCGCGAGGCGGAGCTGGCCGGCGCACCAGGGCGGTCAGACGGGTGCTGCGGGGTACTTCCCCGCATCAGAATCGCGAAATTTACCTACCCGGCGCTGACCTCCACCGGAGGCTCCGCTACCGTGAAGCTCGGCTAGTCGATCTGCCTGCGGGAGTAGTGAGGTGTCTGGTACGGAGCAGCTGCTCTACCTGGTGGTGGTGCCGACCGTAGTTGTCGTGGTCGTCTGGGCGCTAGCAGCGGCCGGCGGTCCGCGGGCCAGTAAGCGCTACCGGCCAGGCCGCCCCTACGACTTCGTCCCGGTGTGGTACGTCGCCAACCACCAGCAGGGGCAGGGTGGCAGCGCCACGGGGCAGGCCCTGGAGGGGCGCGAGAGCCCCGCTGAGTTGACCGCGGGGGCCAACGGGCCGGAGGCGGGCAGCACGCTGCAGGGTACGACGGGAGGGGCAAGTGACCGCTGGTGAGGCTCGGGACGTGCACCCGGTGACCGAGAAGACCGGCCCGGACCGCCAGGCCGCGGAAGGGCCGTTCACGACCCGGCAGCTGGTCCGACTGGACGAGGCGCTGCGGACGGCGGACAACATCACCCGGCTGACGTTCAGTGTGTACGTCGGAGACTTGGACGAGCCCACCCGGGCAACGGCCGAGAAGATGCTGCTGCAGTTGCCGCGGCCGGCCGACTCGGTGCTGATCGCGGTCTCTCCCAACCAGCGGGTGCTGGAGATCGTCACCGGTTCCCGGGCGCGCCGCCGGCTGTCAGATCGGGAGTGCAAGCTGGCCGCCATGTCCATGACCGCCGCATTCTCCGGTGGGGACCTGGCCGGCGGGATCGTCACCGGGCTCGCCCAGTTGGCCGAGCGGGCCAGGCTGAGCTGATTCGTCCTAGCAGGAGCGGAGCGCCAGCCGACGCGCGTCGGCTGGCCGTACCGACCTAGCGGGGTAGTCCCCACGGGGTAATCGGACGATCCGGGTATCCGGTTCATAGTTCTACCGATGCGTTGACGGAGCGCTCACGTAGGCGTTACCGTGCCGAGGCCGACGGAAAGTGGGAGGTAACCCCCACCCCCGGGCAGGCCTGCGATTCCGTCGGTGCGGCAGGCCTCGCACTGCGCCCAAGGAGGACGCATCGTGAACCCCAGATTCCCCCGGATGGTCGCGGCGACCGCGACCGTCGGCGCCGTAGTACTGGCGCTGGCGGGACCGGCGCACGGACAATCCGTCTCCACATCGGATCCACTGCTCATCCCCGACGGGCCGATCACGGCCGTCTCCCCCGAGGCCATGGCGCGGATCGCCCCGTCCCTGCTGTCCGCCAGTGGCCAGGTCACCGTCTCCCTGGAGCTGACCGAGCCATCGGTGGCGGAGGTGGTCGGGGAAGGAGCCAAGCAGCACGGCCCGGCCCTGAACCGCGCGGAGCAGCGGCGCCACGCCGAGGACCTGGTCGACGCCCAGGAGGAGCTGATCGACCGGATCGCCCACACCGGCGCCACGGTGGTGACCACCACCCAGATCGCCTCCAACCTGGTGGTGGTCGAAGTGGACGCCTCGCAGGTGCCGGCGCTCGCCGCTGACCCGGCGGTGGTCGAGGTGCTCCCGGTGATCGACCACGAGCTGCACCTGGCGGAGACCGTGCCGCACATCGGGGCGGCGGCGCTGCACCAGGATCCGGGTCTGACCGGTGCCGGAGTCCGGGTGGCGGTGTTCGACACCGGTATCGACTACACCCACGCGGACCTGGGCGGCGAGGGCACCCTGGAGGCGTACCTGGCCGCGTACGGCACCAGCGTGGACGACCCGGCCAACACCCGGCGGGACGGACTGTTCCCGACCGACAAGGTGATCGGTGGGTACGACTTCGTCGGGGAAGCGTGGCCCAACGGTGACCTCGCCCCGGACCCGGACCCGATCGACTGCGGGCCCGCCGGCACCCCCGCACCCTGCAGCGGCGGGCACGGCACCAGCGTCGCCTCGATCCTGGCGGGGACCAAGGGGGTCGCGCCCGACGCCCTGCTCTACGCCTACAAGGTGTGCAGCTCGGTCTCCAGCAGCTGCAGCGGCGTGGCGATCCTGCAGGCGTTCGAGGCCGCGCTCGACCCGAACGGCGACGGGGACGTCTCCGACGCGGTGGACGTCATCAACCTGTCTCTGGGTGCCCTCTACGGGCAGATCGAGAACCCGAGCTCCGGCGCGGCCGCCAACGCCGCCCGGATGGGGGTGACCGTGGTCGCCTCCGCCGGTAACAGCGCGGACAAGCCGTTCGTGACCGGCTCCCCGGCGTCCACTCCGGAGGTCATCTCCGTGGCGTGGACCGAGGTGCCCAGCGCGGTCCACTTCAACCTGACCGTCACCGAGCCGGAGGACATCGCCGACATCTACCAGAACACCAACACCGTGGGCTGGGCGCCGATCACCGACGGGTTCGCCGGCCAGCTGCGCTACGGTGACACCCCCGCGGAGCAGCTCGGCTGCTTCGTGGACGAGAACGGGAACCCGATCGACACCACCGCCGGGGTCTCGCCGTATCCGCCGGGCTACTTCGACGGGAAGGTGGCGCTGATCGACCGCGGTACCTGCGCGGTCAGCTTCAAGGTCCACAATGCCGCGGAGGCCGGTGCGGTCGGGGTGGTCGTGGCCAACAACGTGGCCGGTGCCGCGCCGTCGTTCTCGTTCGGCGCGCTGGACGTGCCGTTCCACGAGCAGCAGACCCTGATCGTCGGGCTGGAGGTCGGCAACGCGCTGCGCGCCGGCCTGGCCGTCGGTACGGTGCAGGTGGCGGTCGACCCGGCCGACGGCACCCCGCTGGTCAACACCGTCAACCCGAGCTCGTCGCGGGGACCGAACCTGTCCGGAGTGGCGATCAAGCCGGACATCGGCGCGCCGGGCGCCTCGGTGGCGGCCGACGCCGGTAGCGGCACCGGGGGCTCCCCCTTCGGTGGCACCTCCGGGGCGGCGCCGATGGTGGCCGGTGCGGCGGCGTTGCTGCTGGAGGCGTACCCGGACCGGACGCCGCTGGAGATCAAGGCGGCGCTGATGAACAACGCCGAGACCGAGATCTACATTCAGCCGGCGCTGCGGCCGGGTGAGCTGGCGGAGATCAGCCGGATCGGTGGGGGTGAGGTCCGGGTGGACCGGGCCTACACCAGCCAGACCGCGGCCTGGAGCGCGGAGGACCACTCCGCGGGGCTGTCGTTCGGTTACCAGGCGGTGACCCGGACCACGGTGCTGCACAAGTGGGTGACCATCCGCAACTACAGCAACCAGCTGCGGATCTACCGGTTTGAGAACACCTTCCGGCACGCCGATGACGAGGCCAGCGGCGCGGTCCGGTTCGTGCTGCAGCCGGTGGTGGCGGTGCCGGCCGGGAAGACCGCCACCGTCCCGGTCATGATGATCATTGACCCGAAGAAGCTGCCGGAGTGGGTGCTGGACGGTGGTCCGAACGGCGCCGCCGGTGAGCTGCTGCGGGAGAACGAGTACGACGGGTACCTGGTGCTCAGCGACGCCACGGACCGCATCACCCTGCCGTGGCACGTGCTGCCGCACAAGGCCACCGACGTCAAGGCGCCGGAGCGGCTGACGCTGCGGCGGGGCAGCGCGGACGCCGTGCTGGTGAACACCAGCACCGCCGGTCTGCCGGCCAACGGTGAGGTGTTCGCGCTGACCGGCACCAGCGACCGGCTGCCGCCTGAGGCCCTGCCGGGCGAGGGTGACGGGTTCGCGGTGCTCGACCTGGCCGCGGTCGGGGTCCGAGCGAGCGACGGGGTGTTGCAGTTCGGGGTCCACACCTACGAGCAGCGGTCCCACCCGAACGCCCCCACCCAGGTGCAGGTGGAGCTGGACGTGGACCGGGACGGCGTCGCCGACTACCGGGTCTTCACCGCTGACCTGGCGTACCCGGAGCTGAGCCAGGGCCAGAACGTGGTCTGGGTGGAGAACCTGGCCACCGGTTCGCTGGGGGCGTACTACTACACCGACGCCAACCTGGTCTCCGCCAACGTCATCCTGACGGTGCCGCTGGCGGCGGTGGGACTGGCGGAGGGCAGCCAGTTCGACTTCAGCGTGGCGGGAGTGGACTCGTACTACGGCACCGGGGTCACCGACGCGATCGAGGACATGACGTTCACGATCGGGCACCCGCGGTACGCCACCGACGCCACGGTGGAGCTGCCGAGCACCGGGGCTGGGAAGCTGACCGTCACCGCCACCGACGGCGGTGCGGAGGCGTCCCCGTCCCAGTCGGGGGTGCTGGTGCTGTGGCGGGACGGCGTCACCGGTAACGAGGCCAGCATCATCACCGTCCGGTAGTCACCGGCCCTCTGTTCCTACGAGGGGTGCCTTCCTCGCGACCCCGGGTCGCGAGGAAGGCACCCCTCTGCTATGTGAAAGCAATTCGGGGGAGGGAGCGGGTAGCCCCCGCTCCCTCCCCCGGGTACAGCTATTCAGGTAGCTATGCCGCGGCCGCGTCCGTGGCCCGGGCGGTCAACGCCCGCACCACCGCGTCCCGCCCCTCGGCCACCAGGCGCCGCGCCTGCGCCGGGTGCTGCTCGTTGGCCAGCCAACGGTCGCTGGCGGCCACCGTGTCCGGGCTGACATGCATGGCCGGGTATCCGAGGGTGAGGAACTCCCGCGCCTGGTCACCGTCCCGCCGGGCGAACACGTCCGCGGCCACCTCGTGGAACGCGGCCACGTAGGGGGCGGTCACCGCGAGCTGGCGGGGGTGCCAGAACCCGAGCAGCACCGCCCGTTGCTGCCAGTTCGGGGGCGCGGTCGGGCCGGTCAGCAACTGCCACGCCTCCGCCTTGGCCTCCGGGGTCGGGCGCAGCGCCCGGGCGGTGGCGGCCTCCCGCTGCCCCGACGCGGTGGGGTCGGCGGCCAGCTCCGCGTTGATCTCGTCGTCACCGGCCTCCCCGGCGGCCACCAGGACCTGAAGCAGGTGCCAGCGCAGTTCGGTGTCCACTGTCAGCCCCGGTGGGACGTTCCGCCCGGCCAGCCAGTCCCGCAGCAGCCCCAGCTCCTCCGGGGACCGGGCCGCACCGGCGAACGCCCGCGCCCAGGCCAACTGGGCCCCGCTGCCGGGGGCGGCCGCATCGAGCGCGGCCCGGGCGGTGCGGGCCAGTTCCGCCCAGCCGGTCGGCGCCCAGGCCGGGTCGGCGTACATCGCCAGGGTGGTGCTGGCCTGCCGCAGGGTGGAGGTGACCAGGTTGATGTCCGGCTCGTGCGGCAGGGCCCGGCAGACCAGGGCCAGCCAGGACCGGGCCGCGAGTTCCCCGTCCCGCAGCATGTCCCAGGCCGCGCTCCAGCACAGCGCCCGCGCCAGGGGAGACTCCAGTCCGGACAGATGCTCCACCACCGTGGCCATGGACCGGTCGTCCAGCCGGATCTTCGCGTAGGTGAGGTCCTCGTCGTTGAGCAGCAGCAGGTCGGCGACGGGCTGCCCCACCAGCGCCGTCACCTCGGTGGTCGGGCCGGACACATCCAGCTCCCGCCGGTCCCGCCGCACCAGCTTCCCACCCTCCACGTCGTACAGCCCGACCGCGATCCGATGGGTGCGCAGGGTGGGGTGGTCGGCCGGCGCGGTCTGGTGGATCACCACTCGGCGGTACCGACCGTTGTCGTCCTGCGTCACCTCTGGCCGGAGGGTGTTCACCTGCGCGGTCTCCAGCCACTGGCGGGCGAACTCCCGCAACGGCTTCCCGCTGGCCTCCGACAAGGCGGACAGCAAGTCGTTGAAGGTGGCGTTGCCCCAGGCATGGGCGGCGAAGTAGGCCCGCAGACCCCGGAGGAACGCCTCCTCACCCACGTACGCCACCAACTGCTTGAGAACCCCGGCGCCCTTGGCGTAGGTGATGCCGTCGAAGTTCACCTCCACCGCCTCCAGGTCCGGCATGTCGCAGTAGACCGGGTGGGTGGAGGAGAGCTGGTCCTGCCGGTAGCCCCAGTTCTTGCGTACGGACAGGAAGGTGGTCCAGGCGTCGCGGAACCGGGTGGCTTCCGCGCAGCACCAGTGCGAGGCCCACTCGGCGAACGACTCGTTCAGCCACAGGTCGTCCCACCAGCGCATGGTGACCAAGTTGCCGAACCACATGTGCGCCAGCTCGTGCAGGATGGTGTTCGCCCGCTGCTCGTACTCGAAGTCGGTGACCTGGGAGCGGAACAGGTACAGCGCCTCCGCGTGCACCACGCAGCCGAAGTTCTCCATCGCCCCGGCGTTGAAGTCCGGCACCCACAGCTGGTCGTACTTCGGCAGGGGGTAGCGCACCCCGAACTTGTGGTGGAAGAAGTCGAACCCCTGGGTGGTGATCTCGTGGAGGTCGTCCACGTCCAGGTACGGCGCCATCGAGGCGCGGCAGAAGTAGCCGAAGTCGATCCCGTCGTACTCCCGCCGCACTTCGTGGAACGGCCCGGCGCACAGCGCGGTGATGTACGTGCTCATCCGTACCGATGGCTCAAAATGGACCGTCTGGTACGGATCGCCGGCGTCCACCGCCGCTACGGGGGAGTTGGAGACCACCCGCCAGTGCTTCGGCACGATCGCGTGCCACGTGAACACACTCTTGAGGTCGGGCTGGTCGAAACAGGCGAACGCACGCTGCGCGTCGGCGATCTCGAACTGACTGTGCAGGTAGACCTCGCCGTCGACCGGGTCGACACTGCGGGTGATCCCCTGACCGGTGTGGGAGTAGGCGAAGTCGGCGTCCACCACCAGGGTGTTGTCCTCCGCCAGGCCGGGGAGGAGCAGCCCAGCCTCCGCCGACCATCCGGACAGGTCGAGCGGGGCGCCGTTGAGGGTGGCCGACCGGATCGACTCCGCCGCCACCTCGATGGTGACCGTGGCCCCCGGCTGTCGGCAACGGAACCGCACCTCGGTCACCGAGCGGAAAGCCTGCTCCCCGGTGAGGTCCACGGTGATGTCGTATGAGGTCACGTCAAGCAGGCGGGCACGCTCCGCCGCTTCCGCTTGGGTGAGGTTGCGCACTCCGGCCACGATGCTTCTCCATCAAGTCGTTCCAGCCCGCGGCGGGGTGAGCCGCGGATTCGCCCCGAGTCTGTCATGGGGTAGCGGTCTCCGGGGTCGCCCCTCGGCGCACGGAAGTTTGTTGACTGCTCAACCAGCTGGCACCATGGACCCCATGGCAGAACGCGACGCGGTGGACATGTGGTTCGACCCAGCCTGTCCCTGGGCGTGGGTGACCTCCCGGTGGTTGCTCGAGGTGGAGAAGGTCCGCCCGGTAGAGGTGTCCTTCCACGTAATGAGCCTGTCGGTGCTCAACGAGGGACGAGAGGTACCGGAGCAGTACGCCGAGGCGATGAAGCGGGCGTGGGGGCCGGTGCGGGTGTGTATCGCGGCCGCCCAGCGGTACGGCGAGAAGGTGCTGCGGGACCTCTACACCGCCTTCGGCACGCGGATCCACCTGCAGAAGCAGGAAATGAACCGGGAGCTGTGCGCCGCCGCCCTGTCCGATGTCGACCTGGATCCGGCATTGGCCGCGGCGGCGGACTCGACCGAGTACGACGAGGCGCTGCGGGCCAGCCACCACGCCGGTATGGACCCGGTCGGCTTCGACGTGGGTACCCCGGTGATCCACGCGCCCGGTCCGGACGGGAAGAAGGTCGCGTTCTTCGGGCCGGTGGTCACCCCGGCGCCGAAGGGGGAGGCCGCCGGGCGGCTTTGGGACGGGGTGCTGCTGGTCGCCGGCACGCCCGGGTTCTACGAGCTGAAGCGCACCCGTGAGGTGGGGCCGAGCTTCGACTGACCGCACCCGGTGGGGGTGGTGTGCCCGGCCGGTGCGACCACAGCGTGAGCCGGCCGGGTGGGCCCCTACCGCGGCGGACCTCGCCGCCCGGTAGCGTCGCGGACATGGCAGAGCACAGCGAGGCAGCACCCCGGCCGGCAGCGGTGCACCCGATCGCCCGCGCGTGGGTGAGCACCGGCGGCACCGGCGCCCAGAACTACGACGAGTTCGCCGACGACCAGGAGATCACCGAGATCATCCGGGCGAACCCGCGCAGTGCGCTGGCGGTGGAGATGCCGCACCGGGCGCCGGAGTCGGTGGGCAGCACCTTCACCGAGGCGTTGCCGCAGGCGGTAGCGCGGTTGCGGCAGGCCAAGGACGCGGGCGCCTACCGTCCGGCCGCGCAGGTGGTGGTGCTTTACCGGATCACCGCCCCGGATGGGGCCGCCTCGTACGGCATGTTCGCCATGGTCGACACCGACCAGATCTCCACCCGGGCGGACGAGCCCGGCCTGGTGATCCGCAACGAGGACGTGTTCATCGAGAAGGTGCGGGAGCGGGTGGCGCTGGCCGAGACCACCGGGCACCTGCTCTCCCCCGTGCTGCTGCTGCAGAGCGGCCGCGGGGACGAACTGCACCAGGAGCTGGCGGCGGCGTGTGCCGCGGCCGGCGCCCCCGCCTGCCAGGATCAGGATGCGGCTGGGCGTCGCCACGAGATCTGGCCGGTGCCGGCCGGTCCCACCACCGACCGGTTGTGCGCGTTGGCCAGCGGCGGGGAGCTGGTGGTCGCCGACGGCAACCACCGCAGCCTGGCCGCGCAGATCGGGGGCCTGCCCCGGTTCCTCGCGGTGATCACCACCCCGGCGTCGGTCACCATCCAGCCCTACCACCGGCTGTTCACCGAGGTGCCGCTGCCGGTGCCGGAACTGACCGACCGGCTGGTGGCGGCCGGGGCGGAGGTGGAGCCGGTCACCGGCACCCCGGGCGAGCCGGCCCCGGGGGTGGTGCACCTGTACACCGCGGACGGGTTCCAGCAGGTGCGGCTGCCGGTCGATCCCGCCGCCTCCCGGGTCGACGCCCTGGACCACGCCCGGGTGGAGCAGGTGCTGATCCGCGGGATCTGCGGATACGACCCCGGGGACCCGCGGATCGGGTACGTGGGCGGCGACTACCCGGTGGCGTGGCTGCAGGAGCAGGTGGACCGCGGTCGGGCGCAGCTCGCGGTGCTGATCGCGCCGGTGAGCGTGGACGACTTCGTCGCGGTCAACCTGGCCCGGCAGAAAATGCCGCGTAAGAGTACCTGGTTCGTTCCGAAGGCCCGCGCCGGGTTGGTGCTCGCCGAGCTGGACTGACCTGCGACACTGCGCACGTGCGTGTCTACCTGGGAAGTGACCATGCCGGTTACGAGCTGAAGGTGCAGCTGGTCTCGCAGCTGACCTCGCTCGGATACGACGTGCGGGACATCGGCCCGCACAGCTACGACCCGGACGACGACTACCCGGCGTACTGCCTGCACACCGCCGCGGCGGTGGTGGCGGACCCGGGCAGCCTGGGGGTGGTGATCGGCGGCTCCGGCAATGGAGAACAGATCGCCGCCAACAAGGTGCCGGGGGTGCGAGCCGCGCTGGGATGGTCGGTGGAGACCGCCCGGCTGGCGCGGGAGCACAACGACGCCAACGTGCTGGGGGTGGGTGCCCGGATGCACCGGCTCGCGGAGGCGGTGGAGATCGTCACGACCTTCCTGACCACTCCGTTCTCCGGGGCGGAGCGGCACGCGCGCCGGATCGGCCAGATCCAGGCGTACGAGCAGGACCGGACCCTGCCGCCGCTGCCGTAACCGGTCAGAACACGTCCATCGCCCCGGGCGGTACCGGCCAGCCGAACCCGGCGCTGGCCGGTACCAGCGCGCCCGCGCGCAGCTCCCGCACCCGCCCCGCGGCCGCCAGCGCCGTCAACGGGGTGCCACCCAGGTACGCCGCCCCCAGCTCGGTGATGCCGCAGGCCAGATCCGCGGGGGCGTCGGTGGGGACACAGCGGGCCTGGTCGGGGCCGCCGGTCAGCCGCCACCGGCCGGTGTTGGCGGGCAGCAGCGGATCGGTCACCTCCAGCACCACGTCCACCGGCAGCTGGTAGCGGCGGGCCGCCAGCGCCACCGGCAGATCCACGATCCGCAGGAACAGGCCGTCGCTGTGGCGCATCCCGAGCCGGCGGACGTCGTCGACCAGGTGCACCAGCGGATCCCCCGCCCAGCCGCGTCGGATCCGCACCCGGTCGGTCAGGTCGACCGAGGTCAGGAACCGCCACAGCCCCAGCTGCGCGGTCGGGTTGGCGGCCACCACCTCCTCCAGCAGCACGTCCCCGGTGGGGCCGGTGTCGCTGTGGCCCTCCCGGACCCGCCAGGTCGCGTACCCGTCCGGACCGGTCCGGCCCTCGTGCACCACGATCCGCCGCTCGGTGGCGCCGTTGCGCAGCGCCGGCGGGTCGGCCAGCACCCGCCGCTCCCACCAGAGGTCACTCCGGCTGGACCAGCCGGGCCGGTGCGCCCGCACCGCCTCGTACAGCCGACGCAGCAGCGGCCCGGCCTCCTCGGGCGCCACCAGGCGCACCCGACTGGGTTCGGTGGGCTCCGGCAGCCGGATGTGGTGGGTCTCCACCGCCAGCGACAGCCGGGTGCTGGCGAGCCCGTACCCGAACCGGCCGTAGATCGCCGGTTCGCTGGCCCACAGCACCGCCACCGGCTCCGGTGCCTCCGCCAACTGCCGGGTGATCACCTGCCGGGTCAGTCCCCGGCGCCGATGGGTGGGCAGCGTCGCCACCATGGTCACGTGGGCGGCGGGCACCACCGCACCGGGCACGGTGAGGTCCCGGGTGTACGCGGTGGTGTGGGCGACCACCGGCGCCGGGTCGAGCGACTCGTCCACCACCAGCACCGACCGCTCCGGTTCGATCAAGTCTCCGGTCCGGTAGCGGAACAGCTCCCGATCGGTGACGTGGAACGCGATGGCCAGCAGGTCGAGGATGCGGGGCAGGTCATCGGCGGTACCGGTGCGTAGCACGAGGTCGCTCATGCGTCCTGTCTACCGGTTGGCGCCCACCGGCTGCCGGCGGGGTCGACAAGTCCGCCGCGTACCGCGGGATCGGATCAGCGGCGGAAGCCGCGGCGGGCGTCGGCGAGCTCGGCGGCGAGCTGGGCGGCGATGTGGTCCGGGACCGCGGCGGGTGGGCTCCCGCCCCCATGCGGTTGCAGAGCCACCTGCCGCAGATACGGGCGGACCACCCGGCGGACCGCTTCGCTCAGCAGCTCGTACCGGGGATCGACCGGGCGCGGGACGGCGGTCTCCACCACCTCCCGCACCAGGGCCAGGTAGGGGTGTTCCGCCAGCAGCTCCTGGTCCTCGTACACCACCCGGCGGGTGGGGACGAACCCGCCCTCGAACAACCGCTGTTGGCTGCGGTCACCGGTGAGGAACTCGATCAGATCCTGGGCGGCCCGCGGCTGGTCACTGCCGCGCGCCACCGCCAACGACTGGCCCCCCAACACCCCGGGGGCGGGCTGACCGGGCACGGCGCTCGGCAGCCGCGCCACCCCCACCTGCTCCGGGGACAGCCGGCTCCGATCACCGGACGGGGCCGCGGTCAAGTGCCGGTAGGCGATCGGCCAGTTCCGCATGAACAGCACCTGCCCGGCCCCGAACGCGGCCGTGGTGCCGTCCTCGCGATGCTCCAGGGAGTCCGGCAGGATCAACCGCCGCCCATTCCCGTCCGGGGTGAAGCCGGCGGCCAGCCGGGTCAGCGCGGAGGCCACCGTCGTGGGGTCGAACTCCCACGAGTTGCCCGAGAGCGCCTCGGGCTCCCCGGCCAGCATCGCCTCCAGCACGTTGACCGTGAAGCCTTCGTAGTCGGCGAACTGACCGGCGTACCCGGCCTGTAGCGACCCCTCGGCGGCGGTGGCCGCCTCCCAGTGCCGCCAGGTCAGTTCGATCAGCTCCGCCCAGGTCGCCGGGGGTGAGTCACCGACCAGGTCCCGGCGGTAGAACAGCAGCGGGGCGTCGGTGTTGAACGGCAGCGCCCACAGCCGGCCGTCGTACTCCCCGGCCGTCAGCGGCTGCTGCAGGTACCCCGCCTCATCCACGGTGGAGCGGTCCAGCGGACGGAGCCAGCCCGCCTCGGCGAACTCCGCCACCCAGGTCACGTCCAGGCTGTACACGTCCGCCCCGCCCCCACCGGCCTGCGCCCGGGCCACGAGTTCACTGTGGGCGGCGGTGGCCGACCCGGGCAGCTCGATGATCCGTACGGTGATGTCGGGGTGCAGCCGATCCCATTCCTCGATCAGCCGCTTGCGCTGTTGCCCGATACTCTGGTCCCGGTCCATCAGGACGACCAGTTCACCCGGTTCCGGGCCGGAGGGGCCGGTAACCAGCGGCGGCACCAGGAACAGCGAGATCCCGGCGAGGAAACCCACCAGGAATCCGACCACCTGGTAGCGGCGTAGGCGCTGCGGTGCCTGCTGGAGTAACCGGGCAAGCAGTTGTCGACCCCGCCGGCGGTCGTCAGTGGTCATCCGGGTCCCCTCCCCAGATCACTTCGGTCACTCCCGCCAGTGCCCGATCCAGGGTGTCGAATCCGGCGTGGACACAGCCGCCGCCGCTGGCGGTGATGATCTGAGACAGGTCCGGGTCGGCGCAGGTCGCTTCCCCTACCGCCACCACGAACACGCGGGGGCCACCGTTCCGCACCTGCGCCGCCAGCTCGGCGGGGGAGGGGCCGCCGCCGGTGTCCTCCCCATCGGTGATCACGATGAGGGCGGTGGTCCACTCGTCGTCACTCGGGCCCACCTCCTCAATCCCGGCCGCGATCGCCTGATAAAGGGGGGTGTTGCCGGCCAGCGAGGCCTCCGCCAACGCCCGGTCCGCCTGGGCGCGCCGGGCCGCCACCGTGGCGGGGTCGGGCGCCGCCGCCACCGGTAGGTGTTCGGTGAGGACGGTCTGGTCGCCGGGCGCGGCGAACGTCCAGAGGCCGAACGCGTCCCCGGTGATCGCCTGGCCGGCGGTCGCCACCACCGCCGCCGCGGCGACCTCGAACCGACTGTGCGTGGCGGTGGCGGACTGACTCATGGAACCGGAGGTGTCCAGGAGCACCAGCAGGCGCCCGTGCCGGGCCACCTGTCGCCGCAACCGGTCCGCCTCCGCTACCCGCTCCGGGTCGGCCGGGCCGCCCGGTCCCGCGGAAGGCAGCGCTCCCCAGCGGGCACTGATGGGATCGGTCAGGGTGGTCGCCGACCGTAGCCCCACGTCGAGCAGCGCGCGCTGCCCGTCCGGGCTGGCCAGCCAGGCCCCGAACTCCGCCGCGGCCGGTTCCGCCGGCCCGGTGCCGTCCTGCCAGTCAAATCGGACGAACACCCAGTCGGCCCGGAGCGTATCGGTGGGGTAGTAGGCCAGCAGCGCCGGGCTACGCTCCGCCGCGCGCTCCGATCGGGCCTGGTCCGGGTCCTGACTCGCGCCTGGGGACGTATCCGGGCTCGGAGAGGCATCCGGCGTCGGATTCGGCGCCGGCGGTGTCACCGCTTCGGTGGAAGGTGCGCAGGCGCTCCCCACCCCGACCCGGCCCTGGTTGTATCCGATCATCGTCTGCTCGGTGAGCATGAGGACAGTGCGCGAGGCCGCCTCCGGTTGGGAGCGGAACCGGCACAGCAGCGCTTCCTCATCGTCGGCGGGGTACGCGCCGGCGTCCAATGAGGTGGCGAACAGCCGCTCCCAGCGAGCGGCGGTGGCGGAGGTGACCACCCCACCGTTCGCGCCGTACACCGCGGCGGTGGCGAGCTGTCCGCCGGGGAGGGTGGGCTCCGGGCGCAGCACGTGCCAGCGGTGGTCCTGAGCCACTGACAGCAGATCCCCCCAGGTGGCGCTGGTCCGCAGCTCGGGCGGCAGCTCCTCCGCCGCCTCCGCCGCCTCCGCCGGCACCGCCAGCACCAGCGGGCTGCCGGCGACCACCGTCCGTTCCGCGATGGTGAACTGGGTACCCAGCCCGGTCTGGAACCCCTGCACCATGTCCACCTCGACCGACGAGTCCGCCAGCCACACATCCGGGCGAGGCCAGCGCGCCACCATCGCGTCCGGCCAGCCGTTGCGGAGCCCGTCGCGGATTTCTCGCGCCGGAACCGGGTACACGTACAGGCGGGCAGTGGGGCAGTCGTGGAATCGGGCGGCGGTCCACCGTTCGTACGTGTCAGCCACACTGCTGGCCGCTTCCACGCTGCCCGGGGAGGTGAGCACCCGTAGTTCCACCGGGCGTGGGCACCCTTCCAACTGAATCCGGACCGCCGCGATCGCCCCGGGCAGCACCAGGCTGCCCCACACGCCGATCGCCAATGAACTGGTCAGGACCGTGGACCACACCATCAGCCGCCGCCGGCGGCGGGGGCGGGGCGGCCCGGGATCGGGAGCCTGCGGGTCGTTGTCGTGACCGCTCTGGTAGAGGGTGCGCAGCCACGGCACCAGCCCCGCGGCCGCCGCACCGGCGGCCAGCCCGCCGGCCACCAGCAGGAACCAGCCCAGCGGATGGTTAGGGAGATCGATGGCGAGAACCGGAGCGACGGTGCCGACCTGCCCCAACAGGAACGCGACCACCCGGTCGACGGCAGGGTACGACTGCGACCTCTGCCAGGCGTCATTGCCGGGCTTCATCTACCGGGCCTCCCGGATCCACGGTCAGCTGGGGGACCGGCGTGGGCGGCCGCTCCGCCGGGGCATGTCCCGCTATGTGGTCTCACCCAGATGCCCCCACACCCTATGACGTCTCCGGGCGCACCGCCACCGACCGGTCAGGGAGACGACAGCACGGTCGCTGCCAGGGGGTTCGCACTGGCTAACCTCGATATTGGGGGGTGGTGAGATGGCAGAATCGGCGGATCGGTCCCCACGGCGTCAGGAACATCCGGTGTTCCGGGGAGTGGCACCGGTGCCGCAACCGGGTCGGCCCCGGTTCACCGACACCGCCGATCTGCCGGTGGTGGAGCCGGCCCCGCCGGAGCGGGTGAGCGCCTCCCGACCGGTTCTGCCGTTCACCCCACCGCCGGGGATGGTGGTCCGCCGTCGTTGGCGATATGTCCGACGAGGTTCCGGGTGGACCTGGGCGGGCGTGATCGTACTGGTTATCTGCTGGGGGATCTGGGCGATCCCGCTGCGAGGCGGTGACGTGCTCGGGCCGCTGCTGGGCCTAGGGGTGGTGCTGGCGACCGGTCTGCTGCTGTTCGTGCTGGCGCGACTGCTGGGTCGGGCGGTGTTCGAGCGCGCGCTCGGGCGGGAACGCCACACCGCCTGGCCCTCCCACCTGACCGTGGGCACATTCTTCACCCTGGCCGGGGTCACCTTCCTGCAGCAGACCTACTGGATCCGCGACACGTGGCAGTGGGTCACCGGCGCGGACGAGTGGGCCGACCAGGCCTGGCGGTGGCTGGTCGACCTGTGGCCGATGTGACGGTGGCGGACGGTCACAGGGCGGCTATGCACGCCTCGGCGACCGCCACGTCCTGATCCACGGTCCCGCCGGACACCCCGATTCCGCCGATGGTCCGGCCTTCTCCGTCGGTGATCGGGATGCCGCCGCCGAACGCGATCAGGCCGCCGTTGCTCACCTCGATCCCGTACAGCGAGCCGCCGGGGCGGGTCTCCGCGCCGAGCGCCGCGGTGGACATCCGGAACAGCACCGCGGTGGTGGCCTTCTTGATCGCCACATCGACCGATCCGAGCCAGGCCCCGTCCATGCGGACGAAATGAATCAGGCGCGCCCCGTCGTCGACGACGGCGATGTTCATCGGCACCCCCATCCGCTCGGCCGCGGCCATGCCGGCCTCGGTCAGCATCCGGGCGTCCCGCAGCGGCAACGTGGTGATCGGGGACAACGCGGTCATCTGGCTCTCCCCCCGTGGTGATGGCTGATGTGATCGAGCCTAGGGCGCTGCCCCCTCACCCCGGGGCGGTTCCGGGAAATAGGGGCGATCGGGCGGGGCACGGCTGGGCGCTCGCCCCGGGCGGCGCCGCGGCGGATCGCCGGAAGCGGTGGCCGGTACGAGAACGCCCAGGTCGCGCGGGGCGCGACCTGGGCGTTACGGAGCGGGTGACGGGAATCGAACCCGCACCACCAGCTTGGAAGGCTGGGGCTCTACCATTGAGCTACACCCGCGCGTCGCCTTCTAGGGTACAAGTACACTTCAGCGCAGACACCGGGGTGTGGCGCAGTTTGGTAGCGCACTCGCTTTGGGAGCGAGGGGCCGTGGGTTCAAATCCCGCCACCCCGACCAGATAGTCGTCTGACCTGCAAAGATGCAGATCGGACATTGATGGGTGACAGTTTGTGGCGGGTGTGCGGTCGGCAAGGGCCGCTCGCCGTCACCGTCAGAGCGGATAGCGCGACCCCGACCGCGGCTCTTCCCGCGGAGGAGACGGGCACCTATCAGGGAGCACCCGGTTCTGGGGCACGGTCACGGCCCACCTGCCTTCTCCGCATCCGCCGGACGCCCCAGCGCAGGCTGCCAGCCGCGAGCACGGCGGCGAGCAGCGTACCGGTGAGGACACCGATCGTCACGCTGTCGGCGCGGAGCGGATCCGAGAAGGAAAGCTCGGTAACCAGCAACGACACGGTGAACCCGACGCCGGTGAGCAGCCCGATCGGCAGGAGATCCCGCAGACCGATCTCGTCGGCCAGCCGTAGCCCAGTGAACCGGGTGGCCAGCGCCGTCACCCCGACCACGCCGATGAACTTGCCCGCCACCAGCGCGAGGATGACCGCGACCACGACCGGCTGTTGCAGCGTGGCGACGACGCCGGGGCCCTCGACCAGGGTGACGCCGGTGGCGAAGAACGCGAACGCCGGCAGCGCGAGCCATGAGGAGAGAGGTTGCACCGCGTGTGCGTACCGCTGGGTGCGCGCCGAATCCTCACCGTGGACGGGCCGGGCGGTGACGGTGAGCCCGAGCAGGACCCCCGCGATGGTGGCGTGCACGCCCGAGGTGTACATGAGCCCCCAGGCCAGCAGGGCGAGCGGCAGTAGCAGCCACCACTGTGGGCGCGCAGCGCGTACGACGAGCGCGAAGCCGCCGACCGCGACGAGGGCGAGCCCGAGCGCCACCCCGTTGAGCTGGTCGGTGTAGTACAGGGCGATCACCACAATCACCAACAGGTCGTCCACCACCGCCAGGGTCAACAGGAAGGTGCGGAGGGCGGCCGGGAGCCCGCGACCGAATATCGCCAGGACCGCTAGGGCGAAGGCGATGTCGGTGGCGGTGGGGATCGCCCACCCGCGGAGTGCGGTGATCTCGCCCAGTGTCAGCAGCACGGTCACGAACACCGCCGCGGGCACGACCATCCCGCCGACCGCGGCGATCATCGGGACCGCGGCCTGGCGGGGGTTACGCAGATTCCCGGCGACCAGTTCGTGTTTGAGCTCGACGCCTACCGCGAAGAAGAAGATGGCGAGCAGTCCGTCGGTGGCCCAACTTGCCACAGGTAGGTCCAGCCGGAGCGCGGCGGGACCGATGACCGCATCGGACAGAGCGGAGTAGGAGTCCCGCCACGACGAGTTCGCCCACAGCAGCGCCACCGCGGCGGCGACAAAGAGCAGCACCCCGCTGGTGGCCTCGCTCGCCATCCACTGACGGAAGCGGGCGGGCCAGGACCGGGGACGTAGATCGGACATCGGGCTCCTTCGTCGGCGGTTCATCCGCTGGCCGGGACGCCAACGGATGCGCCGACCAGACTTCCCGGCACACCCCGGCCCAACAGTGTAGGTACCCCGACTCGCTCGCCGAATGGCTGACCCGCAGGGTGCCTGCTTGGGCACGGTCCCGGCGGTGTGCGCCACACCGGGACGGGGTACCGGCAGGACGACCTCACCGTCAGGTCGACCCACCACCGCGGCGAGTCAGGAGTGACCGATGGGGTACGAGCTGCTGCCACACACCGCCGACGTGATGATCTCGGCGTGGGGCTCGACCGTGGAGGACTGTCTCGCCGAGGCGGTCCGAGGGCTCGTCGCACTGGTGGCGGATGTCCGCGCAGCCCGGCCGCAGCGGCTGGTCGGGTTCGCCTGTGATCCCGCCCCCGAATCGGAGTTGCTGGTGGAGCTCCTCGATGAGGTCATCTTCCGGCTCGACACCGAGGACGTGGTGCCGGCCGCGGTCGCGCTGGCGCGCACCACAGAGGGGGGCTTGGTGGGGGAGTTCGGGGTGGTGCCGTTGGCGGAGGTGCCGGTGGTGGGGGCGGCACCGAAGGCGGTCACCCGGCATGGACTGCGTTGGGAGCACACCGACGGACAGTTCCGGTGCCAGGTGGTGATCGACGTGTGAACCGGGGTCGGTCCGGGGCTCCCGGAGACGCTGCCGGTCAGCCCTTCACCACCCCGACCGGGACCACCCGGGCCACCGGCTCCGCCAACCGCGCGACCTGGCAGGCCCGTACCACCTCGTCCACGTCCTTGTACGCCCCGGGTGCCTCCTCCGCCAGCCCGCGCCCGGAGGCGCCCCGCACCAGCACCCCCGCGGCGGCGAGTTCCCGCCGGACCGCGGCGGCCGGGGCCTGCTTGACCGCGGCGTGGCGGCTCAGCACCCGGCCCGCACCGTGGCAGGCGCTGTGGAACGCCCGCCCGTCGGGCAGCCCGACCAGGATGTAGGAGGCGGTGCCCATGGAGCCCGGCACCAACACCGGTTGGCCGACCGCGCGCAGGGGCGCGGGCAGCTCGGGATGGCCGGGCGGGAAGGCCCGGGTGGCGCCTTTGCGGTGCACGCACAGCTCCCGGGTGGCCCCGTCGACCGGATGCGGCTCCAGCTTGGCGAGGTTGTGCGAGACGTCGTAGAGCAGCCGGAGGTCACCGAGGCCGGCGTCGGCGAAGCAGCGCCGGGTGGCGTGGGCGAGCAGGTGCCGGTTGGCCCGGCCGTAGTTCGCGGCGGCGGCCATCGCACCGAGGTATTGGCGCCCTTCCCGGGACTCGACCGGGGCGCAGGCGAGCTGCGGGTCCGGCACCCGGATGCCGTGTCGGGCCATGCTCTGGGTCATCGTCCGGACGTAGTCGGAGCAGATCTGGTGACCCAGCCCGCGCGACCCGGTGTGGATCATGACGCAGAGCTGATCGGGGTGCAGCCCCATCGCCTCCGCGGCCCGCTCATCGAAGATCCGGTCCACCGCCTGGAGCTCCAGGAAGTGGTTCCCCGAGCCCAGGCTGCCCAACTGACCCCGGCCCCGTTCCCGCGCCCGCGTGCTCACCGCGCCGGGGTCGGCGCCGGGGACCGTGCCGCGGTCCTCGCAGAAGGTCAGATCTTCGGGTACGCCGTAGCCCTGCTCGACCGCGTAGGTCGCGCCGCGCTGCAGGTACTCCTCAAGGTCGGAGTCGTCGACGCGGGGCAGGACGCTCCCGCGGCCCATGCCGCGCGGGATCGCCTTACCCAGCAGATCCATCAGCCGTTCCAGCTGTCCGGCGGCCTCGGTGCGGGTCACCGTCGCGGTGAGCAGTCGGACCCCGCAGGAGATGTCGAATCCGACCCCGCCGGGGGAGACCACGCCCCCCACCGCCGGGTCGGTGGCGGCCACCCCACCGATCGGGAACCCGTACCCCCAGTGCACGTCCGGCATCGCGTACGACGCCTCGACGATGCCGGGCAGGGTCGCGACGTTGGCCACCTGCTGGACCGCCTGGTCGCCGACGGCGGCCGGGAGCAGGCGCTCGGTAGCGAAGACGATGCCGGGCACCCGCATCTCGCCGGTCGGATCGATCCGCCACTGGCAGGGCCCGTCCGGGGTCAGCGTCACCATGCCGGGGTAGTTCCCCCCTAGCCGGCGCTCATGCCGGCATCAGGGGCGAAAGTGGGGGCGGTGACGTGTGAGCACGCGATGTTCCTGAATCCACTGTGGTGTGTCTTTTCGCGCTGCGGTGCCGCCATGCCCCGGCACTTCTTTGCTGGGGCCGGGGTACTGCGTGGCGGATGTGGTCAGGGCTCCACCACCGCCGGGCGGCGCGGGTCATCGACCCGGACCACCAGGTCGGCCACGTCGGCCGGCGATACCTCCACCTCGTACCGCGCAAACGCCGGCAGGGTCCAGTGCTGCTCCGATGGGGTGCGGCGGGCCAGCGCGGCCGGGGTCAGCGCGAGATGCACGGTCAGGTCGAACGGCAAGCCGGTCCCCAGGAGCAGCGGGCCGGCCACCAGCACCACCCCACCCGGGGGCACGGTCCGGTAGTCGGCCCGGGTGGCCCGGTCGGTCGCCGCATCCCACAGGGTCGGCAGGATCCGGGCGTCGCCGCCCGGTGCGAGTCGGTCCAGCACCTCCCGCCGGAGGGCGCGGTCGTCCCACCACCGCTCGTAGTAACTGTCAGGGTTGGTACGCCCCAGCTCCAGCCGCAGCGAGGCGGGGCGTAGGAAGTCGGAGGTCCGGATCACCTGTGCGGGCCGTCCCCGCACCCGCACCGGGTCGACGAGCTGCTCCGCCAGCGCGACCGGATCCGCGGCGTCCGCCCCGTCGATCGCCACCCGCAGGCGACGTTCCGGGTGACAGGCGGCGATCCGGTCAGCGAGCTCCGCCACCAGCCGCTCCGGGGTCACCGGGCGGGCGCGTATCCCTCCGGTCGCCGTCATGAACCTCACCGTAACCCGTGGGGTACTCAGGGAGCCCCGGAGCGGGGATTCGGGGCCCGCTCCTGCCAGAAACGGAGGTGACAGCCGCGGTGGGCGACGTACCGTCGCCGGTAGGGAGGGATCGCCATGACCATGGAGACACAGCGGCTGGTCCGACCACGGGACGACCGGTGGATCGCGGGTGTGTGCGCCGGGCTGGGGCGACGGTTCGGGCTGTCACCGAACC
>Ga0079224_100001850_pt1 | contig 24960 bp, 23 predicted proteins | sample Stecom2015_FD_80414 | JGI IMG/M metagenome (GOLD analysis project Ga0079224, IMG submission 80414) | Agricultural soil microbial communities from Utah to study Nitrogen management - Steer compost 2015 | ecosystem: Environmental > Terrestrial > Soil > Agricultural land | place: USA: Utah... | reverse complement strand
AACAAAGGAGGAACTGCTAACTAGGTACAGATCATTAATTGAAAGAATTCCCGCATTAATTGAAGAGGGCTTGTCAGCCGCCGTATATACCCAAACGACCGACGTCGAGATCGAAGTGAATGGGTTGATGACTTACGACCGGAAAGTTATTAAGATACCGGCCGCAGAGTTATTTGATATTCACAAGCAATTGTACGATTCTAAACTTGTCAAATAATGTATCGTTAGCAAAGTAACTTCAATTTTAAAACAGAAATACCCGGTATTTAATGGCTCCATATATCCGCCAGAAGACTGATAAAGATGGTATTATAAGAGAGGTTCCTATCATTTCCAAAATATGGAATACCGATTTCTTGCTGTACCGTAGACGCTTTACTATAAATGCGGATATCAAAATGATCTGAAGAAGCACAATGGGATTCAGCCAGGGGGTAGGGTAAGATAAAATCAAAGCGAGTATCGCTACCCAAAGGATATTTATCAGATAATAGTTCCAAAGAGGGCGGGATTGAATCTTGCTTCGATACAAAGAGGGATACTTTTTATAAAGAAGCGCATCGTAGATTCCTTTTTTTTGCTCTTTGATACTGATACCCCAAGGTACTTGTCGAACAGGATGTACAACACGTGCCGCCTGTACCTTTATAATAGGTATTCGATTGGTAATAAGCTTAAATTCCAAGTCCGAATCTTCTCTCCAGGCGGTTTCAAAGCGCTCATCAAAACCATTCACTGCCTTTAGCGCTTTAGCAGTACAAGCGCAATTCGCAGTTATAAAATTTGCAGATTGGAGATGCGCAATATTAAGTTCATAATCGCTTGGCTGTGAAGATAAAGGCACATAGGTAAATCCGCTATAAGCCACAAGCGTCTCTCCTTTATAGAAATTAAGGAAATTTTCAAGCCAGTCGGGCTCAGGCAAACAATCGTCATCTGTAAATGCAATTAGTGGATGTATTGATGAGCGCCATCCAAGATTTCGAGCTGCAGCCGGCCCTTTTTTTTCAGACGTTTGAATATAGCTTACACGAATGGTTTCTGACCTTACCCATGGTTGGATCTGATTATGCGTTTCAGGATCCGGCCCGTCGCTAACAACGATTACTTCAAAATTCGCTCCGTCTAATGTTTGTTTGCTCAGCGCAGTTAAACATTTAATTAATAATTTCGGTCTTTTGTAAGTGGGAATAACTACTGATATCTTTGTTTTCATTCTTTTTGACAATTAAATACGAACCCATGATTAGTGCATCAAAAGGAGACGCCCAGAAGCATTCAATTGCATCTCTTGGAGAGCATACAATCGGTTTCCCAAGCGTATTAAAAGAAGTGTTAACTAGCACCGGTATTCCAGTCTTTTGTTTAAAGGCTTTTAACAATTTATAATAGTCAGGATGTTGATCTTCACTAATCGTTTGTATTCTGGCAGTACCATCAATATGTTTTACCGCAGGGATTTTGTCTTCTTTATCTTTTGTGACGTCGTAAATAAATAACATAAAGGGAGAGTCGACAGCGCCGCTAAACCATTCCGAAGCATCTTCTGCTAAGACTACCGGCGCCACAGGCCTGAAGTCTTCACGATCTTTCACCTCGTTTAGCCTGCTTTGCATTTCCGGATGGATAGGCGATGCTAAGATGGACCTGCTTCCCAAAGCTCTTGGCCCATATTCCATCCGTCCCTGAAACCATCCGATAATCTTATCTTGTGCTAATATTTCTGCGGTTTCTTCCGCTACGTTATTCATTTTAGTATAAGGCACTTTCGCCCAACTTAGAAATTTCTCAATTTCTTCATCTGAATATTCTGGTCCCCAGTAGGCGTGAGTCATGATGAATTGCTTTTCGGAGTTGTTCCTCAGTTGAGCGTCTACCCACATGGCAGCGCCCAAGGCGGTACCTGAATCTCCAGCCGCAGGCTGAACCCAAATACTTTTGAAAGGCCCGCGATCCCGGATTCTTGCATTTAATACGCAGTTTAAAGCAACCCCACCCGCGAGACAAAGATTCTCTTTTTTTGTTTCTTTATGTAACCAGTTGGTGAGCTCCAGTACTCTTTCTTCCAAAACATGTTGAAGCGAATGCGCTATATTGAAATGATGGCTCGTGAAAGGCTCGTCTTTCATTCTGGGCTTGCCAAACCGCTCTTCAAAGTTTTCATTTCTAATACGATATTGTCCATTATCATGTAACTGAATAATTTCATCAAAGTCCTTCACAAATTCTGGCTTTCCATACGAAGCTAAGGCCATTACCTTATACTCATCCGAGGAATGTAAAAAGCCCAGGTAGGTGGTTAAGCGTTCGTATAGGAGTCCGAGAGAATGAGGCATCTTGACCTCTGAAATTCTGGTGATGTTATTTTTTTCGCCGAGATTGTACGTGGTCGTGGCTATTTCGCCTCGTCCATCTAAAGTCATCACCGCTGCATTCTGAAAAGGCGACGGGAGATAAGCGCTAGCGGCATGAGAAAGATGATGCTCAACAAAATGCCATTCCCAATCGTTGGTAGTACAACCTTCAAATCTATTTTGTAGATGATGAGGGAAACCGTCTACCAGCATTTTTGGTGCATTTACAACCGCGGAAAGAAAGAGGTTGTCCCAGGAAATGAAGTCGCCGTTCTGATCGATGAAATCCAGCTCTTTAAAGGGAATTCCGATTGCAGGTGAATTTATTTTACTTTCAACTATCAGCAAAGATGGATCAAACGAGTAGACGACATGATCAACATCTTTCAAGTGCAGTCCCGCTCTCTCCAGGCAGTAATTAATCGCATGATAAGGAAGTTCGTAAGTCGAAGAGGGTATCGGTCGCTTCCCATGTTTTATATGGGTAAAGCGCTCTTCTTCGGCGGCAGCAATTAAAATACCATTCTTCATAATACAAGCGGCCGAGTCGTGAAACACCGCGTTGATGCCTAGTGTATACATAGTTTTTGTTTAGGTTCTAAAACTCTTACAATAACACAAAGCTTGCTGATTTGATTTAAAAAGTGATTAATCGAGTAGAGTGCATTCATTTAAGGGGATTTATACGGGAAATAGCAAATTCGACACGTATTACAAGAATCTGTATCAGGTATAATTACTTATTCGACGCAAATCAATAAACTAAAATTAAAAATTAGTGTATTAAAGACATACATATCATTAATTGATAACCTTAAATAATTTAATTATGTTCCATCATGTAAAAGAACTACAGTTCAACGCGCGCGTATCGAAGCCTGATCCGCGTTTTGCCCGTTTGCTATTAGAGCAATTCGGCGGAGGAAATGGAGAGCTAAAAGCAGCCATGCAGTATTTCGTGCAAGCATTTAGTGCCAAAAATCCATATCCGGATAAGTATGATTTATTAATGGATATAGCTACAGAAGAATTTAGCCACCTCGAAGTTGTAGGCTCCACCATTCAAATGCTCCTTACCGGGGTCAATGGAGAGCTAAAGGACGCTGCCGATCAGGAAGAAATTATGCAGTTGCTTGATGGACCTTCGGCAAGGGAAGGCTTTATTCATGAAGCAATGGTAAATCCACAATTTGCTGTACTCTCTGGAGGCGGACCGCTGTTGACGGATAGCAATGGTGTGCCCTGGACTGCCGCCTATGTAGATGCAGTGGGCGATCTGACGGTAGATTTACGTTCAAATATTGCAGCCGAATCCCGTGCCAAAATAGTTTATGAATATCTGATGAAATTCACGGATGATCCTTATGTAAAACAAACTTTAGGCTTCCTGATGACTCGTGAGGTGGCTCATTATCAGATGTTTGAAGCGGCCTTGAACACCATACAGCCAAATTTTCCTCCTGGTGTACTGCAGAGTGATCCAAGATACAGTAATCGTTACTACAATATGTCGTCTGGTGCAGAATTCCGGGGGCCATGGAATGAGGGAGCTAGTACTCAAATGGGAGAAGCTTGGCAATATACTGAAGATCCGTTGTCTGAAGTATCAAATACGAACGGTTTACTCGATTTGGAACCAGAAGGAACTGAAAGAACGCTGGAATCGATGAAGCAAGCAGACGAAGCTTTGAGTAAAGTTCGTAGTAAAGAAGTCAAGTCGGCGGTTCCAAAAGACGAAATGCAATGGAGTTTATATAAAAAGAATACGTAAAATGATAGAGAATAAGCGTGCAGCGGATCAGATTGAAGTGGTTTTCTATACTGATCCGCTGTGTTGTTGGAGCGCAGCCCTGCAGCAGCATATTGATAAATTAAGGAAAGAACTTTCTGGAAAACTTAGTTTTCGCTATTGTATGGCGGGTATGATTCCGAGCTGGCAGACTTTTAAAGATCCGATGAATTCCATAGATAAGCCGAGTCAGATGGGTCCTGTATGGATGGAGGCACGTCATATAACTGGTGCAGATATAGATGATCAAGTATGGGTGAAAGATCCTCCAGCTTCTTCTCTTCCAGCCTGTATCGCGGTTAAGGCAGCTGAGCTTCAATCTGTTGAAGCTGGTGAGAAGATGTTGTTTGCCCTTCGGGATGCGGTTATGAAACATAGTTTAAATATCGCAAAAGATGCCGTATTAAGTGAAGTAGCCGACAAGTTGGGAGCGAAGCATCCAGAGATATTCGACGCCAGTCGCTTCAAAAAAGATTATAACCAAACTGCAAGTCGAAATAAGCTGAGGGAAGATCTGAATGAGATTAAAATCCACAAAATTGGCCGCTTTCCAACAATGTTGATAAGAAAGGACGGCTATAAAACATTAATGATTACTGGATACAGGCCATACGATGTTTTAATTTCTGCCTTTTCACACTTTAATTGAATGTAAGTGCAGATTTGTGTAGAATAAACTTAATTTAGCTACATAAATGACAAAGTATGGCGGCGGAAAATAAACAACCACAGGTAGACCTTCAACAAAATACAAATATCCAAACAAAAGACTACTTCCCGGTGATAGGGATGGGCGGATCCGCCGGCTCGTTTAACGCCTTTGAAAGTTTCTTCCTCAATATGCCACCCAACAGCGACATGGCATTTGTTGTGGTAATGCACTTAAGTACATCACAAGATGTCAACGTCGCCGAATTATTTCAAAGTTTCACATCCATGCCTGTTATAGAAGCCCACGATGGAGTAGAAGTAGAGCGAAATAAAATCTATATTATCCCTCCATTAAGGGATATGGGAATTCACAACCGGACTCTTTTGCTTTTTAAAGCTTCACGCACCAAAGGTGCGCACATGTCAATTGATCATTTTTTTCAGAGCTTGGCGGAAGATCAATGGAACAATGCCGTTGGTATTGTTTTTTCTGGAATGGGAACAGACGGAGAAACAGGTGTACGCATGATAAAGGAAAAATTGGGAATGGTGATGGTTCAAGATCCTGAAACTGCAGATTTTAAAAGTATGCCCGAGGCATCAATCAAAACAAACTTGGTTGACTATATTCTTTCTCCTGAAGATATGCCGGGCAAGCTGATAAAATACTTGACTCATCCTGCTATCAAAGAACCGTATGAAGAGGATTATAATTTACAGGGATCAAAGCAAACTTGTACTAGAAAGATCATTATGCTACTGCGTTCGCATACAGGACATGATTTTTCGCTTTATAAAAAAAATACAGTAAGTCGCCGAATTGAAAGACGTATTGCTTTCCATCAACTTCCCGACTATGAGCATTATGTCAATTTTCTTCGTGAAAATCCAGAGGAAGTTGAGATTTTATTTAAAGAGCTACTGATAGGCGTCACTAAGTTTTTCCGAGACCAGATAGCTTTTGAAAAGCTAAAAAGAGAATTGCTTCGCCAAATAAAGCAAAAGACTGAAAACGATTCGATTAGGGTCTGGGTTGCAGGCTGTTCTACCGGCGAAGAAGCATATTCAATTGCTATTATCTTAATGGAACTTCTTGAAACGCTGTTTACTAAAAATAGACCCAAAGTACAGATTTTTGCTACCGATTTAGACGCGATTGCTATTGACGTTGCCAGGATTGGCTTCTACTTTGCCAACATTGCTTCAGAAGTATCTCCCCAACGACTCGATAAGTACTTTATAAAGAAAAATAACGGTTTCGTAGTAAAGAAGGAGTTGAGAGATTTGATAGTTTTTGCTCAGCACAATCTCATCAAAGACGCTCCCTTCACCCGGCTTGATCTTTTAAGTTGCCGTAATCTGATGATTTATCTTACAACTGAATTGCAAAGTAAGATCATACCTGTTTTTCATTATTCTCTAAATGTGGATGGAGTGTTGTTTTTAGGGCCGGCGGAATCCTTGGGGGGATTTGCAGACAGTTTTCAAAGTTCCGACACAAAATGGAAGCTCTATAATCGAAAAGAAGGGCCTCCTCTTTTAGGAACTAAGCTGGACTTTCCTTTCCATATTACGCAGCAATCCAGTAAAATAGCAAAAGCAGACGTTCAAGGCAAACCAGCTTTGAAAAACCTGATGTCCGATACATTTAATAAGGTATTACTTCAGAATTACGCCCCAACTGCCTTGTTATTGAGTGAAAAAGGGGAGATCTTATATATCAATGGACGTACATCCAAGTATCTGGAAATAAATACAGGAGAGGCTGTTATGGACTTCCATAAGATGATAAGAGAGGAACTAAAGTATGCAGTGGGTAATGCTTTGCATCAAGCCTTTGCAAATAAGAGTAAAATACAAGTAAATGATGTACGGATCAAAGAAAACGGAAAAGTGCATTTAATCTGTTTTACAGTCGAATATCTAAACGACTTTCCCCTTAGCCAGCTCCTATTATTGACTTTTGTAGATAAGGGGCCAGTCCGTAAGCGGAGGACGGCGAAAGAAAAGGGGCTTGACCCGACGAGAGATAGCACAATTATTGAACTTGAGAAGGAGTTAACGTACACTAAACAACAGTTGCACACCACAATTGAACAGATGGAAACTTCGCTGGAGGAGCTCAAGTCCACCAATGAAGAATTGCAAAGTACGAACGAGGAGCTTCAAAGTACAAACGAAGAGGCATTAACTACAAAGGAGGAAATGCAATCGTTAAACGAAGAATTGATGACTTTAAATCATCAATATCAAACCAAAGCAGAGGAACTGTCACTTCTCAATAACGACATGAAGAATTTGCTCGATAATACAGATATCGGAACTATTTTTCTAGACAATGACCTTAATATTCTCCGATTCACTCCTCAGGTAACGAAGTTGTTCAACCTGATAAGTACTGATGTTGGAAGATCCATTACGCATATCGCCTCCAATTTCGAGTATTCGAACATGGAAGAGACGATATTAGAAGTAATTGAGCGACTTACAGGTAAAAGCCTGGAGGTGATGACAAAAAACGGCGATTGGTATAATATGCGCGTAATGCCCTATCGAACTACGGATAATTTCATCAGCGGAGCGGTGTTAACATTTACTCGCATCACACCGGTTAAGTCAATGGAAGTAAAGATCAGTTCCCTGCTCACATTTACGCAGTCCATAATTGAGCAGATTTCTGAACCCTGCCTGCTACTCGATAAAAATAAAAAGATCTTAGCTGCAAACCATCGATTTTATGTGATGTTTGGTTTACGGGACTTTGAAGTAATAGAACATTCTTTCTTAGAAATTGTTAATAATTTATGGAATACACAAAAGCTTAATAAGCTATTCTCTGATATGAAAAACGAAATTTATATCGTTCATGACTTCGGAGAATTAGGAGTAAAAAATCTGATTATCAGTTCAGAACTTCAGGAAGACGACATGAATCGACATAACGGAATTTGGAAAGTATTATTTAAAGCGCAGTAAATTGGGAAAGCGGCATAATTCAGAAGAAAGCAAATCTTTTCTTAAAAAAAAGACAGCAAAGGAGCGTTTCGATGAGGTTGAAAGCAGGCGTGCAAGCGGACTAGGAGATAAAGAGGATGTTTCCGCGCTACTCAGTGAATTAAATGTTTATCAATTCGAGTTAGAAATGCAAAATGATGAACTCAAAGTGTCCTATGACGCTTTGGACGCGGAGCGGGAAAGATTCGCCAACCTATATGATTTTGCCCCAGTGAGCTATTTTATTGTCGATCATTTAGGCATCATAGAGGACGTAAATCAAACTGGAGTTGAACTGTTAAGATTGCCAAAAGTAAAGCTTCAGCAAAAGAGATTTCAAAGCTTTGTTTTTTCAAAAGATCTCGACTCATTTTACGGGTTCTTACATAAAATGCACGAGTCAGCGGGAAAGGTCAGTACTGAGGTAAGATTAAATTTGCAAAATAAAGAAACAATTTATGTCCGAATTGAGGGAGCAGGGATTACAAGTCTGATACCATCTAATGTAAAGTACTACTTAACGGTTATTGATACGACCGAAAGCCGGAAGGCACAGGAAGCCCTAAAGGAAGCTAATGAGCGCCTCGAGATGATTTTGAAGGCTTCATCTACAGGCATTTGGAGCATCGAATTTGGAAATAAGAATATAAAATTTGATGAAAATAGCCTTAGAATACTTGGTCTCAAATCTTGGGAATTCGACGGATCATTGAAGGCTTTTTTCGCTTCAATTCATCCAGATGATCGGGCAAAAGTTCGTTATTCATACCTGCATAGTCTGAATAATTCGACCGAAATGGATTTGGAGTTTCGTATCATTACCAGGGAAGGGTCAATTAGAGAGGTTTCAACAAAAGGGCAGATTATTTCGATTTCAGAAGAGAAAAAATCGTTTGCAGGAATTATAATGGATATAACGGAACGCAAAAGATTAGCAAAAGAAGCCGAAAGTTTTAAACAAGAGCAGCAGCGTGCAGTTTTGACAGCAACCTTAGACGCCCAGGAGCAAGAACGCTTTAAGATTAGTCGTGCCTTGCATGACAGCGTCTGTCAGATTTTGTATGGTATACGACTGAATATACAAAGCCTGAAGGTATATAAGGATAATAAGGAAGACTTTAAAAATGTGAACAGTCTTTTAGATCAAGCAATTAAGGAAACACGTGAAATTTCTTATGAACTGACTCCTTCTGTTTTAAAAGAGTTTGGTTTTACCGCTGGAATTAAAGAAATGGCCAATCGGCTAAGCACTCAGGAGTTTTCCGTAAAAGCTACCATCAAGAAATCATTAGACCAAATTGACCAAACCATACAATTGTACGCTTTTCGAATAATTCAGGAATTGGTCAATAATTGTATGAAACATGCTCATGCAACCATTGCAGAGATCATAGTATGTGGAGAAAACGACTCAATTACAATTATGGTTACTGATAATGGCAAGGGATTTACAGTGGAGCTAGGTGAGGCGTTAAGAAAAGGCTCCGGATTGAGGGGAATTAAAAATCAAATTTTTCTTATAAAAGGCGAATTAGAGGTCAGTTCGAATGCTAAGGGCACCTCAGTAACAGTAACATTTAAGAAAAGCGTCCAATTAAATTAAATCTGATGAGTATCGCAAAAAAGGCACAAAATATCATCGTTGTAGGAGCATCTGCGGGAGGAATGAGGGCGATCTCAGGTCTTCTTAAATCTTTTACAGAGAAAATAAATGCGTCGATTTTTATCGTCATTCACATTTCTGCAAACTCAATGGTAGAGGTAATTTTAGGTCATCTGCAAAAGCACTCAAAATTCCCATGCCGTATAGCACAAGACGGTGACCAGATAGCAAATAAAACCGTCTATCTTGCACCCTCTGACAGACATTTAAGTCTGACTCGCGATAAAATTATTGTTCAAAAAGGACCTTTTGAAAATCGCTATCGACCAAGTATCGATGTATTGTTCAGAACTGCAGCCGCAGCATACGATTCATGCGTTATCGGTATCGTTCTTACTGGATTGTTAGATGATGGTACTTCGGGAATGTCGGCGATCAAACAATCGGGAGGCGTTTGCATGGTGCAAGATCCTGATGAGGCAGAGTTTAGTGATATGCCACGGAATGTTATCAATAATATAGAGGTAGATTATGTCGTTTCCGTTAATGAGATGGGTTATATTATTACTGATATATTAACCAGAAAAGAGTGTGAACCTTCAGAAGTGCCGAAAATTGTTAAGAAGGAGGCTGAGATCTCGCTTCGAATGAACAGCTCCATCGAGCGTACTGATGAGCTCGGAAGCCCCTCACTTATATCTTGCCCTGATTGTGGAGGCGCGCTTTTTAAGGTTGAAGATCCTTTTGTTGAACGATACCGCTGCTATACAGGGCATTCATTTACCAAAAAAAGATTGGAGGATTCAATCCATAAAAAATTAGAAGAATCGTTGTGGACAGCTATAAGAATGATGGAAGAGCGTAAAAATCTGCTCGACAATTTATATGACGCAGACGAACTCAAAAAAAATAACAGCCCAATGGCCAAACTGAAAGCAGAGCGCACAGCACAACTGCAAACCCATATTCAAAGGCTTAAAAAAATGTTGCAGGAGTTTTGAACACGATAAAAGGCAGAAAGGTATGTTACAGATAGTACTTGCAGAGGATCATAATATTGTAAGAAATGGAATAAAGATCCTATTGGACGCAGAACAAGAATTTCATGTTGTAGGTGAGGCTACTGATGGAAAAGAAGTTTTAGAGATTCTAAAGAAAACGGACAAGGTTGATCTCGTTATCACAGATATAAATATGCCTCATATGGATGGTATCCAATTACTAAAAGAAATGAAGGTTTTAAATCCTGAGATTCGTGTGATTGTTTTATCCATGCTTGACAGTGAGGAGTTTGTTTCACAGGCTTTCGCTGAAGGAGCTTCAGGTTATTTATTAAAAAATATCAGTTCAGATGAACTTATATTTGCAATAAAGCATGTAAGCTCGGGCAACCAATATCTTTGCTCAGAGCTGTCAATTAAGTTGTTGGAGAGGGTTACAAAATCGTCGGCGTTAACTCCTATAATTGATAGTAACATTGAATTCTCATCGCGCGAAGTTGAAGTGTTAAATTTGATAGCCGAAGGACTTACCAACCTGGAGATGTCTGAAAAATTGTTTCTAAGTAAACGTACCATTGAAGGCCATCGACAAAGCCTTATCGAAAAAACAGGATCGAGAAATACCGCTGCACTGATACGCTTTGCAGTTTTGAACGGCTTCGTTCAGTAAAATTTAGTTAGAGGGGTAGGTGTTGCTCATATTACCATTGGAAGTGCTCCGTATTTGAACAGAATCCTTAGGCCTACCATCTTTATCGGATTTAACGGTTTCTATAACCTTATCTCTACTCGAGCATGCATAGATTATACCGATAAAAACGATCGTTAGAGTTACTATTTTAATGTTTTTCATATATAGCTTATAGACTTCTACTTGATAGGAATGATAAAGGTAAAGGTAGAACCTTCTCCTTCTTTACTTTCTATAAGAAGTTTCCCGTGATGTTGTTTCAATATTTCGGTTGTAATATGTAATCCAATTCCCAAGCCCGGAAAGCGCATATAAGTAGTTTCTACACGATAGTACCGCTCAATCAGGTGTTCAATCTTATCGTGCGGAACTCCTATTCCGTAATCTTGTACAGATACAATTAAGTTATTTAGTTCGCACTTAACAGTTAAATCGACTCTGTCCGCATTTGGGGAGTATTTAATTGCATTGGACAATAGGTTGTTAATAACCTGTTCCAAGCGCAACTTATCACCGGTCAACGAAACGTCCGTTTCGTTATTAATAAAAAGTCGGTGTTTAGTTGACAAGGGTTGAATACTTTCCTGACAATTTTTAAGTACGTCATTGAATACGACTGTTTCCATCTTGCAATGAAGTTTGCCGGCTTGAATTTTAGAAATGTCCAATAAGTTGTCAATCAAGTTTTCCAAACGTGTAATGCTATGTACCGATCGTTGGGTAAGCTCAAAGCCTTTATGGCTATGTTCAACGGTCTTTGCTAACAATTGAATATAGGCTTTAGCACTCGTTAGGGGCGTTTTCAACTCATGACTAGCAATACTCATGAACTCGTCTTTATAGGTATTAAGAGACTCCAGCTCTTTGGTATATTGCTTAAGTTTTTTGCGTGCGGACACCAACTCACTCACATCTCGCGCTATCTTGGAGGCGCCTATAATTACACCGTTTTTGTTCTTAATAGGTGAAACAGTAAGTGAGACAGCGATCAGCCGTCCATCTTTTCTAATACGTTCTGTCTCGTAATGACGGACTTGCTCACCTCTGGAGATCTGTTCCAGAATTTTATCTTCCTCTTTGTGCCTATTTTTTGGAATCAATGTTTTAATTGATTTGCCTATTATTTCTTCAGGCAGATAACCAAACATTGTTGTCGCCGCCTCGTTGCAGCTTGTGATGATGCCCGTTAGATCTTTACTCATAATCGCATCGTCCGAGTATTTTATAATATTAGCAAGGAGTGCTTGCGTACTTTCTACTTCTCTTTCAGCAGAGATATCAATCAACGTATTGTGTGCACCGACAACTTGATTTTTCTCATCAAAGATTGGCTTTGGATAAACGCGAGCAGTTCTGTAACTAAGATCCGGACGTTGTATCTTTACCTCGACACCCTCAAAACGTTCACCAAGCTGTAAGGTGAGTGCCATAGGGCAAATTTCCAAGGGCATGGGCGTATTATCCGGATATAAAATTTTCCAGGAGCCGCACCACAATTCTTTGCCAATGACAGGAGTTCGCCCCCAAAGGTCTTCAGCGGCTTTATTAAAAAAATTTATATGTCCCTCTGCATCACAGGTGTAGAATGCTATCGGCGTGTTAAGCAAAATTGATTTAAGCGATTCGCTTGCTTGGATACTAATGCGTTCAGATGGACTTTCTATCTGATCGCCAACAATAAAATCTTGGCTCATAATATCTTTTTCAATGCAATTTTACACTTTTAAATTTAATATTAGACAAACAAGCTTTATATCAGGTATATATTTTTTTATTTCATCTCTGACAAGCGTATATATCGCGTTTGTAAAGGCAAATTATACCTAAACCAAATGACGTATAAATGCCTAAAACATTCGAGCTACCTTCTGGGTTAATAACAAACAGCGATAGTTGCACACAGTAGAACTAATAATATAATAAGAGGACAATATGGCAAATTTAATTGAATCATACCCCAAACATATCCTTTGCTTTTCACATTTGCGATGGGATTTTGTTTTCCAACGACCACAACATCTTTTAGGCCGGTTCGCCAAAGATGCGACGGTTTATTTTTTTGAAGAGCCAATTTTTGACTCTAAAAACGATAATTATCTCTCGATATCAAGGCGGGGTAATTTGCTAAACGTTGTCGTGCCTCATTTGACTGAAAATGGTGGCGCTGAGGCGGTAAATGCTGCTTTAGCTGCTCTACTAGATAAATTCCTGGACAATGCCGTTTTGGATGACTGGATGTTCTGGTATTATACTCCAATGTCTTATTCTTTCTCTAGCAAGTTTAAACCGAAACTAGTGATCTATGACTGCATGGACGAATTGTCTGCTTTTAAGTTCGCACCGAAAGAATTAATCGGTTTGGAGAAAAAGCTGATCAGTCGAGCTGATCTCGTGTTTACAGGAGGACACTCGCTTTATGAAGCAAAAAAATTGCATCATCAGAATATATTTCCCTTTCCAAGCAGTATCGAGAAGAAGCATTTTGCGAAAGCGAAAACTCAAAAGATACAGCCACAGGATCAGGCGTACATCAGAGGGCCTAAACTTGGCTTTTTTGGTGTGATTGACGAACGGTTTGATATTGATCTTATCCGGGATATTTCAAAGGCGCGGCCTGATTGGCAGATAATCCTAATCGGACCAGTTGTGAAAATATCTGAAAATATTCTTCCAAGAGCGAGCAATATTCACTACCTCGGTCAAAAATCTTATGACGAGCTACCGGCTTATCTGTCGGGCTGGGATGTAGCATTAATTCCCTTCCTGCTCAATGAATCGACCCGTTACATGAGCCCAACGAAAACGCCGGAATACCTGGCTGCCGGAGTTCCTGTAGTTTCTACGCCGATTCACGATGTTATAAAACCGTATGGTATTAAAAATCTGGTGCACATCTCGGGTGATTCGAATGGGTTTATTAATTCAATCGAACTTGAATTAAGTAAGAAGGACAAAAGAGCATGGCTGCAACAGGTTGAACTTCACTTGAAAGATTTATCCTGGGACAATACTTATCAAGAGATGAAAGAGAAGATAAAAATTACACTCAAAAACTTAAACACAATATCTGTAGCTAGCTAGAATATGTATGATTATCTGATTGTGGGGGCCGGGTTCGCGGGAAGCGTACTGGCGGAACGCTTGGCGAGTAAAGCAAACAAGAAAGTACTTATTATCGACAAGCGAAATCATATTGCAGGAAATGCATATGATCATTACGATGAAGCCGGTATTTTAGTACACAAATATGGTCCGCATATTTTTCATACGAACAGTAAAGTAGTATTTGATTATTTATCGCAATTTACTGCTTGGAGGAATTACCAGCATCGTGTTTTGGCAAGTATCGACGGACAGCTTCTGCCTATCCCGATTAATCTGAATACTATCAATCAGATGTATGGCTTGAATCTTAATAGTGATGAAGTCATTGATTTTTTTGAGAAGCGCGCTGAAAAGAAAAACAATATCTTAACTTCTGAAGATGTAGTGGTTAACAGTGTTGGAAGAGAGCTATACGAAAAGTTTTTTAGAGGTTACACGCAAAAACAATGGGGTTTAGATCCATCAGAGCTAAATGCATCCGTGACAGCCCGCGTTCCTACTCGTACCATTAAAGACAATCGTTATTTTACCGATACCTATCAGGCAATGCCTCTCCATGGCTACACCAAGATGTTCGAGAAGATGCTCGATCATCCCAATATCCACATCATGCTAAATACGGACTACAAGGATATTCTGAAAGAAATAAATTATAAGAGATTAATCTTTACCGGCCCCATAGATGAGTTTTTTGACTACCGATTTGGAAGATTACCCTACAGGTCTATTGATTTCAAATTTGAAACGTTAGACCAGGAACAGTTTCAGGAGACCGGCACTATCAATTATCCAAACGATTATGGCTTTACGCGGATAACAGAATTTAAGCATTTAAGCGGTCAAAAACATCATAAAACTTCTATCGTGTATGAATTTCCTACGAGCGATGGAGATCCCTATTATCCAATCCCTAAACCAGAGAATGCAAGTCTGTATAAGAAATACCAAGCGCTAGCAGCGCAGACAGATGACGTTTATTTTGTCGGGCGACTAGGTACTTATAAGTATTATAATATGGATCAGGTTGTTGCTCAATCGTTAGCGACTTTTAATCAAATTAACGGTAAAAGCTCTGTCAGGGAAGAAAAAGGTTACGGAATTCCGGTAAACGGAATGCCGTAACCTTGGATTTAAATAGTAACTCGTCCTCCGGTAACAGGGATAGTTGCACCAGCAATATAGCTAGCGTCTTCAGAAGCTAGAAAGACAAAGGCGGAGGCAACTTCCACAGGTTGCCCGGGACGGCCCATCGGTGTGTCTTTTCCAAATTTATCGGCTTCCGGCATCGTTGACGGTATTAGCGGCGTCCAGATTGGACCAGGAGCCACAGCGTTCACCCGAATACCTTTGTCATTTTGCAACAGTATCTGAGCCAAGTTAGCGGTAAAGTTTTGGATTGCGCCCTTGGTAGCAGCGTAAGGCAGCAAAAGCGGAGTAGGGGAATAAGCATTTACCGATGTAGTGTTGATAATACTGCTTCCCGGCTTCATATGGGGTTCAGCAGCTTGGCAGAGATAAAACATGGCGTGGATATTGGTCTCAAATGTTTTTACCCACTCTTCTTCTGGAATATCTGCTAGCTTTTCTCGTGACATCTGAAAGGCGGCATTATTCACCAGGATATCAATTTGGCCAAATTCTTCAACTGCTGTATCAATAATATGTCTACAATGTTCCGGATCTCGGATATCTCCCTTCACCAAGATGGCTTTTTTCCCGGCCTTTCTTACGTATTCTGCAGTATCATTGGCATCTTCGTCCTCAACGTCTGCCAGGTAACTGATTAATACATCGGCCCCTTCTCTTGCAAAAGCAATAGCAACTGCTTTACCTATTCCTGAATCGCCACCAGTTATAATCGCTTTTTTACCTTCTAACTTTCCACAGCCTTTGTAGCTATCCTCTCCATGATCTGCTTTTGGTTGCATATCGTCTTCTACTCCTGGTACTTCCTGTTCTTGCTTTGGAAACGGGGGACTAACATGCTTTTCTGTCGGATCTTGATTTTCTTCTTTCATAATACGCTAATTAATGTTCTAATAAAAAAACAAAGGCATTTTATAAAAGTTTGTAATAATTGAGTTTATCTAAGAGAGCTTCATAAAGAAAATGGGCCAATCTTTTCAGAATGGCCCATTTAACCCTTGTTATTTGCTGAATCTAATTGTTAGTTAGCAACGTAGCGGTGATATTGGATGAACCGGAAATCACTACTGTGTAAATTCTCCCTGCGCTAAGGGCTGAAAGATTTAACTCGATTGGATTGGAGTTGCTTCCTGCCGCAAATACCCGAAAAAGTTGAAGACCGCCGTCTATCGGCATAAAACTAGTTGTAGAGTTAAATCCCAAGCCGGATACCAATTTATTTCCACCCACGTTGATGTCTACACTTTGGTTTACCGCTGAGCTCAAATGCACAAAACGTATTTTAGCTTTGCCTTCAGCAGGTGCGGTTAGGTCATCTTCTGTAGTCAAAATTCTTGTGGCGGTTCCTTCTCCATGTAAAAAGAATGTGTAATTTTTGTTACCCTTCAAATCTACTTCGGAATTAGCAGTTACCGAACCAGCGGTTCTGAATTCTGCTTCCTGATCATTCCCCGACTTGGTGCTAATATATCCTTCACTGCCACCATAGGCAATGCCAGAGCTATTCACCTTTCTGTCGTTAAGATAGAAATCCTGAGACGTAGAAGCTTCGGAGGCATTGACGATTTTTACCTGACTTGATTCGCCTGAATCCACATCGTCATTATCACTACACGCCGTAAATACCATTGGTAAGCAGAATACTCCTAAGAGTAGCGCTTTGCTTAAAAAGTTGTTCTGTTTCATAATAACCTTAATTAATTTTACGAATTATTTATTGTTCTTCAACAGAGACAATAATCTTTCCGATTCGAATGTTTTTGCTTTACAATGAATGTAGATTGTTGATAGTCAAAGTATAACGATATTAAATTCGAGGATTTGCTTATTCTAAGGCTCTTAATTACTTTATTTTATGTTTGTTTTTTAGGACAGTATATTAATTAATAAAACATAATGTTATTATCTAAGGTGTTTTCATTTACCATGAACCGCTATCGGATTAGGAAGAATTATGTAGATTTACAGTTTTAAATCAGGTATAATTAAACAGGTTCTTTATAATGACAAAGCAACAGAAAATAGCAGATTTTGATCCTAACCAGCCGGGCGTGGCTGATTCCTCCATATTCGGCTTGCCCTTTACAGCGGAGGAAAGTGAGCTGATCATTATCCCTGTACCTTGGGAAGTAACCGTAAGTTATGGTGCCGGCGCTTCCAGTGGCCCGGAAAGTATCCTATCCGCCTCGTTTCAAATTGATCTACATCATCAGTTGTATCCTGAGTTGTGGAAATTAGGAATGTTTATCTTAGATGCACCGTCTCATTGGATCCAAAACAGCGCTAAATATAAGGAGAAAGCCGCCATCATTATAGCCAAACAGGAAAAAGGCGAACGTATCGCTGACTATCCGGAATTGCAACAGAGTTTGGATGAGATTAATGAAGCATGTGAGCTCCTAAATAATGAAGTCAAAGAGCTGGTACTGCACTGGATGCGTAAAGGCAAAAAAGTGGCGCTTCTGGGCGGGGACCATAGCACTCCTTTAGGTTACTATCAGGCCTTAGCTGAATTAAATGAGGAATTTGGAATACTGCATCTGGATGCACATATGGATTTCCGTAAAGCATACGAAGGTTTTACGTATTCTCATGCGTCAATTATGAACAATGCATTGGAACTGCCACAGGTCGCTAAAATCGTCCAGGTTGGGATAAGAGACTTCTGCGAACAAGAAGTTGAGTCCGTGAAGGCTGCTGGTGATCGGGTGAAAGTTTATACTGATCTGGTTCTTAAAGAAGCGGGTTTTGAAGGAAAAACCTGGAAAGAACAATGCGCAGAAATTATCGATGCGCTTCCCAAAAAAGTCGCCGTAAGCTTTGATATAGATGCCTTGTATCAGTGGTATTGTCCAAATACAGGCACACCTGTGCCGGGCGGATTGTCTTTCGAACAGGCTAGTTATTTGCTTGCCTTATTAGCGGACAGCGACCGGGAGATCATTGGCTTTGATCTAGTTGAAGTCTCTCCTGGTGAAGACGAATGGGACGGCAATGTTGGAGCACGTCTACTTTTTAATCTTTGTGGAGCTTTCGCTAAATCACAGCAACTGCCTACTGGGGCACCAATCCAGTTTTAATAGCGTCAATGATTAGAAGCTATGATAGAAGCCTATGTTTAGGAATGCCTTGTGAACAACTTTGGTGTTGATTAACGACTCTGCACGATAGTCAACACCGGTTTCAATCTGGGTATCGTCTGAAAGATTAAAACCTAAAGACGCCAGTCCTCGGATCTCCAGATTTCCCTTTGTGTCCTGCAAAATACCGAGGTATTCGTTGTTTAATTTTAAGTACATTTCTTTCGGATCTAGCTCCATCCCATTCAGAGGCTTCTCCCAACTAAATCGATAGCGCAGACGCGATTGGACAGCCTCATCTTTTTCCAACGTTTGATCCGTCCGTAAACGATGCGATATACGTGAACCGATTAATTTTTGGGTGATCGAAAATTGTTGGATAAACCGATGCAGAAAAAGGCCATCCTGTCGTCTGATTAGATAACCACCGCCAAAAGAGTGTATAGCGTCCAGACTTTTGGTTGCTACGATTTCCAAATCGAGGCGTTCGAACTCCAGTTCACTCTGACCCTCGGGATACGGGTTTTGAAAGAAAAGTTGCCGGCCTTCTAATTTCGAGTTTACTTTCCAGTCCTTTCCAGCTTTGAAGTCAACATTTATCTGTGGCAAAAGACCTATTTGGTTCTGCGCGAAACTAATTGATGCAGAAGATATTAAAAACAATAAAAAGTAGTACTTTTTCATCGAAGGTTTAACAGTTATTTTTAATAGATAAGATGATGATCGGTGCGCTGAATAATGGTTAATCGCTCTTTAAGCTTTCCATCACGATCAAACAAAAATTCATAGTATTCTGTATGTCTGCCTTCCCTACCTCGTACTATAAGTTCGTAATTGGTGACATACTTTCCGTCGAACTTCCTGTTGCTAATTAAGGATTCCAAAGCGTCATCCTTTCCCTTCCACTGAATCTGTACTTTTTGGATCTTATATTTGGAAAAGGCAGCGCCTAGTTCATTTTCTATCTTTTGTTTGACTGGTTCATTTAACTGCCGAAACTTCACAAGCATTTCAACATCTTGTATCGTTCCCAGTGTGTCAAATTTGACGCTAAAGAGATTTCCATCCTTTTTTACCTTTGCCTCAATCGACTGCCCGTTTAGATTTTCTTCTCCATACCATTTGATTTTTTTATCCGGAAAGCTTCGTTCGATGAATCTAAGAGCGTCCTGAGGCACCTCGGATTCCTTGATTCTGTATTCTCGTTCGAATTTCTCTTGCGAATATCCGGCAGAAACCGAAAACAGAAGTGTTAATATCATCAATAAAATCTTCATGACTGTCTAATTTCTACGATGCTATGGTCTAAAAGTTGTACCATTTTGCAAATATATCCTTTTATTTATGAAATATTCTAGGATTAATTTAAGATGACTTAAAGAGTAAACTGATCAATTGGTGAGTATATTGTGGGACGATTCTGATTCGTACTTTCTAGGCATTTGCCCCTAGCGGGTCCCTAGAAGGTCCCTAGCAGATACGAATCAGGTTACCTCCAATATAGAACCAATATAAAATCTGTTTAGAGTTGATTTTGCGTAAATACAAGCTCAGAATAAGTTGTTAACTTTGTAAATGTCCTTGTTTATTTCTTCTTTAAATTCAGGTAGCAATGGAAATTGCTATTATATAGGCAATCGCAATGAGGCGGTTTTGGTTGATGCAGGAATATCTTGCCGGGAAACAGAAAAGCGAATGGCCAGATCGGGCTTATCCATGTTTAATGTAAAAGCCATATTTATTAGTCACGAACATACTGATCATATTCGAGGGGTTACCATGCTGGCAAAAAAGTATCATCTGCCGGTTTATATTACCCAAAAAACACTTGCATGTAGTAAAGTCTCGCTGGCCGATTACTTAGTAAAGACATTTGTTCCCTTCCAGGATATACAAATCGGAGGCTTAAGTATTTGTGCCTTCCCTAAGTATCATGATGCAGTTGACCCCCACAGTTTTATCGTTTCTCATAAGGATGTAAGGGTAGGGGTGTTTACGGATATCGGTGATGTTTGCGAACATGTCATCTTTCATTTCCAGAAATGCCATGCTGCATTCTTGGAAACAAATTATGATGAAGATCTTCTGGAAAAGGGGAGCTATCCTTGGTTTCTCAAGAATAGAATTCGCGGGGGTAAAGGACACTTATCTAATAAACAGGCCTTGGAACTGTTTAAAACGCATCGGCCTGAGCAGATGAGTCATCTGTTATTGTCTCACCTTTCAAAAAATAACAATTGCCATATCACCGCCCAAGAGGTTTTTAACGAATTTGCCGGTAAGGTGAAGATAGTTCACGCCTCAAGAGATCAGGAAACCGAAGTTTTTGAAATAGGCGCTACTCAGCTTTTTTCAAATTATGGACAAGCTCATACGAACGTAACCTTGCTGAATGATCAAAAATCGGAGATGTGATCATAAGCTCGTCAATCTGGGTTTTGTCGATAAACTTTTCAATATCCGCTTTAACTTTTCCTGGACCTCCTACAAAAGAATAGGCTATCATTTGTTGCAATGCTGCTTCCTCCATGGGGTCCATAAAGAAGTCTTCAGGTTCTACCGGGGCTTTCAGAAGTTCCCGTTTTCCGGTAACTATTCCGAGAAACAGTCGTTTGAACGAGGTAGCCAATTTTTCCGCTTCGGCATCAGTGTCGGCGGCAATAACGTTTACGCATGCTATCGTAAAAGGTTTGTCCAATTGAGCCGAGGGTTTAAAGTTTTGATGGTAGATGGCCAAAGCTGCGTGTAACTGAGCAGGTGCAAAATGGCTTGCGAAAGCATAGGGTAAACCAAGTGCAGCCGCCAGGTGAGCGCTATCTGTACTTGAACCAAGTACCCATATTGGAATATTTAATCCTTCTCCAGGGATGGCACGAACACGTGCATGCCGGTTGGACGCTGATAAATAGGTCTGAAGTTCCTGGACGTTTTTTGGAAATTCATAAGCAGCACGCTGATCGCGTCGAAGTGCCATGGCGGTAACCTGATCAGTGCCAGGTGCACGTCCGAGACCTAGATCAATACGATCAGGAAATAGCGTTGCCAAGGTTCCAAATTGTTCGGCTATAATCAACGGGGCATGGTTTGGAAGCATTATTCCTCCTGAGCCAACTCGTATAGACGAGGTGCCGGCAGCAATATGTCCTATTAATATGGATGTGGCTGAACTCGCAATTCCTTCCATGTTATGGTGTTCAGCTAACCAGTACCGTTTGTAATTCCACTTCTCAGTATGTTGTGCGAGATCTAGACTGGTTTTATAGGTATCGGCAGCAGATTTGCCTTCAGCAATCATTGCGAGGTCAAGGACAGAAATATCGATTGCTGACAGATTTTTTTTACTCATTTGGCTTCTTTTATAATCCTACAAAAATACCAAATATAAAAGCGGAGCACGATTTAAAGTATAAAATTGACTTCCAGCGGACTTAGGCGGATTAGCAATATAGCGCCACGCCGTCTAAAATAACTTGGCAGGAAGCTTCAATCTGCTCTTCGTCGATTATCAGTGGAGGAGCCAAACGAAGCGCCGTCTCACAATGCAAAAACCAGTCAATCATCACGCCGTTTTCAGCACAGTATTTACTGATATTTTCTACCTGGTTAAACGAATCCAATTGGATACACATCATAAAGCCTATTCCGCGAATCTCCTTGATAGCCGGATGCTGAAGGTATTTTCTAAATAAACTGGCCTTTTCAGCTACAGATGCAATTAGATTTTCATCCAAAATCACGTCTATAGAAGCCAGAGCAGCTGCGCAGCAAACAGGATGGCCACCAAATGTGGTAATATGACCGAGCATAGGGTTGCTGGTGATTACATTCATAATCTTCTTATCTGCCACAAAAGCGCCGATGGGCATTCCACCGCCTAAGGCCTTGGCCAACAAGATAATGTCGGGGACAATACCAAAGTTCTCAAAGGCAAATAGTTTGCCGGTTCTGCCGAAAGCCGTCTGTATTTCATCGAGAATTAACAAGGTCCCAGTTTCATCACATCGCTTTCTAATTGCCTGGATCCATTGGATATCAGGAATTCTGATTCCAGCTTCGCCCTGAACGGTTTCTAAAATGACCGCAGCAGTCTTTGTAGTGATCTTAATGATGTCATCGAGCTTATTAAACTCAATAAAATTGATCTCAGGGAGCAGCGGTTTATAGGCCTCTCGATATTCATCATTTCCGATCAGACTTAAGGCTCCTTGCGTACTACCGTGATAAGCTTTGTTAGCGGCTATTATTTCAGAGCGGCCGGTATAGCGTTTCGCTACTTTCATCGCACCTTCAGTCGCTTCCGCACCTGAGTTTACAAAGTAAACCGAATTTAATTGGCTGGGAAGTAAGGAGACGAGCCTCTCTGCAAGTTTTACCTGTGGAGATTGCACAAATTCTCCAAACACAGTAACGTGCATATGTTTGTCAAGCTGATCTTTGATCGCCTGTACTACTTTCGGATTGCGGTGACCGATGTTATTAACGGCAAAGCCAGATACCAGGTCAATGTATTTCTCTCCTTGAGGCCCATATAAATATACACCTTCAGCGGAGACAATCTCAGTTAGCCGTGGACTATTGGAAGTTTGAGCCGTATTGAGTAAAAACAGCTCTCGGTTATTAAGCATTGCTACTTCTTTTGTCGGTTTTGAAGTTCTTTAAAAAGCTGCTCCCTAAACTCACGTTCTACTTCAAAGAAGAGGGAGGCTTTATATTCGGGGATGGCGACTTTGAATTTCTCCCGGTATTGTTTTTTGCAATTAAGCACATCAGAATCGAATTCTAGTTCATTTCGGGAACGTCTTTTTTTATCTGAAGAACGTTTTTCTTGAACAATCGTTCTCATCTCGTTCCGGTATTGATTGTAAAGAGGAAAGAATTTCTGTGCCTCTTGAGGTGAAAGTTCAAGGCGCTTGGTTATATACGCTACTTTTGCACTTTCAACTTTTTGAAACTTTTGGGAGTCCTTCTGTGCGAAGGCTGTGAAGCACAAAAGGGCGATAAAACAACATGTAATAAATAATTGCTTCATTTTTAAAATCTAAATACTATTCTCAAGATACAATTGTATTTCCTCAGAAGAGAAAGAATCAGTAAGGTTTAGCGGATCTTCCGGTAATTGTTCTACCAACTCATTTAGATCACCAGTCTCCGAATAAAAAGTCAAATAACTAATAATCTCTTCGGTAGGAACCACATCAATGTTAACCTCTTCATAAGCAATTGCACTTTCGTTCGTTATAGTTGGAGTAAACAAAGCAAATGTGGAAGCGGCTAGAATTACACATGCGGCAGCAACGTAAGACATCCAGGAAGTACGCGTTGGCCTCAGTTTAACCACTTTATGTTGTCCGATAGTTTGTTCTTCAATCGTTGCCTGGAGATCGGCAAAGTATCCTTCAGGTACCGAGAAGCCGTCTTTTGAGATGACTGCTTTTAATTTGTCTTCGCTTACTTTGGCAAGAATGTCATTGGTAAGTTCTTCCTGATAATTCGAGGGTGTGGTAAATCCCATCTTATCTTCTCCTCGAATTTCGTATTTACCCAAATCTTTCATAGTTATAGCTTTGATGCTTTTTGATCCCAAAGGTTTAATCTGTCTCGGACAAAAATTTCTCTATTTTTTTAACCGCTAAATGATAAGATGCTTTCAAGCCTCCCACGCTGGTTCCCAAAATCGCTGATATTTCATCGTATTTCAAATCATCAAAATATTTCATGTTAAAAACCAATCGTTGCTTATCAGGTAAAGTTAATAAAGCTTTTTGAAGTTTCAATTGTGCCTGATCACCGTTAAAATAGGATGTCTCTGTTAGCGAATCTGCCAGATAACTAGAATTCTCGTCATCTAACGATACATTTGCGGCGTGTTTTTTACGATTGAGGAAGGTGATGGATTCATTAGAAGCAATGCGATAAATCCAGGTGTAGAGTTGAGCATCTGCTCTAAATTTATCCAGATTCTTCCAAACTTTAAGGAATATATCTTGAACGAGGTCATTGGCGTCCTCGTGATCTAACACAAAACGACGCACATGCCAATAAATCTTTTGCTGATACTTTTCCAGAAGTAAGCCAAAAGCTTCGTCTCGCGTCTTTTCATTCGCAAATTTCTCAAGAATCAGGGCATCATCCATAGGAGTAAGGGCAGACCTGGTCGAGTCTGCCCTTTTATTTTATTTTCGTTTAATCACTTTTTGCACAGCTTTCACGATGTCATCTGCCGTAAGGCCGTATTTGACCATCAGGTCACTTGGTTTTCCACTTTCACCAAAGCTGTCATCTACAGCAATATATTCCTGAGGGCATGGAAGGTTTTTGGCGAGAACCTGAGCGACGCTGTCGCCTAAGCCGCCTAAGCGATTGTGCTCTTCAGCAGTCACCACGCAACCCGTTTTCTTCACAGATTTCAAAATCGCCTCTTCGTCTAAGGGCTTAATTGTATGAATATTAATAATCTCAGCGTCGATACCCATTTCGGCTAACTTTTCGCCTGCCTGAATGGCTTCCCAAACCATGTGACCGGTAGCAATGATGCTTACATCTTTT
>Ga0079224_100001849_pt1 | contig 24972 bp, 19 predicted proteins | sample Stecom2015_FD_80414 | JGI IMG/M metagenome (GOLD analysis project Ga0079224, IMG submission 80414) | Agricultural soil microbial communities from Utah to study Nitrogen management - Steer compost 2015 | ecosystem: Environmental > Terrestrial > Soil > Agricultural land | place: USA: Utah... | reverse complement strand
CTCCTTTTATATCAAATACTTTTACCCGGTCATTTCCTAAATCTTCTAACCTTATTGAAGTAAAATCAGCAACGCAGTCCGGAGTAATATAATTTTTTGGATCCCCGATTTCATATACAAGTTGTTCGGCTACAGTTTCAACTGAAACTCTTCCGCCTGTTCCCGGATGTTTTGTAATTATTATTTCTCCATCAGGATATGCTTCGGCGATTGGAAAACCGATATCATCCAAATCAGGAATTGATTGCCAGTCTCCCAAAAAATTTCCGCCGGATGCCTGCCCACCGCATTCAAGAATATGTCCTGCAACTGTTCCTGCAGACATCAAATTATAATCATTAATATCCCAGTTGAATTCATAAATCATTGGAGCAAGCGTTAAACCTGTATCAGTTGTTCTTCCGGTAATAACTATTTCGGCGCCCATTTTAAGTGCTTCAACAATAGGAGCTGCACCAAGATAAACATTAGCACTCATTATTTTTTCACGAATAGCCCTGATAGATTCGCCTGTTTCCATATTGTTTAATTCAACGCCGGAATTAATTAATTCATCGATTCTATCCTTTATATCATCTCCAAGTACAATACCGATTTTAAGATGATCGAACTTTAATTCCTTTGCAGCTTCAACAACTGCTTTTGCACAAGCGGCAGGATTAACTCCTCCCCCGTTTGTAATAATCTTTATTCCTTTTTCTTTGCAGATTGGAAGAATCCGTTTCATCAGCTGAGGAATATCCCGTGCATAGCCAAACTCTGGATTTTTATTTTTCTGTTTTTGCAGGATTGACATTGTAACTTCTGCAAGATAATCCATCACAAGATAATCTATTTCTCCGCGTGTAACCTGATGATATGGTGCATCTATCAGGTCACCCCAGAATCCCTGCCCGGAGGCAATTCTGATATTCGCTTTCATATAATCCTTTTGGGAAATTAAAAGACGATCTAATAATAATCATAATAAACTGATTTTAAAAATGAGTGCTTCTATCAATTAAATCTATATTCAGGCAGAAGTTTAAAAATTTTATCAGATATAGATTCAAGATCATCCATTGAATGAATTTGAAACCATTTTATCCGGCTGTCTGCTCTGAACCATGTAAGCTGCCGCTTAGCATATCTTCTCGTATTTCGTTTGATTAATTCAATTGCGCGATCAAGTGTAATTTCATTTTCCAGGTAAGAAATTATTTCTTTATAGCCAACTGTATTTAATGAGTTAAGATTTTTATCATATCTAACCAGCAGAAATTTAACTTCATCAATTAATCCTGAAGCAATCATTTCATCAACTCTGTTTTCAATATTTTGATATAACAATTTCCGATCCCACTCTAATCCAAATTGAATTACACTAAATTTATTTTGCCGCTTATGTATTGATTGAAGAAGCTTGATACTTTTCCCTGTAAGATGAAATACTTCAAGAGCTCTTATTACTCTTTTCCAGTTTTGGGGAAGCATATTTGCTGCGCCATCAGGATCAACAGTTTGCAATTGTTTGTACAGATATTCATTCCCAAATTGTTTCTTTTTTTGTAAAAGATAGTTCCTGAATTCTTCATCGGTATCAACAGCATCAAAAATACCGTCTGTAATTGCTCTGATATATAAACCTGAACCGCCAGCAACGATTGGTACTTTTTTCTGCATAAAAATATTTTCAATTGTTTGAAGCGCATCTGATTCAAATCTGCTTACATTGTAAGCTTGATCCGGCTCAAGAATATTAATGAAGTGATGTTTTACTTTTTTAAGAATCTCATCAACCGGTTTTGCCGTTCCAATATTTAAATATCTGTAAATCTGTCTGCTGTCAGCAGAAATAATTTCTGCATTAATTTTATCAGCCAATAAAATGCTTAGAGAAGTTTTACCCGAACACGTTGGGCCAACAATACAAGGCACAACCGGAAGCTGAAAACTTTTTCCTATTTCTGATTCCACCCTTCCCTGCCAATTAGTGGTACAAACTGAAATTCCGGAATGTTCACCGTTTCAAATTCATCTTCTGAAAGTTTTAACAGTACTTTTAAGGTTTGAGAAGATTTATCCCCAACCGGAATTACTAATCTTCCTCCAACTGCCAATTGTTTTTTTAATGATTGCGGAATAGACGGCGAACCTGCAGTAACAATTATTCCATTGTAGGGTGCAAATTCTTCCCAGCCAATGGTTCCATCTCCGTATTTTGTGTGCGCTCTTATTCCGAGTTTGTCAAGCAGTTTCCGTGTTTTTAAATAAAGATCAAGATTTCTTTCAATACTAAAAACATCAATTCCCATTTTATCAAGAATTGCCGCCTGGTATCCTGATCCTGTTCCAATTTCCAGAACTTTTTGCCCGGCAGAAATTCTTAATTGTTCAGTCATAAATGCAACAGTGTATGGTTGTGAGATTGTCTGCTGATAACCAATAGGAAGTGCAACATCTTTATACGCATGCGGCTGAAGTGCTTCACTCACAAATAAATGTCTTTCAACCTGGTTAATTGCCTTTAGAACTCTTTCATCTTTGATACCTTTTTCAGAAAGTAATTCAACAAGTTCCCGCCGTTCTCTTTCGTAAACTTTTTTCATCTGTATTTTGGATATTTTAGGACTCAAAGATAAAATAAAAATATTAATTCTTTAAGTTTGCTTTGTTAATCAAAAACACTTACGGAGATTTAATGATTGAAGCAATACTTGGTGCGCTTTTAATTATGTGTATGAGAATCTGCGATGTGACGATAGGAACAATCAGAACAATTTTGGTTGTTCAGGGAAAGAGATATCTTGCCGGAACAGCCGGATTTTTTGAAGTACTCATCTGGGTATTTGCAATACGTTTTATTATGCAGAATCTTGATCAAATAATAAACCTCTTTGGTTATGCCGCCGGTTTTGGAATTGGTAATATGCTTGGAATTACAATTGAACAAAAAATCGGTTTAGGATATGTGCAGATAAATGTTATTTCAAGGCATTATACAGATGAAATTGCAAACACATTGAGAAAATCACGATTTGGTGTAACATTAATTCCTGGCGAAGGCGGTTCGGGCGGAGTAGCTATTCTTTTAATTTTAGTACCAAGGAGAATTCAAAAAAAAGTAATCAGATTGATTGAATCAATTGATAAAGGTGCGTTCATAACTATTCAACATTCTCTTCCTTACAGAGGATTTATTCACGGATCAAGAAAATAAATCTATCTTATTTCAAATAATTGTTATTTGAATATTGACAGAAGTGCAAAAATATTTGTATTATTTTATACAGTTCTCATAGAATTATTCATCTCTTAAAAAATAATGAAATATTTATTGAAGAAGACCTGTTCGTCCTTAATAAATAAATATCCACTATCCACAAAACAAGGAGATACTCTATGAAGAAAACGATTTACGTTTTGTTCATCACCATGGCTGTTTACAGTCTATCCTTTGCCCAGGGCTTCAGAACCCACACTACCGGATCTTTTACTGCATCTATTTTTGAGGATGGCCGCGTAGGTCATGCCGGCAGTGCAGGAGCTGGAATCGTTTTTGACAACCATGTTGATGCTATGTACCGTGCAAGTATTTTACTTGCTACTCCTGGAACAAAAGCAATCGGAACATTTCACGCTAACAGCGGTGTGGGATTATCCGGTGAAATGGTTAACGTTGTTCCTATTTCAGATTTCACTTCTATTGCAACTCATAACCAGGTGGCTAATGCAACATTCAATACAACCGGCGCTCCTGCTCCCAACCAAATTGGTGTAACTGTTTACCAGGTATCATATTCAAATACAGATGATGATTTCTTCACCATCAAATTATTTATAACAAATACATCTTCTTCTACAATCAGTGATTTGTATGTTGGTTATTTTGCTGATTGGGATGTTGGAGGAAATAATTATACAATTAACCGCGGTGGTTATATTCCTGATAAGAACGTAGCTTATCAATATGAAAACGGCGGAGCTATTGATCCAAGTTATTACGGAATTGCTGCATTAAGCGGTGCTTCTGGTGCAAGAGTAACGGGTGATAACCCAACCACAAACCAGGCTTTAAGAGATTCTGCATTTGCATGGATTTCAACCTTTGGTGAGCCAAGCATAACAGTAGATGATGATTACAGAACTTACATCGGCTCAGGCCCATATACCTTAGCAGCAGGTGAAACACAGATTGTTGGCTTTGCTTTCATTGCCGGTTCTGATCTTGCTGAACTTGATGCAAACGCAGCAGCCGCAATTGCAGCATGGGAAGCTTATGTTGTACCAGTTGAACTTAATTCATTTACCGCTGCTTCAATAAATGGAAATGTTGAATTAAATTGGTCAACCGCTACAGAAAAAAATAACAATATTTTTGAAATAGAGAGAAAAACTGTTGGCGGTGAATTCGTAAGAATTGGCCATGTTAAAGGTGCAGGTACAACTTCTCAGGAACAACATTACTCCTATGTTGATTCAAAAGTTCCTGCAGGAAAATATACTTACAGGTTAAAGCAGATTGACTTCAACGGTGAATTTTCTTATTCAAAAGAAGTTGAAGTTGATGTTACAGCACCGGTTGAATTTGCACTCGCACAAAATTATCCAAATCCTTTTAACCCGGTTACACAAATTGAATACAGTGTTGATCAGCCCGGACTTGTTAAATTAACAGTCTTTAATGTTCTTGGTCAGCAGATTGCTTCACTTGTTAATGAAGTAAAGGATGCAGGAAATTACAGCATTTCATTTGATGCATCAAATATTTCAAGTGGAACTTATTTCTATAAATTAGAGAACGGAAGTCAGTTCCAGGTTAAAAAGATGATAATTAACAAGTAATTTTATTGAATTACTTAGGATGAAATCAAAAACCCGGTTCAATGAGCCGGGTTTTATTTTTATGTGAAGAAGCGATATTTTTTGTAAAAAGACCCAATGTAAGTTTTAACTTCCTTGCTTGGAATAACGAATCATATTATATTTGTTCCACTTAATTGATTAAGTTCTTTCAATAATGATTGCGGGAATAGCTCAGTTGGTAGAGCGCAACCTTGCCAAGGTTGATGTCGCGGGTTCGAGTCCCGTTTCCCGCTCAAATCCCGCCGCGGCGGGATTCTTTTTTTCTCTCCTTTAATACGGCGCTGTAGCCAAGTGGTTTAAGGCGAAGGTCTGCAAAACCTTTATTCGTCGGTTCGAATCCGACCGGCGCCTCAAAATTTTCATCGGACTTATACACAGTCTCACCAAAAGATTTTCTGAACACTACGCCGACAAAGTTATTATTCAAAATAAATCCCCTTAATTAATCCAAAAGAAAAAGTTAGGTGTAATGCGAGTTCCCTAAAATATTATCTACTTTAATTTTCTGCCCATATCCATTCAATCTTTTAAATTTTAGTATTTATTGAAATACTAAATTCATAACATTTTATTAGATTTGTAATTCATACAATCAAAACATCTTAATGGAATATTTTTTTAGTGCAATAATCGGCTATTTACTTGGTTCATTTCCCTCAGCATACCTGGTAATGAAATATTATAAAGGTATTGATATTACCACTGCCGGAAGCGGTAATGCCGGAGCAATGAATTCTTTTGAGGTAAGTAATTCAAAAGCAATTGGAATTCTTGTTCTTCTGATAGATGCTCTAAAAGGATTGCTGAGTGTTTATCTTCCTCTCCTCTTTTTGAATTTGGAATTTGTATTCCCTGCCCTTTCACTTTTATTTGCAGTTTTTAGCCACTGCTATAACCCATGGCTGGGTTTTAAAGGAGGAAGAGGATTAGCCGCTGCTGCAGGTGGTTCACTTCTGCTTTTTCCATTTTTGCTTGTTGTTTGGCTCGTTCTCTGGCTTATGACTTTCCTGCTTAAAAAAGATATAATTTTTGCAAACTGTGCTGCAACAATTTTATCACTGCTGATTATTTTTTCCTCCCCACAATCAGCAATTAAATATACTTTTCCCCATGCTGAATCAATATCATCCATGCTTTTGCTTAGCAGCGGCTTGCTGATCATAATATTTAATAAACATATTGATCCGTTAAAAGAATTAATTACAAATAAAAAATTATTCGGGCGCAGGTGATGCTATGTATATTGATAGAAAAATAGTTGTACTTGTTACTTTTTTAATTGTAACTGCTGCGGTTCTGTTTATTTGGGAACCATGGCAAAAAGAAGCTTATTTTTTTGAAAGGCCTGATCAGGATTATTCACTAACTGCTTATCAGCGCCAGCAATTAAATAACAATATAGATAACTCCAGGAGAAATATAATAACAGAGACTGTTGGTAAAGTAAGCCCTGCAGTTGTGGGAATTAATGTAATTGAAATCAGACAGTACAGAAATCCCTTCGGAAATTTTTTTGGTGATGATCCATTCTTCCGCCAATTCTTTGGAACTCCAAATTATAATCAAAGAGTACAGGGACTCGGTTCCGGATTTTTAATTTCTCCGGATGGATACATTATTACTAATGATCATGTTGCTGGTAATGCAGCAGAAATCACTGTAACGATGACTAACGGAAAACACTATCCTGCTGAAATAATTGGATCGGATCCGGTTTCAGATATTTGTTTATTAAAAATTGATGGAAGTGATTTTCCCTATATTCCTCTCGGTAATTCTGAAGAAATTATTATTGGTGAATGGGTAATTGCACTCGGAAATCCTTTCGGTCTGTTTGAATTAAATGATAAGCCAACTGTAACAGTGGGTGTTATAAGTGCAACAGGAATGAATCTTGAACCGTTAAATAACCGGTACTATTTAAATATGATTCAGACAGATGCAGCAATAAATGGAGGCAACAGCGGCGGTCCCCTTGTTAATAGCCTTGGTGAGGCAATAGGAATGAATACATTAATTTTTACTGGTGGTACCGGCTCAACAGGAAATATTGGCTTAGGATTTGCGATTCCTATAAATAAAATAAAAAGAATTGTTACTGAATTAAAAGAAAATGGTAGTATCAACAGAGATTTTGATATAGGACTAAGAATTCAGGGGCTTGATGCTCAGACTGCTAAAGCATACGGACTTGAGTCTGTGAAAGGAGTTATTGTTACTCAGGTGCTGCCAAATTCTCCCGCAGCAAAAGGCGGAATAAAACCATATGATGTTATTCTTGAAGTTGAGGGATATGAAATTACAAATGAGAATACTTTGATTGGTGTATTCCAGGAATTCAGAGCAGGGCAGACAATTAATATTAAACTTTTAAGAGATAATGAAATAATTACTAAAAAAATGAAACTGGAAAAAAGCAGATGATTGAACGTTATACTCTTCCTGAGATGGGAAGAATTTTTGAAGATAAATTCAAATATGATACATGGCTGAAAATTGAAGTTCTTGCCTGCGAAGCGAGAAGTATTTTGGGTGAAATTCCCGCCGGAGATGTTGAAATTATCAAACAAAAAGCTGATTACAACATTAAGCGTGTTTTAGAAATTGAGGAGACAACTAAGCATGATGTAATTGCATTTCTAACAAACGTTGCTGAATATGTAGGTCCTTCTTCCCGTCATATTCATTATGGAATGACTTCCTCTGATATTCTTGATACCACGCTTTCCTATCAAATGAAAACTGCCGGTGAACTTTTATTAAAAAGATTACATCAACTGAAAGATGCATTAAAAGAAAAAGCACTTCAGCATAAAAACACTTTGTGTGTCGGCAGATCCCATGGCATTCATGCAGAGCCAACAACAATGGGATTAAAATTTGCTCTGTGGTTTGAAGAAACAAAACGGAACATTGCGCGTCTTCAATCCGCAATAGAAACAATTAGTGTTGGGCAAATCTCAGGAGCAGTCGGAACATTTGAACATCTCTCACCTAAAGTTGAAGAATATGTCTGTGAAAAAATGGGATTAAAACCTGCACCTGTTTCAACACAGGTTATTCAGCGGGACAGGCATGCAGAATTTCTTACAACACTTGCAGTAATTGGCGCTTCACTGGAAAAGATTGCTGTGGAGATCAGGCATCTGCAAAGAACAGAAGTGCTTGAAGCAGAAGAATATTTTTCAAAAGGACAAAAAGGCTCCTCTGCCATGCCGCACAAACGTAATCCGATTGTAAGTGAAAGAATTACCGGGTTAGCAAGGGTTCTGCGCGGCAATGCAATGGCTGCCATCGAAAATGTTGCTCTCTGGCATGAGCGAGATATTTCCCATTCATCTGTTGAAAGAATTATCGTTCCTGATTCATGCATTGCACTTGATTATATGCTTGATCTAATGGTAAAACTGATTACCAATCTCTTGATTTATCCGGAAAATATGTTGAAGAATCTTAATCTTACACGAGGATTAGTTTTCTCACAAACAGTTTTGCTTAAACTTACGAGCAAAGGAGTTTCCCGTGAGGATTCTTATAGAATTGTGCAAGGTGCAGCAATGGATGTTTGGGCTGATAAGAATAAAAATCTGAAAGATGAACTTTTAAAATCAACTGAAGTAAAAAAATATTTATCAGAAGAAGAGATCAATGAAATATTTGATAACAAAAAAATGCTAAGAAATGTAGATTATATTTTTTCAAGAACTGTTGAGAGCGAATCATAATTTTTTAAATTGAATAATTAAGGAGTTGTTATGAAGATGTTATTAATTCTTATTGTGGTTTTTTCAATTATCGTTTCAGCGCAGGAAAAATCCGTTGATGCTGAGAAGAAAGTTTCTTTAAAAGAAGGAATGGAAGCACCTGATTTTACACTTAAAGATTCCGATGGTAATGAATATACTTTATCTGATTACCGCGGTGAATCTCCTGTTGTAGTTTATTTTTATCCAAAAGCCGGAACTTCCGGATGCACAAAGCAAGCTTGCGGAATCAGAGATGATTGGAGCAAATTTCAAACTACTAATATCCAGGTTTTTGGAATAAGCACCGATTCACCTGCAGAGATTAAAAAATTTATTGCAGATTATAATTTAAATTTCCCGCTTTTATCAGATCAGGATAAAGAAGCATCTAAAGCGTACGGTGTTTTAAAAGAGAGCGGCACAGATAAACGGGTAACTTTTATTGTAGATAAAGAAGGAAAAATCGCGAGAATTATTGAAGTGAAAGATATTGAACATCATTCGGAACAGGTTTTTGATATTGCTTCAAAATTGAATTAATAAAGAACGGGGTTGTATAAAAAGTTTTTTCATTTCTTCACAAATCTACTTTGATGAAATAGTGTGAAGAAGCTTTATTCAACCCCAAAATTATTCTTCAGTTTTTCCCCTTAATAGTTTGTACAAACCATAACCCAAAACAGATAATCCTACAATACTGCCGGTTGTTTTCATCACTTTTGAATTAGCAATTTTTTCTAAACTCATTCCTGTTCCTACCTGCTTCATCTGGTTATCGCTGTATATTGAATCAAAAAACTCTACCCTGTCTTTGAGCGATTTAAATGTAATTGTAAAATTTGAATTATCTTTTTTGGGCACAAACTTAACAGCACATTTTTCAGGATCATCATCAATATCATCTATATTTTCAAATTCCCATCCACCTCTGAAAATTGTATAATTAATTACACTTCTCTTTTCTTTAGAATATAAAGGATCACTGAAAACTATTACCTTCTTCCCTTCTTCATTTATAATAGTTTTTACATCAGGATTATCTTCCTGGAGTTCTGTTGCTTCGCTGTCAATTGCATCGCGAAGGGCTTCAGCACTTTTAGCTTTTTCCTCAAGTATATCTTTGGCCTTTGCCATTTATAGTTCCTGTTTTTTCCAAATTTATAAAAACATTTTATCCGGCTCAATGTTCATCAATTTACCGTTGTAAAACCTGAGCATTTGCTTCTGATAATTCATCAAAACTTAAATCCATTAGCTCATAATTTTTCCATCCTTCAAAATCATAATGCCACCATTCGGATGAATAAATTTTAAATCCATTCTTTTCCATTAATGATTTAAGCAATTCCCTGTTTTTAATTACATCCTCAGCCAAATCCATATAACCATCATGAGCTTTTTCGGTAAAATCATCATATGGCGTTGGCATCTCAATTTCTTCTCCGGTTTCAGATGAGATTATTGTAAGATCAATCGCACAGCCGCGGTTGTGGCGCGAGCCTGTCCAGGCAGAAGCTACATAGGTTGTATCACCGTATGTTTCATACATCTGAACAGTAACAGAATATGGTCGGTAGGCATCAAATATTTTAAGTTCAAGATTTTGTCTTTTCAATTCAGACTGAACTTTGTTTAATGCTTCTGCTGCTGCCAGGCGTGCATAAACTTTTGCTTCAGGATAAACCTGCCTGCCGAGAAAATTATTTGTTGTTGCATACCGTACATCAATTTCTAATCCGGGTATGTACTCTTCAAGATTAACAAGCATTTTTGAACTATCTTCTGTTACAAGTGTAATATATTCTTGCGGGTCATCAATTACATACAATCCGTATTGATTTGCCTTCTTTTCCTGCGCTAATACTGCTGAATAAAAAATTAAAAGTGTGATGATGATGTTAGATATTCTTCTCATATTTCCTGTGCTGATGATTTTGAATTAGTAGTTATCGATTCAAAAATAAATTTAATGATTTTCTAAGAAAAGAAAGAAATAGATTTTAGTGATATAAATTTTTGTGAGAAATTACGCAGATTATTACCTGTACTTCAACTCCGGAAAAGTAATCTTAAAGTGAGCTCCGTTTTTATTTTGCAATTTAATTTTTCCCCAGTGCTGTTCAACCAGTGTGTTAACAAGCTGCAAGCCTAATGATTCAGTATTATAAAAATTAATATTTTCAGGAAATCCCACTCCATTATCTTCAACTCTAACAGTTAATGAATTGTTTTTTTCGGTCTTAACTGCAACATAAACTTCACCTTTCATTTGATTAGGGAAAGCATGTTTATAGACATTAGAAATTAATTCATTAATAATTAATCCCAATCCAATTGCCATATCAATATTCAGAACAATCTTATCAATATCGAGATGGAAATTAATTGCACCTGCTTGTCTTCTGTAAGTATTTCTGAGCATTTGTGTAAGATCATTAATGTATTCCGGCAAATCAATTCCGGCAAGATCTTTCATCTGATACAATTTTTCATGAACAAGCGCCATTGATTTTACACGGTTCTGGCTGTCCCTGAAAATTTCAAGTGTCTGCTGATCTTTTATGTAAGATGATTGAAGACTTAATAAGCTTGAAATTATCTGCAGATTGTTCTTTACACGATGGTGAATTTCTCTCAGTAATAATTCTTTTTCCTTCAATGAATTCTTAATCTGTTCCTCTGTGTTTTTACGCTGTGTAATATCTTCACTCAAACCAACAATTCGGTAGATTTCTCCTTTATCATCTTTAAGTGGAAAAGATTTTGTGTAAATCCATCTTACTTTTTTATCAGGTCTTATAATTCTGTACTCAAGCTCCGGAATGGGACTTGTACTTTCTACAGCACTTACCTGCTCAATATCTTCAGGATGAATGAATTTGTAAAGCTGATCTGAATCAAGATAAAATTCATCGGGTTCCATTCCCCAAATAGTTTTAAAAGCCGGGCTTAAATATTCAATTTTTTTTGAATGTGGATTAAAAATATAAAACACGCTGTTTATGTTTTCGGCAAGCTGGCGGAATTTTTCCTCACTCTCTTCCAGCAGTGCCCGCGTTCTCTTTTTTTCATTCATCTCATGATGAAGCTGTTCTATCTGCCGTTCAAGATTATAGTTTAACTGGCTTGCTTCCTTAAACAAACGGGCATTATCTACAGCAAGTGCGGCACGTATTGCAAGATCTTCAATGAATTGAAGATCTTCCTCATCGTAATATCTTCCTGAACCTGCATATACAAGCGTCATCGCGCCAAATACTTGATCCCTTAATTTGAGAGGAACGATCATTGCTGATTCTAGTCCAAGCTCCATTGTAATTTTCAGATGCTCTTCATTCTGTGTAGTAGCTTTTAACTGTTCTTCCGTTATTATTTTATACAATTTAGATTTGCCTGTTCGTATCACATTCCAAATGCCGGAAGATCCGGAAGGATCAGGACCATATTTGTCACCAATCTCATGAGCGAGGTTTACTTTGGCAGGATCAACATGGGAAACAACTACTCTGTTTAAATTGCCGTCACTCAATAAATCTATTGAGCACCAATCAGCAAGCTGCGGAGTTATTATATATGCAAGTGTTTTTAAAGTAATGTTATATTCAAGGGAGGAATTCAGAATGGAAGTTGCTTCAGCCAGAAATGATAATTTCCCTTTTCCTTTTTCCGTTTCAAGCCTTAATTCCTTTTCTCTTTGATAAGCCTTTTTTAATTTTTCTTCAGCTTCTTTAATCTCGGATATATCAATTCCTGAACCGATGTAACCGGTAAATTTTCCCTCTGCAGTATAGCGCGGAATTGCTGTATCATAAATCCATCTGTATTTACCCTCATGTGATTTTAATCTGAATTCAAACTGCAGCTTGGATTTATTTACATTTTCTTTTTGAATTCTAAGAAGTAACGGCAGATCATCAGGATGAATTGAATCTTTCCAGTTGCTATTTAAATTTTCATCAAGTGTATTTCCGCTGAACTCAAGACGCGTTTTATTCATGTATGTAATTTTTCCATTTGCATCAGTCATCCAGATAAAAGCAGGTGTAGTATCAGCCATAAGCCGGAAACGGGCTTCACTTTCTCTGAGAGCTTCCTCAGCAGCTTTTCTGGCAGTTATATCTTCAATAGTACCAACAATCATGTTGTACTTTCCGGCTTTGCCTTTTATAAGAACGATTCCTTTATTCACCCAGACAACTTCTTTATTTGGTCTCAAATATCTTTTCTCAAAAAATCTTTGGGGATTTTCCGGAGTAATATTTTTTAATTCTTCAATTGTTTTTGAAATATCATCCGGATGTGTAATATCATTTATGCTAAGATTCAACAATTCACTTTTTTTACGTCCAACGATTTCACAATATTTTTTATTTACATCTTTTATTCTTCCATTCAAATCATAAATTACAAGACCAGCAATAAATTGATTAAAGATTGCGGAAAATTCCTCATCTTTTGATCTTGCCGTCAATTCAAATCCATATTTTGAACTGATATCATTAATTGTAACTCTAAAGAAGGTAGCAATTTCCCCATCGGGAACATAAGGCACTAATGTTATTTGGCAGAATATTGATTTGCTTTCTATAAGCAGGAGCAGTTCATTGATTGTTTTTTCTTTTTTTCTTTTGGCTTCATTTAGCTGCTGTAAGAAATCAGTTTTAAAATCAGGATGCACAAACGAACTGAATGGAAGATTTATCAGATTATATTTAGGGAATCTGAAGAGATTGGATGCTTCAAGATTTGCATTTACAATAACTCCCTTCTCATTTAATACTATATAAATGAAAGGAGCAAAATCAAATAGTGTTGAATAATCATCGCTCAGCTTTTCAAGTTCTTTGTTTATACGGTTAAGCTCAAGATTTTCTTCTTTGATTATTCCGGTTGAGTCAGCCGCTTTATTTTTATCATCCTCATTCATTAAAAATGAAAAATCATCATTTGTTTTTTCTAATTCTTTCAACCGTTCAATCAACTCTGCTTTATTCATTTCATCATATTTTTTTTGCATACACAATCTGATCTTGTAATTAACACTAACAAATTAACTCGCAATAATTATTAAATAGTCAGGAAGCTTTTTAGTTTTTTATCTTTCGAGTTCTCGCCATATAAAACTCAAAAAAATGCTTAAAGTATTTATGAATTCTGAATAAAATTAAACCAATGTGCTTAATTATTTTATGTTATTATTTATCCATATGTACTTACGGTAAATGTGGCAATTTCTTTTACCATCTAAATCATATATAATTTTTAAATTCCTGATTTAATATCGAAATAGCAAGCAAACTGGTTATTATTTATTTGAAGCTCAAATCGTTTATGTACAAAAAAAAATGTTAATGGCTATAGCCTTTACATATAGATTTTTTTACTAAAGAAAACTTATTAATGTAAAAGATGAGTAGGAATGACAGCGATAACATGAGAAATGCACAGCATAAATTTTTGGTGTTCTAACTAACACTCAAATTTGCAGCTGGATATGATTAATAAAAAATATTCCTCAAATCAAAAAGTAATACTTTTTTGAATGCAGATAATCTTAAGTAAATATTTTACTGAATTTAATTTGCCGAAACAGATTCCAAAACTCCATTTATTACACCTATCAAATCCTCATCACGGTACGGCTTTGTAACATATCTTGTTACTACGGGAAGTTTCATCCGTTTAATTGTTTTTTCATCTCGCAGAGCTGTAACAAAAATTATTGGAATATGATGTTTGTAAGTGATGATTTTTGCAGCTTCAATTCCGTCAAGCGCACCGCCAAGCATAATATCCATTAATATAACATCAGGTTTAGTCTTATCAGCATGTTCAATAACATCCAAAGCAGATTTTGTAACAGATGTTATCTCAAATCCTTCCTTCTCAAGAATGCGTTTAATATCCAGTGCAATTACACTTTCATCTTCAGCAACAAGAATTCTTTTCTTCATTATAAATCCTTAATAAATATTGTTGAAAAATTTTTGCAAATACTGAATTATATTTTCGTTATTCTTTTAGGTAAAATTTTTAGATGAGATAACACTGATTAATTTATAATCAATGTAGCCTGTAAATTTTTAATATGCAATAATTGCAAATTTACTCACAACCATTATCACAATTGAACAAATTTTCTATGCCGGGACTTCACATTTAGCAAATAATTATTATGCCACTTATACTATTTACCTTGCAAAACCAATCTGAATTAAATTATTTTATGCTCAATTTTCATTAACATTATTTATCTTTAAGAATTAAGGTTAAAAAAAGGAGTGATTAGTGAAACACTTATTTTATTTACTTCCGCTCTTTCTTGTCTTTACGGCAATAGTATTTGCCCAGACAGAAAAGATTCTGCCATATCCTATTTATCAGCATCAACTGCCTAACGGGTTGAATGTTGTAACAGTTGAATATGATAGCCCGGGTTTGGCTGCTTTTTATATTGTAGTCAGAGTTGGTTCAAGAAATGAAGTTGAACCGGGTGTAACGGGATTCGCTCATTTCTTTGAGCATATGATGTTCCGCGGTACGGATAAATATCCCCGTGAAAAATACAACGAAGTTCTGAAGGAAATTGGTGCAGGTGCAAATGCAAACACTTCACTTGATAGAACGATTTATCACATGACAGGAAATGCTGAACGCCTTGAAACAATGTTTGAAATTGAAGCTGACAGGTTTATGAATTTAAACTACTCGGAACACGATTTCAAAACAGAAGCCGGCGCAGTTAAAGGTGAATACACAAAAAATTACGCCTCTCCTTATCAGCAGTTGTATGAATCAACTTTGAATACCGCATTTGATAAACATACCTATAAACATACAACAATGGGATTTTTTGAAGATATAGTCGATATGCCAAATCAATTTAAATATTCAAAAAAATTCTTTGATCGTTTTTACAGACCGGAATACTCAACCATTGTTGTTGTTGGCGATGTTAAACATGAAGAAGTAAACAGGCTTGCTGAAAAATATTTTGGCAGCTGGGAAAGAGGAAATTATGATCCGGAAATTCCTGTTGAACCTGAACAAAAAGGTGAAAGATTTTTCCATCTTCAGAACGGAAGCATTCCTCCTTTTCTCAGCCTGAATTTTAAAGGCCCTGCTTTTAGTGATGAAAAGATGGATATGCCGGCTCTTGATGTTTTAAATACCATTTTATTTTCTCAAAATTCTGAATTGTTTAAGAAACTTGTAATCGAGGAACAGAAGGCAAGGTTTATCGGCGGCGGAGCTACAGATGCACGCGATCCTTATTTAATCACAATACAAGCTTCTTTGTATAAAGAAGAAGATATTCCTTACGTTAAAGAGGAAATCATAAAAGCGGTTGAAAATGTGAAGAAGAATGGAGTTGATCTTAAAGTTCTTCAGGATACAAAATCTAATCTCAAGTACAGTTTTGCAATGGGCATTGATGATCCTGATGCAATCGCAAATTCTATCGCTCATTATATTTATTTAACAGGTGATCCTGAATCCTTAAACAGGTTGTATGCTTTGTATGATAAAGTAACTGTTGAAGATGTAATAAATGCTGCTAAAAAATATTTCGTACCGGAACATCTTACAACAGCTACAATCTCCCCTACTGTTGATTTAAACAAAAGCACTGATTAAGGAGTAAAAAATGAAAATATTAATTTTAACTTTAATTTATATGGCTGTTTCATTTGCACAGGAAGTTGTTGAACTAAAACTTCCGGAATCAAATAAAATAATTATAAGGTTAATGTTTAACAACGGATCCATTTCTGATCCTGCGGGTAAAGAAGGATTAACATACACCGCCGCAAATCTGATTACACAGGGCGGAACAGGTGAGCTTTCTTATGCAGATATCCAGGAAAAAATTTATCCGATGGCTGCATCATATTATTCACAGGTTGATAAGGAAGTATCATTCTTCCATTTTGAAGTTCACAAAGACTGGCTGAATGATTTTTATCCGATCATCACCGGGCTGATTACAAATCCTTCCTTTAACGAAAAAGATTTTGAACGTGTAAAATCAAATCAGCAGAATTATGTTGATCAGGTAATTCGTGCATCCTCCGATGAAGAGTACAGTAAAAAAGCTCTGGAAGATTTTATGTTCAGAGAAACACGATATCAGCACATGGTGCAGGGAAAATCAGAATCAGTAAGAACAATTACATTGGATGATGTTAAAAATCATTATAAGAAATTCTTTACAAAGAATAATCTTATGATTGGCATTGCCGGCAATTACACACAGGCATTTCTTGATCGCTTAAAATCAGATTTAAATAAATTATCGGATGAAAATCCCGAACTTCCTTCTCCGCCTCAAGTCAAAATGCCTGATGGAATTCATGTTGAACTGATTGCAAAAGATAATGCATTTGGTTCTGCTGTCTTTACAGGATTTCCGATAAACATCACACGTGCTGATGATGAGTTTGCTGCATTAATGGTTGCTAATTCTTACCTGGGTGAACACAGAAAATCTTATGGCAGATTGTACCAGCAGATTAGAGAAACTCGTTCAATGAACTATGGTGATTATTCATACATTGAATGGTATCAAAACGGCGGCGGAAATATGCTTCCTCCATCAGGGGTTCCACGCCATTCAAACTATTTTGCTTTGTGGATACGCCCTGTTCAAATTGCAAAACAATTACGTATGCAATATGAAGAACTTAATGATATAAAATTAGGACATGCTCATTTTGCATTGCGCATGGCAATCCGCGAACTTGATAAAATAGTTAAGAACGGACTTTCCCAGGAAGATTTTGAAGCAACCAGAACCTTCCTGCGTAGTTATATTAAGCTTTATATCAAAAGTCCTGATGAACAGCTTGGCTATCTGATGGATTCAAAATATTACGGGCGTGAGGATTACATTAAAGAACTTGATAAACTATTAGCAGGTTTAACTGTTGATGATGTTAATAATGCAATTAAAAATCACTTGCAGACTGACAATATGTTTATTACAATTGTTACAGAAACATCCGAAGCAGAAGAACTTGCCAAAAGTCTTTCCGAAAACCTGGAATCTCCGATGAGTTATTCCAACCTTGTAAAAGCAGGATTACCTGAGGAAGTTCTGAAAGAAGACGATGAAACTGCAAATTTCAAGTTGAATGTAAAATCTGTAAAAATTGTAAAATCTGAAGAGACGTTTAAATGATGTTCCCACAAGATTGATTATTCTTAAAGGAACTAAGTAATTTCTAAAATGGTATGATAGATCAACTCAAAAAAATATTTTATAACAGTTCGGGAATCTCCATGAAAAAAATTGTGTTCATAGTTTTATTATTTGCCGCAGCTAATATATTTATTGCTTATTCCGGTAATCAGAAATCAGAGCCTTATGATTTAGGCGGAGATACACTGAAATATGTAGAACCCGAGGACTATCATTCCAATATTGAAAAACTCGTTACCACAATTCTTTCCAGATATCATTACAAAAAATCTAATTTAAATGATTCTCTTTCAGCAGATATTTTTAACAGGTACATCAAAGCGCTTGATTATAACAGGAGTTACTTCCTCCAATCAGATATAGATGGATTTAATCAATATAAGAATCAGATTGATGATTTTATAGTTGATGGAAACCTCGAACCTATATTCAAAATATTTAATGTTTTCAGAAATCGTGTAAAAGAAAGAGTTGAATATGTAGATGAAGTTCTGAAACATGCATTTGATTATACTGAAAATGATTCGGTTCAGTTAGACAGATCAAAAGCTGAATGGGCAAAAACAAAGGAAGAACTTGATGATATCTGGAAGAAACGTGTTAAGAATGATGCACTAAATCTTAAGCTTGCCGGAAAAGAATGGGAAGATATTTCCAAAACATTGAAAAAACGTTATGATAATTTCACAAAGAATATACTTCAGTATAAAGGTGAAGATGTTTTTCAATTGTTTATGAATTCCTATTCAGAAGCTATTGACCCGCACACAAATTATATGTCTCCGATTACAACTGAGAACTTTAAGATTGATATGGCAAGATCTCTTGAAGGAATTGGTGCGCAGTTAAAGAGTGAAGATGAATTCACAAAAATTGCTGAAATAATTGTTGGCGGACCCGCATACAAAAGCGGACTTCTTCACAAAGATGATAAAATTACCGGTGTTGCTCAGGATGATGATGGTGAAATGGTTGATGTAGTTGGCTGGCGGCTTACAGATGTTGTTCAGCTTATACGCGGACCAAAAGGAACAAAGGTAAGGCTTCAGGTTCAATCAGCAAAAGACGGAGCGAATGCTGTGCCGAAAGTAATAACTTTAATAAGAGATAAAGTAACGCTTGAAGAACAATCAGCTAAAAAAGAAGTGATAGAAATAATGAACGATGGCAAGCCATTTAAAATTGGTGTTATTACTATTCCGGCTTTTTACAGTGATTTTGAAGCAATGCAAAAAGGAGATAAAAATTATAAGAGCACAACGCGCGATGTACGGATTCTTCTTGATTCGTTAAGATTAGAAAATGTTGATGGAATTGTTATCGATTTACGAAATAACGGCGGCGGTTCGCTTAATGAGGCTATTCAATTAACAGGATTATTTATCGAAGACGGTCCGGTTGTTCAGGTAAAAAATGCTGATGGAAGCATTGATGTTGGCGATGATCCTGACCCGGCAATTGTTTATGACGGCCCGCTTGCAGTACTTGTTAACAGGTTCAGCGCTTCTGCTTCTGAAATTTTTGCCGGTGCAATTCAGGATTACGGAAGGGGATTAATTCTCGGCTCTCAAACTTACGGCAAAGGCACCGTACAAAATCTTGTTGATTTAAACAGGCTTATGGCAAATGCTGATGAAAAATACGGACAGGTAAAATTAACTATCGCAAAGTATTATCGTATTACCGGCGGAAGTACACAGCATCTTGGTGTTGTGCCTGATATTGAATTCCCTTCTATGTATGATCCTGAAGAGTATGGTGAAAGTGCCGAGCCAAGTGCATTACCGTGGGATCAAATTTCAAAAACACCATATACACCATTTGATAATCTGAAAGAATTTATTCCTCAGCTCAGACAGAAATCTGAAGTACGCAGAAATAAAAGCGATGAATTTGATTATCTTCTTGAAGACATTCAAGAATACAGAGAATCAAGAAATCAGAAATATGTTTCTTTAAATGAAGAAGTAAGAAAAAAACAACAGGAAGAAAAAGAAGAAAAAAGATTTCAGCGTGAGAATGAGAGACGTAAAAAACAGGGATTGAAACTTCTGGAGAAAGGTGAAACGATTACCGAAGAGGCAAAACATAAAGATGCATTACTTGATGAAAGTGCCAGAATTCTTGCTGATTATATCGCTCTTAATGATGTGGGTTAAAATTTATTCAGGCTGTCTTCACAGTAAATCCTGGAGACAGCCTTCTTGTCTTTAAATCTCCTTTGGTACTTAGTTCATGTATGTCAATATGTCATTTATGCCAAATTTTAGATTAAATCAATTATAATTATACTTATCTTGTACTTCTATTGTACATCTATTGGTCTATTCGGCCGGAATTTAAAAGTGCTAAAACAAACAAATTTCAAAATATTTATTTTAGCTTTACTAAAGCCGAAGCATTGCCATTTTGGCATTTTAGAAATGATCATCCCTCAGCAACTCTTCCCATTAGTTTTCTTTTTGCCACAGGAAATAAAGTTTCTGTGAACGGAAAATCATGATCAGTTACGCAGAAAAATGTAGCAGGATTTGGTAAATCTTTAAAACGTTTTATAAGATCAAGTTTTATTGTCTCCGGAGTATTTACAATAACTTTTTCAATAGCATCAATCAACCTTGTTTTTAATGCACGGAATGGTTCTTTGCCCGATTCAAAAAGTGAACACTCAAATCTATGCACCTGAACTGTTTCGGAAGTATTATCAGGAATCAGAAAATATCCTTCATTCTTATAGAGTGGAACAACTCCAACATTTTCTATCCTGAGATTTTTTTCAACATATTCATATAAAACAATTCCCTCCTCTATCGCATTCTTTAAAAGCGGCAAAGCCCAATCAATCAAATCAAAAAGAAATTCAACATCCGGAGAAAGTTTTTCGATTGTTTCATAAATAATTTTTTTATTCTTGATATCATATTCAGTTATTTGTTTCGGGAAAGACCCTTTCATTAGTTTTTTATGATTGCGAATATCCTCCAGTATTCCGGTAAGTTCAATTAATTCAGAAAGAGCCGGATATAACTTTTGCTTATTAAAAGCATTAAGATACTTTTTTATTCCACCTAAAACTTTATACTGATTTTTTTCCCAATCAGTATCAGAAGACAAAAATGATTCAAGTTTCAATGAATTCATTTGTACCTCGCTAAAGGTTTTTATTTTATTCTTTTTTTCTGAAAAATTGTTCCCGCTAATAATATTTTAGAAGAAACTACTGATAATTTTTGTTAGGTGAATTACAGATTTGATCATAGTTGAAATTAAATTTAATTTCAGAATTGATGAATGTAAATTTTAAATGATAACTTTGTAAAATCTTTGAAGGGAAATTTCCGGAAACGGCTGTTTACGGTCTTATTACAGAATAGGATTATAATCTTTATAATAAAAAAGCCGCAGCTAATTTCTGCAGATAATTTTCATCTGCGGCTGAACAAATTAAATTATTTCATCAAAGTCATCTTACCAGAAAAGCGTTGATATCCCCTCCTAATGTTAACTCAACTTAATCAGAAAAGATTATAATATTAACAGATTTAAAATGAAACGTCCCGGAAAACTTCCGGGACCTTAGTGACCCCAAGGGGATTTGAACCCCTGTTACCGCCGTGAAAGGGCGATGTCCTAACCACTAGACGATGGGGCCGGATTCGTTAAAATAATAAATAACAATTTCCAATTTGTACAATTGTTCTTTTAAGGGTGAGCGATGGGACTTGAACCCACGACCCCCAGGGCCACAACCTGGTGCTCTAACCACCTGAGCTACGCTCACCATTTATTTGTATAGATTAGTTTTATGTAAAATAATCTAAACAGCCTGCTTAAGATTAAGTACGCCCGAGTGGACTCGAACCACTAACCTACAGCTTAGAAGGCTGTTGCTCTATCCGATTGAGCTACGGGCGCGGGTCAGCAATATCAAAAAAATAAAGAACTCAATTCAAGGAATTCTATATTCCTTTTTTCAAACAAATTATCAAAGAATAATTTTTTCTTTTTTTAGTCGGGGCGGCAGGATTCGAACCTGCGACCTCCTGCTCCCAAAGCAGGCGCGATGAACCGGGCTACGCTACGCCCCGAAATTTCAAATACTTTAAGAACTGAGCATCAGATTTTTATTTGTGCAGATGCTTTAAAAAATAGAATTCAAATATATGGCATCGTGCAAAAAAAAACAATTTTAGATTAAATAATTTTGTGCCGTTTATTCATAATTTATTCTTTTTATCATCAATTTTCATGTCATAAAATAGTTAGTTAAATTATCCTCGATTTATTGAGATTATTAATGTCTTTTTCGTTTTTTATTTCAAAGAAATACACACTTTCTAAAAGAGATTCAAAATTTATAAATCTTATTTCAAGCATTGCTATTGCAGGCGTTGCCCTTGGAGTAGCAACCCTGATTATTGCACTAAGCATTTTAAATGGATTTGAAAAAACATTAACAGAAAAAATAATCGATTTTGATTCTCACATTCAGGTTAAATCCTATCTGACCGAGATTCCTTCTTACAAAAGAATAAAACCTGATTTTTCCAAATATAATTTGCCCGAAGGAACTGTTGTAAATCCATATCTTGAAAACCTGGCAATTATAAGCAGCAAAAAAATTCAGGAAGGTGTAAGCATAAAAGGAATTTATCCCGATAATTCTTCCATCAGTGTTAACCGGAATATTGTTTCAGGTGCATTTATTCTCACAGATTCAAATTCAATTGTTATTGGAAGAAAACTGGCAAATAAATTATATGTTCAAACCGGTGATCGTATAACTCTTTTTGCTTTAGCAAATAATCAGATTCCTTCTGCAGAAAATCTTCCATCTATAATAAAATTTAAAATTACCGGAATATTTGAAAGCGGCATGGCTGAGTATGATGATCTTGCAGCATTTGTTAATATCAAATCTGCAGAGAAGTTATTCGGCGCAGATAATTCTGTTTCCGGTTACGATATAAAATTAAAAAATGTTTCACAGATCGACAGTATTACTTCATACTTGAATAGTGAGCTGCGTTACCCCTTTTACGCTGAATCAATTTATCAAACACATAGAAACATTTTTACATGGATTGACCTTCAAAAAAAACCAATTCCAATTATCCTTGGGTTAATAATTATTGTTGCAGTATTCAATATTGTTGGAACCTTATTAATGATTGTTCTTGAAAAAACAAATGCAATCGGAATACTAAAATCACTTGGAGCAAAACGAAATCAGATTGTTAAAGTTTTTATTTATCAGGGAATTTTTATTTCGCTGATAGGAATTTTAATCGGCAATGTACTTGCTTTTGTATTAACATTCCTGCAGCTTGAATTTAATCTTATCGCACTTCCCTCTTCTGTTTATTTTATGTCTTCGGTTCCGATATTATTGAAACCAGGAACATTTATGTTAGTTTCTATTTTAACTTTAATAATTTCGGTACTTGCTTCGTTAATCCCAAGTCTGATTGCATCAAAAATAAATCCAGTTTCATCATTAAGATTCAGTTAATGAGTGTAGAATCATTTATAGCGCGCAGATATTTAATCTCAAAACATAAAATTAATTTCATCACAATAATTTCATTTCTATCAATAGCCGGAATAACAATTGGCGTTGCAGCTCTGATAGTTGTGCTTTCTGTTTTTAATGGATTTGGAAGCCTTGTAAAATCCTTTTTAATCAGTTTTGATCCTCATGTAAGAATAGAATTAATTTCACCTCAGGCTTCATCTGAGCTTGTTGAACAGCAGTTCAAATCAATTAATGAAATAAAATATATTTCACCGTTTGTTTCCGGAAAAATACTTGCATACAGGGAAGGTTTTAAAGAAGTAGTAAATCTTAAAGGAATAACAGAAGAAGCTGGAACCTCAATTTATAATCTTGATAAGAATACTGAATTTGGGAATTATAGCCTGGCAGAGGAAGCAGGAATACCACGGATAATGATTGGACTTAGGCTTGCGGATAAACTTCAGGCGTTAACAGGAGATACAATTACAATTATTTCTCCTGCGGGAATCGAACAGGTAATTTCAATGATGGCTGTGCCAGCTTCACAAAAATTTATTGTTGCCGGAATCTTCAATTCAAACAATAATGAGTATGATGCTTCATATATTTTTGCCGGACTTCCGTACGCACAAAATATTCTTGGTTATAAAAATAAAATTCAGGGATATGATTTGAGGTTATCAGATATCAGTTATTCGGATGAAGTAAAATCAACACTTAAATTAAATCTCGATGAAAGCAGTTTTGCAGTTTCAACATGGTATGATCTCCACAACGAATTATATTCATTCATGAAGATTGAAAGATGGGTTGCGTACATTGTTTTGTGCCTGATAATTGCAGTAGCTACTTTCAATATTCTTGGTTCACTATCAATGTCTGTAATAGAAAAGAAAAGAGATATTGGAATTTTACGTTCAATGGGATTAGCTGAAAAATCAATTCTTAAAATTTTCATGTTTGAAGGCTTGCTTATCGGAATTATCGGAACTGCTGCCGGAGCAGTTCTGGGATATTTAATCTGTTACATCCACATTAACTACAACATTTATCCATTGGATCCATCACAGTATAAAATTAGTGCGCTGCCGCTTGAACTCAGATTATCAGATTTCTTTTTTATTTCGGGAGCTTCATTGCTGCTTGCATATCTTGCATCATTGTTTCCGGCAAAATGGGCAGCAAGAGTTAATCCGCTTGAAGCAATTAAATGGGAATAATAAATCAGTAAAACTTTATTATATGAATAACACAGTACTGAAGGCAAATAAATTAATCAAATCATATCAAACGGCCGGCAAACAAAAAATTGAAGTTCTGAAATCTGTTTCAATTGAAATTGAATCTGAAAAGATTTCTGTGATTGTTGGAGCTTCCGGTGCCGGAAAAAGTACGCTGCTGCATTGATTGAGTGCATTAGACATACCTGATTCCGGTGAGGTTTTGTATGATTAACAAAATATTTTCAAATTATCTGATGATAAACTTGCACAGTTCAGAAATAAAAATATCGGTTTTGTATTTCAATTTCATCATCTTCTTCCTGAATTTACTGCGATTGAAAATGTTGCCATTCCCCAGATGATTAATGGAACAAATTTTGATAAAGCTTCAGAGCGTGCAGAAAGTTTACTTAAAGCTGTTGGATTAGCAGAAAGAGT
>Ga0079224_100001847_pt1 | contig 24976 bp, 18 predicted proteins | sample Stecom2015_FD_80414 | JGI IMG/M metagenome (GOLD analysis project Ga0079224, IMG submission 80414) | Agricultural soil microbial communities from Utah to study Nitrogen management - Steer compost 2015 | ecosystem: Environmental > Terrestrial > Soil > Agricultural land | place: USA: Utah... | reverse complement strand
GGCTCCGGATGGGGCGGTTTCGGCGGTGGCTCAGGTGGCGGATTTGGCGGATTTGGCGGCGGTAGTTTTGGTGGCGGCGGATCGGGTGGAAGCTGGTAACGCATCTTCATCCTCCCTGCCGTTTAGCTGGCCTTCTATCTGGTTTGCATTCTTAACGTTAATCAGCATGAACGTGGCGAGCGCACCCGACAACGATCCTTCCGCAATGAGCGCACAGGCGACGAGGTAAGGATTAAGGTATTCTCCAAGAGGCGCCTTCTGCCTTACCGTTTCCATCAATGCGGGATCTAGGAACTGGATGTAGAAGAAAATAAAAACGGCAAACACCACTGTGCCGATAGCGGTTGTGAAAAAGCCAAACATGAAGGCCTGAAGGTAGTTGAATTGCTTGTTAATGTCGCGCTCCCGGAAGGTTTTGAAAGCACGATACAATACGGCAAGCACGATGAAGAAATTCAACACGCGGAGTTCGGTGATGTGGGTAAGTCCCAGAATCTTCGTGATCAGAAAGTAAATGATCAGTCCGGCTGTCATTGTCAGCCCATACCGCAGTTCAGGTCGCATGGATTTCATAGCCGTATCCTTTATTGGTTCTACGTGGATATAATGACAAATTCCCTACCAAAGGATCAGAAGCGCCCGAAAGGCGTCAGTGGAGACTATCAGGTCCGGGATGACGTGGAAAATCATCCTCTCATTATTCCCCACTGATGGACGTAGACCGACCCATGCGCTCATTCACTGATTTCATTACCTTGTAATATGGACACATTCCTGCAAATCCTCGGCGCACTGCTGGTACTTGGCGGTATCATCGGCAGTGTTCTGCCATTTCTTCCGGGCCCTCCCCTGGCGTATGTCGGATTGTTGGTACAGCAGCTTAAGAGTGATCCGCCTTATACAATAAAGTTTCTTCTCATCTGGGCTGCGATAACAATAGTTGTATCCGTCCTGGATTATTTGGTCCCGCTCTATGGCACGAAAAAATTTGGCGGCAGCAAGTATGGAATGTGGGGTTGTACGATTGGACTAATCGTCGGCTTGTTCTTCCCGCCATGGGGACTTATCGCCGGCCCATTCATCGGCGCATTCGTGGGTGAGTTGGTTGCGAACAATCAATCAGACCTGGCGCTTCGGGCCGCATTTGGATCCTTCATTGGTTTCCTGTTTGGTACCCTTCTGAAACTCGTGGCTTGTTTCATGATGGGCTGGTACCTCATTAAGCCGTGGTTGCAGTAGGTGCCATCATTTGAACGTCCTACCCGGAACAGCCGTCCGGAACTTCTCCATTCCCTTTCTATCCTGCAAGGTCACGAACACCGTCTTACCATCGGCACCACCAAATACGAGGTTGCTGCAACGCTTACCCGTCAGCGGAATTTCCCGTATCAATTGACCTTGAGGGGATAATACAGCGATCACGCCCTTGCCGTACCTGGTGACGTAGAGATTTCCATCCCTGTCGCACTTCATGCCGTCGAATCCATAGTCGTCGAATGAAGCGAATAGTCGCTTGTTGCTGATGTTTCCTTTGCGGTCGACGTCGAAGGCCCAGATTTTGCGCTGAACACTCTCGTTGACGTACAGAATATTTTCGTCAGGGTTGAGTTCGATTCCATTTGTAGTACCCATGTCGTCCGTAAGGAGAACAGCCTTCCCTCCCCTGTCGATGCGCCACAGCTTGCCTGTCCCGTTACTCCAGTTGGGATCTGAAACGAAAAGCTGCCCGCGGCGATTGATGCAGAGATCATTGGGCTGATTGAATTGATCGTTATGAACATAGACGCTTACGGCCTTGGTCTTCATATCGACATGCAGGACGTTGTGTCCTGTGAAGTCGGCCAGATACATATTCCCCTTGCGATTAAATTGAATGCTGTTTGCCGTACTTCCTTCCGGAAGGGAAACGAACAATTCAACGGAACCATCGGATGCTACCTTTCCGATGGTACCGTCGCGCTCGAAATTCACTACGTATAGATTTCCGTTCTTGTCGACAGCAGGACCCTCAATGTTGGTTGAAAACAGGTTCTCGGCTGTATGATCCACACTCTCATACAGCGTGGCTTCGAACGACTGACCAGGACTAACAAGGGCGGAGCTTAAGAGTCCGCACAGCGCCACATACTTCATAGTTGTAATTGGTTTGGAGAAACAATATATAAATTATGAACGATGGCGCGTTGCCGTTCAGGGAAAACAAAAAACCCCGACTCAATGTCGGGGCTTTCATGATCTATGTATACGAGGGGTCGTTGCTTAGAAGCTGGCGCTTGTAGTCTTACCGTTCTTGTCGGTAACGGCGATTGTCACCTTACCGCTCGGTTTTACGGCATAGATTCTGGCGAAGTCGTCGGCAAGTGTGTTTCGCTCTCTGTAGATGAGCTTGTCGTCTTGATAGATTTGCAGCGAAATGCTCTCATCTTCAGTATCATTTCCCTTGGCTACTGAGACCAGGAACTTACCGTCTTCGTTAACAAGTTTAGAAATATGCACGAAGGCGCTGGGCTCAACCTTAGGGAAGTGGTTGATGGTTACAGTCTCGCGCGACTTGCCGTTCACGATCTCCACTGTATAGACGCCAGCATCAAGACCCTTGAAGTTCAACGGTTGAATAAAACCGCGACCTTCTGTGGTGTGAGTGAAGATGCGTGTCCGGTTCTGATCATAAATGTTCAGTTTGATTTTACCGGCCTTTTCGGATTCGTATACCACCTTGTACGTTGTATTATCTCTCAAGGGGATCGCCGCCAGGCCGTACTTATCACCCGGCTTGTTGGCAAATGCCGAAGCCGATACTCCAAGCACAAGAAGTGCAGCAACAAAAATTGAATTCGTTTTCATTCTAGTTTTAAATGTTTTGACTTTACAAATGTACGGGCTTAGGCAGGTAAGGTTTTCCCGTTGTAAGGAAAGCAATCGTATTTCAGATAATATCGATTGCAGTGGAACTAACGTAATCGCCACAGGCAGGTTACAAGAGTGTTGCAAAATTATTTTGATATCTGGATACAATGATGCGCTACCCTTCTGCAATCGTATTCGCGTCATCGCAGACATTGATCCCCGAACACCTGCTGTTTCGAAATCGGACGGTAACCTCTTTGCGGTGGGGTTTTCAAGAGAAATTCGGCTACCATGTAAGTTTGGCATTGACTTAGCCTGGAGTAAAGACAATATATTAGATGCAAACGCGTGCGCCACTAAACGTTTGGTTGGCGAGTAACAATGGATTCGAATAGCAAGCGCATGTTTCCAATACCTCGTTGCAGGATTTCGTGTATTTTTTACGCAATGGGTTGTTTTGATGGAACGCTCAAAAGGCTCGCCCATTCCGTTAATTCTGCGGTAATTGGCGTGAGGGGGTCAATAAATTGTTATATTTACGCAATCGGTTGCGCTGAACGTTGGGGATCGGTGACAAGCGGGATGGAGGGCGTTCCCGCCGAGATCTGACAAACGGATATTACCATGAAGCAAAAGAAACGGGAGATCACCATATACGACATCGCCAGTGAACTCAATGTCTCTCCCTCCACTGTTTCCCGTGCCCTCAAGGACCACTACAGCATTGGCAAAGAGATGATCGAAGCGGTAAAGAAGCTCGCCCGCGAGCGCGGATACCGCCCTAACCACATTGCAGCCAGCCTGCGAAAGAACAAGACCAATACCATCGGCGTGATGATCTCATGGATCAACCGCCCTTTCATCTCATCCATGATCAGCGGGATCGAAGAAGAAGCGAGCAATGCTGGCTGCAACGTCATCATCTCGCAGTCGCACGACAGCTACGAACATGAGATCGCCAACGCGCGTGCACTGTACAACAGCCGCATCGGTGGTTTGATCGTCTCCCTGGCGATGGAGACGAGGAAGTACAATCACTTCTCAACGTTTCTTGAGAACGATATACCCGTCGTATTCGTCGACCGCGTTACAGACGACTTGAATTGCGACAAGGTTGTCATTGACAACTTCGCTGCCGGTCTCATGGCAACCAATCACCTGATAGAACAGGGCTGCAAGCGCATCGCCCACATCGGTGGCGCGCAACACAGAAGTATATACAAGCAACGCGCGGAAGGGTACATGGAAGCACTCCGGAGAAACAACATGGAGATCGACGAAAGTCTCATGCTCAGCGGTGTCATGCTGAACTCCGAAGAGGGCTACCGCATGACAGAACATCTGATGAGTCTCCCAAATCCTCCCGACGCCATCTTCTCAGCGAACGACACCGCCGCCGTGAGTGCCATTCAATACGCTAAGCACAACGGAATAAAGATTCCGCAAAAGCTGGCGGTAATGGGCTTCAATAACGATCCCATCTCGCTCATTATCGATCCTCCGCTCTCTACGGTTTCTCACCCCGCGGTCGACATGGGTAAGATCGCGGCACGTCAGGTACTAAAACACCGTGAACACAAAGACATCATTACGTCGGAAACAATCACCCTGAAGACCGACCTCATCATTCGGGAATCAACTCTCAGAAAGAAACGCTGAACATGTATTTGTACTTCAGCGCTCAACCCACAGCTTTCTTGTAAGCGTTTTTCCCACGTGGGTTATGGTGACCACGTAAAGTCCGGGAGCAACACCATCCAGGTCCAGGGTAATGGATGTCTCACCCCGTGCATCCACTGACGTTAACACATGGCCAAGGGTATCAATGATTTTTACAGTGCCAATACCATCAGTTCGTTCAACACGAACGAGGTGGTCAACTGCTGGATTCGGATAAAGTCTCAAGCCGGATTCCTCACCTTCGACTCCTGTTACCAGGTCGCAATACGGCTCGTCGGGAGTGTTCTCAACAAAGTCCTTAAGCCATACGAGTGCCGGCCGTTCCGTCCCTCCTGCCCTCAGCAGGTGCGCTTCATCACGCCACATCTGTCCTTGAATGTATCCCCACAGGGTAATGCCTTCGACAGCAGGGTGAGCCCACATGACAGGAAACTGGTTGCGATAAATGTCCAGCTGCTTGTTGTCAGTCCCTCTCACGTCGTATTCTGTAATGTACAAGGGCAAGCCTGCGGTGGCCATCGCATCTAATCGCGACTTCAACTCGGAAGCCGTCGTTTCTTCAATACTATGTCCTTGCAACCCGATGCCGTCAATAAGACCACGATCTTTTAAGAGGTTGACAACCTGTAAATACGATTGTGTGGAGGTAAAACCATTCAGTATGTTGTATTCGTTGATGAGCAGCTTCGCATCGGGGCAATAATTCCTTGCAAGTTCGAATGCCTTAATCACCCAATCATACCCCGTGCTGCCCGCGCCGCCCAGCGCCGGCGCAAAAGTTGGAGGCGCGTTTAAGGGTTCGTTTACTACCTCGATCATATCGGTAGCAGGGTATCGACTGCAAAACGCCTCCATCCATTCCTCAATCTCTTCCAACTGTTCCGCGGCACTGAGTCCGGCCAGCCATCCGGGTTTTTGCTGCTCCCAGATAAAGGTATGCTGCTTAAATATATAACCTTTTGCAAGTGCGTGATTGTATGCCGCATCGAGAGGAGCCCAGTTCATTGCATCGCGCTGTGGTTCCGCCTCTCCCCACTTCCCCGCGTTCTCCGGCGTTATCTGGTTCCAGTACTGATCGAACGACGCAGGAACAGAATTCCCTACCACATTCCCAAGAAACTTGCACTTGTTCACCGCAAGCTGCGCTGAAACGGGATAAGTAAGCAACAGCAGGATGCCCAGCGTGATAACTATCAACCGCATACGAATTTCTGATCACATTTTATCAACCACGGATCGTCGATTACCATATAGTCTATACATTATTTTACCACCCTTTCCACACCGCCATACCATCAATTAGTGACTACCCGATCGCCGATCACCCCATCACCATTACATAAAAAAAGCGGGGTGGCTCTGTTGGCCAACCCCGCCGTTCTTCTTGCAGCTATTTGCGTTCGTCGTCCATCAAAATCCTATTCAGTAACATAACCAGGATTCTGATAGGCTTGCTTTTCTTCAGGAGTCATTTCAAGCGCGTCGATCTGACCTTGCGGTATCGGACGGAGGTAGTGGTACGGCTGGATCTGGCGATTCACTACCTGAACCGTATGGTCTCCTTTCGCAGGGCCGCAGATTTCATATGTGGAAGCGTACTCTTCCCATTTCTGCGTGCGAATCAGGTCATACCAACGGTATCCTTCACCGAAGTATTCGCGCGACCGTTCTTCAAGGATATAGTCGATGTCAATGTCCGTCGGAGTGGCCGCAACCATAGCAGCGCTGTTGTCCTCGATACGCTCCGTGTTGGCAGCGTTGTCGAAGCGCCATTTACCTGCGCGGGCGCGGATGACGTTGATCAGGTCATATGCCGTCTTGCCAGCTACGGTAGCAGCACCCTTCACTGCCGCTTCTGCAGCGATGAAGTACAGTTCCGAGAACTTAGCAATATTGAAGGGACGCGTGCTGGTGGCGTTCGGTTGACCCAGGCCGTTACCGTTGTTCGTACGGTATGTACCCAGCTTCCATAGGCCTGGATACATGAGTCGGCTTATAGCACGAGGCGTTACAACATAGTCGGGTCTTCCGGGAATCGTACCTGCACCCACGTTGCTGGGGCCGGGGCCATCCGGATAGGTAATGTTAGGAGCCTCAGTTTCGTCCGGCAGGAATGTCAGGATCGGGTCGCCAGGGCTAACCGGGAGGTTGTTTGCGTTATACAACACCTCGTTGGTAACACCACCCTTGGGCCAGTTGCCACGATACACTGTTGTGAAGGTACCGTCGTACCGTGAATCCAACGTCTTGTCTGCGAACGTGTTTGTGAATACACCTATGGTCGGACACATCCGAATCCACGGGCGACCCAGCGGTTGCACCGCTTCACGCTGAACAGAGCTAACGGGACCCGAGCCGTCAGGATTAGCTGCGCTTCTGATTTCCGTATAGTTCCACGTCATGAACCACACAGCAAAGTTTCCGGGCGCTGCACCGTCCCCAAAGCAGTTGGTACAAGCTCCGTTGTAGAAGTCGCTTTCTTCGGTGTGGTCAGCGTACAACAGAATTTCGTTGTTGCGGTCGTTGCTACCAACGTGAACGTCATAGTAGGTTGGTTGCAAACCAAACGGTCCCGGATCATCGATGGCCTCGACAGCCACGTTGTAAGCTTCTTGGAAGTACCAGGCGGCGTCGTGACCGTCAGGATCCACGCGAGGTGTTTCAGGATAGGTCGGGATGTTGTTCGGGTTTTCCAACCACCATGCATACGTCAGGTATGCTTTTGCGAGATAAAGACGCGCAAGCGTCTTCGTTGCGCCGCCGGTAACACGACCTACAGCAGGCAAGTCCTGAACAGCAATTTTGAGGTCGGGGAATATGGCCTTCGTATAAACTTCAGGCACAGTATTGCGCACCGAAGTTCTCACAGGAGACGTATTGAACTTGAGTTCACCGTTACCCAGATCCAGCGGCACGCCGCCGAATGTCTGCACGAGCATGAAGTAGTCGAACGCACGGAAGAACCGGGCCTCAGCAATCAGCGCTGCGGGTATTGTACCTACTTCCGTCGCATTCTCAATGATACCGTTCGCGGTGTTGATATTGGCGAACGCATTTCCCCATAGTACATCGGCACGGCTGTTTTGAGGAGTAATTTGACCCTGACCGCTGATGTCCATGACTTTGAAGTTTTCATCAGCGCTCTGTCCCCACGTAGCCTCGTCTGTACCTACAAGTGTCGTGTTGTAGAAGTAACCCTGGCCGAAGATGTAGCGCAGGTGCGCATACATGGCTGTCAGCCCACCGTAAACGCCCTTTTCTGTTTTGAAGAACCCGGGCTCGTAGATGCTGCGCGGTTGTTCCTCCAAAATGTTGGAGCAACCGACCAGGAACATCGTCAACGCAAGTGTTCCCGCAAGCTTATTTATTTTAAACCTTTTCATGTTGTACTATTCTAGAATGTGAAGTTGACACCGAAGACGTAATTGCGTGTGGACGGCGTGTTAGTACCGAGCGTGAGTATACGCCTCAGGTTTCCAGACAGAGGTACCGCCGCATTCTCGTTGCCATACGAGTTGGTTTCAGGATCCATGCCGGACTCGTCGTGGTACGGCGAGAACAGCACAAACGGATTCTGCACAGTAAAGTACGCTCTCAGGTTAATATCCGCATTCGGGAAGAGCTTGCTAAAGTCGTAGCCCAGCGTGATGGTCCTAATCTTCATATAGGACGCGTCAAAATAACCGAGCGTAGAAGCATACTTCGGGTTGTCGTTGCTCCGAACGCCATTTGGTGCCGGATACCTGGTATTCGGGTTTTCAGGTGTCCACCAATCAACGTCGACGTTACCGTTGCGACCTGTCAGCAGGTTGGTGTAACCTCCGGATCCATAGATAGTGGCGTTAAGAATACCACCTCTCTTGAACACACCCACAGCGCTCAGGTCAAAGCCTTTGTAAGTGACACGTGTGCTGAAACCGCCCTGGAAGTCAGGTTCAAGACTGATAATCTGCCTGTCGTCCGGTCCAATAGCACGCGTCGGCGTACCATCAGGGTTATATGATCCGGTGTATTCTACCTTGATCATCCCAACGTTTCCTCCCGGTTCCAGGATGTCGCGATAGGGATCTTCTTCCTGCCAGAGCCCGATACGCTTGTAGTCGAAGATCACATCAATAGGATGGCCTACGAACCACCAGTTGGCTTCATTTCTGTCAGCACCTGAATACAGCGACACGAGCTTGTTGCGGTTAGCATACAGGTTGATGCCAGCTTCCCAGGTCCATCCGTTGGATTCGACGATCACACCGTTGAGGCTGATTTCGATACCCTTGTTTTCGGTCTGACCAATGTTTTCTGTAACTGACGATACACCTGAGGTTGGAGGAAGGCTGACATTCAGCAACAGGTCCTTCGTCTTCGTCACGTAGTATTCGATGGTACCAGACAGACGATCGCCCAGGAGGGAGAAGTCTACACCATAGTTCATAGTCTCAGAGTACTCCCATCCAAGGTGAGGGCTGGGCAGCTGCGTTACATAATATCCGGTAGAGAATTCGCTTCCGAAGTTGTAAGGCCTTGTGCTGAGGCGACCCAGGGTTTCATACGGGGCAACTGCCTGGTTGGAAGTTTGTCCATAACCGGCGCGAATCTTCAGCATGTTGACCGCTCCAACATTAGCCATGAAGGGCTCGCGTGCAATATTCCAACCCACTGACACAGCGGGATACGTATGCCACTTGTGGCCTTCTGCGAGCCGCGACGAGCCATCTGAACGGACTGTTGCAGTGAGCATGTACTTGTCATCATAAGAGTACATCACACGTCCCATGTACGACATGAGGCCCCACAGTTCGTACTGTTGATCGCCGGGGTTGATGATCAGCTGGCCACCGGCTTGACCGAGGTTATAGAATTGGAAGTGATCGGCAGGGATATCGGTGGCCTCCATGCGCGAACGTGTGAACCTGTTTTGTTCAGCAGAATACAGGGCGACCACATTAATGTTATGCTTGTCAGCAAACGTGCGGTCGTAGGTAAGCATGTTTTCAATCAGCCAGTGCCATGTGTGCGAATTGGTGACGGAGGCGCGCGATTCCGTAGTAGGGTTCGTGCTCATGATACCTTGTCCCGTGTAAGAGCCGCCGTTGCTCTGGCGAAAATCGAGACCAAGGTTGGTGCGGAACGCGAGTCCTTCCACCCAGGGAATTTTCACTTCGCCATAGAGCGAGTTGTATGAAGCATAACCCCTGGTTTCGCTGAGCCATTGATCTTTCAGGTTTTCGACAATTTCTCTTGAGTATACCCAGGGCTCGTCGATACCAGCGCGTACCGTGCGCTTCCAGGTACCATCCGGATTGAACGGATTCGCAAGAGGCGACATTCTCAGGATACCTCCCACATCGATCTGGGTTCCTTCCGTAAGGTTGTAGTTGTTGTTGGTCGTAAATCCAACCTTGAAATGTTTGCCAATTTCCTGGTCGATAGAACCACGTACGGTGTAGCGAGTGTATTGCTGGGTAGGAATAACAGCCTGGTCGAGGAAGTATCCGATGCCAAAGTTGTAGTTGCCGCGGTCGGTTCCTCCGGAAATTCCAACGTCGTGGCTAGTAATAGTTCCGGTACGATACAGCAGATCCTGCCAGTCGGTGCTCACATCTTCAGCTTCATCCAAACCGAGTGAGTAAAGACCAGCGGCTTCGCGAAGCGCAAGGAACTTCGGTCCGTCCATCATAGGATACTTGGCGAACACCTTCTTCGCGCCGTAGTAGCCGTTGTACGAAACCCTGGCCTTTTGACCTTTTTGACCCTTGTGGGTGGTGATGAGGATGACACCGTTCGCACCGCGCGAACCGTAGATGGCGGTTGCGGAGGCATCCTTCAGGATGTCAACACTCTTAATGTCATTTGGGTTGATGTCGGCGATGGTACCAACAAACGGAATACCGTCAAGGACGATGAGGGGATCGTTGCTGGCCGTAAGCGATCGCGTACCGCGAACGCGGATCTGCATGGTAGCTCCCGGCTTGGACGATGTTTGGGTGAATTCGACACCGGGGAGACGACCCTGCAATGCCTGGGTAATGTTTCCTGCGGGTATCTCCCGGATAGCGTCACCACTGATGGAAGCAACCGAACCTGTCACCGCCTCCTGGCGTTGCACACCGTAGCCGACCACAACCACTTCGGTGAGTGATTCAACGGACGGTACAAGGGTGACATTGATGGTCGTTCGACCCGCCACGCCAATCTCCTGCGATTCATACCCAATGAACGAGAAGACGAGCACTGCGTCCGACTGCGGCACTTCTATGGCATAGTCGCCATTAGAGTCGGTGGTCGTACCCGTCGTTGAGCCCTTGACCAAGACGTTGGTGCCGGGGAGTCCTGCGCCCGTCTCGTCGGTAACCTTGCCCCTTACGGCAACCTGTGCCTGGGCGACAAACGCCGACATTAATAGCAATGTCAGCATCAAACTGAGCGAGAAGCGTGTGGGACGCTTCCCCGTCATCAGCGTCAGGAATAGTAACACTCTTTTCATAGAAAATGGTTAAATGGTACAGCTGTTAAAACGTATGTTAAATCTACGCAACCGATTGCGTAAAACAAAAACTAAATGCACACTTTTGATGTGTTTTTTGTCTGATCAAAGATTATCGTACCGTCAAACGAGCCTGTGCTGGGGGATTTATCCCCAGTTCTGCGCTGCGCTTACCCGGCACAGCGCCCGCAACCGAAATCGTAAATTGACCGGGTTCAAGCACCTTTTCGCCCGTGTCCGTTACCACGGAAAGCATGTCCGGAGTGATCTCAAACTCTACCTGGGTCGACTGGCCCGGCTCAAGTCGAACTCGCTTGATACCTGAAAGGGTAAACAACGGTACGCGGTACTTTGAAGCCTCATCTGTAACATAGAGTTGCACCACTTCCTCCGCGGCAAACTTGCCGGTGTTGGTTACCGTCGCCTTCACAGTAATGGGTTCCATATTCCTCCTGCGTACAACGTCACGCGACAACGTTGCCCCGGAATATTCAAACGTCGTATAGCTCAACCCAAAACCAAACGGATACAACGGCTCTTCTTTCATGTACCGGTATGTCCGGCCTTCCATATTGTAATCAGCATAGTCAGGCAGTTGGTCGAACGACTTGGGGAAGGTTATCGGAAGACGACCTGAAGGTGACGCCTTCCCAAAAATGACATCAGCCACGGCATTGCCGCCTTCTTCACCGGGATACCATACGAGTAGCACGGCGTCCGCCAGCTCGTGAACTTCAGCCAGGTTCATCGGGCTGCCACCAGTGATGATGGCAATGACAGGGCGGTCATTGTTCTCGCGGATTTTCCGAAGGAAGTCAATCTGATTCTGCGGTAAGTTGTAATCCAAACGATCGCCATAGTGTGGCGATGCTATAGCGGCACCCTCCTCCCCTTCAATAAGTCCGGTAATTCCTAACACCACAAAATTTGCATCACTGATCTTCGTGTTGCCGGTAGTCCAATCGATAGGATTAGCGTTTGGCCGATCGAGCAAGATGCCATGGCGATACTGGAGTTGGCTGCCTGGCGCAATGGCCGCTGCAATACCCTCGAGGATGGTGACCATCTCGGGGTTCACACCATAATAATTGCCGATCAACGCCTCTACGCTCGCCGCATTGGGACCCGTAATGAAATAGTAGGACAGGTCATTCCTCAGGGGAAGTACTCCATTGTTCTTAAGCATCACGATGGACTTCAACGCCGCTTCGCGCGCGAGTTTTCGGTGTGCCTCGCTGTTGATGACCTCGGGGCCAATACGGTCGTACGGATTCTTCCCCTTCGGATCGAACATGCCGAGCTTGAATCGCGTCCGCAGCAGGATGGCCAGCTCGCGATTAATTTCCTCCTCAGTAATAAGTCCCTGCTTTATGGCATCAAGCAAAGCGTTGTACTCCGTACCGCAGTCCAACCCTACGCCCGCCTTGACAGCCATGGCAGCTGCCTCAGCCTCTGTAGCGACGACCTTATGTCCCGTGTACAAGTCACCCACCGCACCGCAGTCGCTTACTATGTGTCCTTTGAAACCCCATTGATTGCGGAGAATATCCGTAAGCAGTGTGTTGCTGGAACAGCAGGGTTCACCGTTGGTGCGATTATAGGCACACATGACCGCCTCCACGCCGGCATCAACAAGCGCCTTGAAGGCGGGAAGGTATGTTTCGTGAAGATCTTTCGCGGAGCTGATCGCGTCAAACTCATGCCGCAGACGTTCGGGTCCGCTGTGCACGGCGTAGTGCTTTGCACATGCTGCCGCCTTCAGGTACACCGGATCATTGCCCTGCAAACCTTTCACATACGCGGCCCCTAACCGGGCCGTCAGGTAAGGATCTTCCCCGTAGGTTTCCTGGCCCCGACCCCAACGCGGGTCGCGGAAGATATTGATGTTCGGCGTCCAGAACGTTAGTCCCCCATAACGCTTATGGTAATCCTTTTCCATGGCGGCGTTGTACATCGCCCGCGCCTCATCGGAGATTGCGGACGAGATCCGGAAGATCAGATCCTCATCAAACGTGGCGCCCAGGCCAATAGCCTGGGGGAAAACGGTGGCCACACCGGATCGCGCAACGCCGTGTAAGCTTTCATTCCACCAGTCGTACGCCGGGATGTTCAGCCTCGGGATCGCCGGCGTGGCGTTCATCATCTGCTGAACTTTTTCTTCCAGGGTAAGCCGGCTGATAAGATCATTAACCCGTGCATCGAGCGGTTGTGATGGGTCAAGATACGCCTGGCCCCGGCAGACCGTAACAGCTGCCACAACAAGAATGAGCGTTCTGACAGTAGAGATGATCATAGGCTTGGTGGTCATGGTGGTTTTTCTTTGCCTCCAATTTTGGCAAATGATATGATTTTTGCAACCGATTGCATAAAAACCTCTCGACGCGGTCAGAACCCTGTGCCAATTGACTATTTTGCGATGCATGCGATTGAAATGAGCCATAAAGAGGTCACGATTTACGACATAGCCCGCGCCCTTAACCTTTCGCCCGCAACCATCAGCCGGGGGCTAAAGGACCACCCGGGCCTGCGCCAGGAGACCCGCGAACGCATCCAGAAGGCCGCCCGCGAAATGGGATACCGCCATAACGCGTTTGCCAGTAACCTGCGACGAAAACGAACCAATACAATTGGCGTGATGATTCCGCGACTCAACAGCTACTTCATGGCGACAGTAATAGCGGGAATCGAAAAGGTAGCCAACGCCGCAGGCTATAACCTGATCATCAGCCAATCGGAGGAATCGTATAAAAAAGAGATGTCGGGCGTGACCACCATGTTTAACAGCCGGGTGGACGGCCTGCTGGTGTCACTCGCTTACAACACAGAAAATCTTGACCACTTCGAGGCACTCCTCAAAAAGGAAATACCCATCGTGTTTTTCGATCGCGTGATAGACCATCCCGCTTGCACCAGTATAGTTATCGACAACCGTCGCGCAGGCTACGAGGTCACGCGCCATCTGCTCGAACAGGGATGCACCCGCATCGTCCATCTCGTAGGCAATCTGAATCGAAATGTGTACGCCGACCGTCTCGACGGTTACCGACAGGCCCTTAGTGAATTTGGCATAGCCTACGATGAACCACTGGTAGTACAGGGCGACCTGACTGAACAGGCAGGCAAAGAAGCAACGGAGAAAATGCTCGCGATGAATCCAAGACCAGACGGCGTGTTCGCCTCGAACGACACCACTGCAGTCGCTGTGATTCGGACATTAAAGCAGGCCGGACTCCGTGTGCCGCATGACGTCGCTGTTGCCGGCTTCAACAATGACCCTTTGGCCAGTGTCATCGAACCAGGACTCACCACGGTAAACTATCCCGGCGACATCATTGGTGAAGTTGCCGCTCAAACCCTGATGAAAAAACTTGACGGAGCACAACAGGAAACTTCAAACGTCATTACCATTGAACATAACCTGATCATCAGACAGTCGACACTGCGAACGAATCATTGAGAGCTTAACATTGACAGACATGATAAGAAAATGCGTTCTCATTGCACTCCTCGTATTCATGGCCGTAAGTAGTACTCTGGCGGAAGATGGATACCGGCTTTGGTTGCGCTATGATAAAATCACAGATTCCGGAAAACTAAAACAATACCGGGAGTACCTCAAAGGCTACTGGCTCACGCATGATTCTCCGACAATGCAGGTGATTGACGATGAACTACAGATGGCATTGCCGGGCCTTCTGGGTTCGGGTGTTACCAAAGTTTCGTCGGTTACCAACAATGGTACCCTCATCATCGGAAAGCCAAGCCATCCGGCACTCCAATCGCTAAATCTTGGCGCGCACCTTCAGAATGCAGGCACAGAAGGGTTTGTCATCACCAGCACGACCCTTAACAAGAAGAAGGTCATCATTATCGCTGCCAATGAAGACGCGGGGTTGCTTTACGGTGTTTTCCACCTGTTGAAGCTCATGCAAACGCATAAAGATCTCAAGGATCTTACAATTACAAGTGTCCCCAAAATCAAATACCGGATACTCAACCACTGGGACAACCTCGACCGAACTGTCGAACGCGGCTATGCGGGCTTTTCGATATGGGACTGGCATAAACTTCCCGACTACATTGACCCACGCTATCGCGACTACGCCCGCGCCAACGCTTCAATAGGCATTAACGGCGCGGTGGTGACGAACGTCAATGCCAACGCGCTTGTGCTTACACCCGCGTACCTCGAAAAGGTCGCCGCGCTGGCAAACGTATTTCGCCCCTATGGTATCAGGATCTATCTCACGGCGAGGTTCAATGCGCCGATGGAAATCGACAAATACGAAACGGCCGACCCGCTGGACCCTAAAGTACGTAAATGGTGGGCTGACAAGGTCACAGAGATTTACCGGTACATTCCCGACTTCGGTGGATTCGTTGTGAAAGCTAACTCCGAGGGTCAGCCCGGACCTCAGAACTACAACCGCACCCATGCCGATGGCGCCAACATGCTTGCTGAAGCACTGAAACCGCATGGTGGAATCGTTATGTGGCGCGCTTTTGTGTATGACGATAAGGTGCCTGACGATCGACATAAGCAAGCGTATAACGAGTTTGTGCCTCACGACGGTCAACTGAAAGACAACGTCCTTATCCAGGTGAAGAATGGTGCGATCGACTTCCAGCCGCGCGAACCCTTCCACCCATTGTTCGGCGCCATGCCGAAAACACCCCTGATGATGGAATTCCAGATCACCCAGGAGTACCTGGGCTTTGCCACGCACCTAGTCTATCTGGCCACATTGTTTAAGGAGTGTCTTGACGCAGACACATACGCGAAAGGACCCGGCTCAACGGTGGCAAAGGTGATTGACGGATCTCTTGACGGACACTCGATCTCCGGCATGGCGGGCGTCGCAAACATCGGCACAGATCGCAATTGGTGTGGTCATCCCTTCGGACAGGCAAACTGGTATGCATTCGGACGGCTCGCATGGGATCATCAGCTCAGCGCGGAAGAGATTGCAGAAGAATGGATTAGGATGACGTTCGGTAACGATGAGATTGTTATCTCAACCATTCTGCCGATGATGATGGTGTCACGAGAGATCACAGTCAACTACATGACGCCGCTGGGTCTGCATCACCTCATGGGCCGAAACCATCATTACGGTCCGGGTCCGTGGGTGGATGGCGGGCGTCCCGATTGGACATCGGTTTACTATCACCGTGCTGACTCAATGGGCATTGGCTTTGACCGTACAACTTCTGGAAGCGACGCGGTAAGCCAATACTTTCCCCCCGTCGCTGAAACGTTTAACAGCCTGGAAAAATGTCCAGAAGAATACCTGCTCTGGTTCCATCACGTGCCGTGGGATTACAAGATGAAATCCGGAGAAACACTCTGGAATGCCCTGGTTCACAAATACTACGCTGGTGTCGACTCGGTTCGCTGGATGCAGCGCATGTGGAACACTCTTGAGAATCGCATCGACCCTTACAGATTCAGCCAGGTAAAGATGCTGCTCAACATCCAGGAGAAGGAAGCCGTCCTTTGGAGGAACAGCTGCGTTTTGTATTTTCAGACGTTTTCACGACGACCAATTCCAGAAGGATTGGAAAAACCAGAACATTCCCTGGACTACTATATGAAGTTATCGTTCCCTTATGCCCCGGGGATACGACCCAGATGGTAAGCCGAGGCACGAAAGTGGATAACAGACAACTTCAACACTTCAAGACTCGAGCACTTCAACACATATCCAGCACTCACGTGGAAGCCAGACAACGTAAACACATAAGCACGTAAACACAAAAGCACATGTATTTGATGGAACAAACCATGCGGTGGTATGGACCCAACGATCCGGTCAGCCTGCAGGATATCAGGCAGGCGGGTTGCACGGGCGTGGTCACCGCGTTGCATCACATCCCTGTTGGAGAGATCTGGACAGTAGAAGAAATTGACAAACGCAGGAAGCATATAGAAGACGCAGGCATGACCTGGACAGTCATCGAAAGCCTTCCTGTTCATGAAGATATCAAGAAGCATTCAGGGCAATACGAAAAATACATTGAGAACTACAAAGTCAGCCTGAAGAATGTCGCAGCGTGCGGGCTGAAAGTTGTTACGTACAACTTCATGCCTATCCTCGACTGGATGCGGACGGATCCCAACTACACGCTTCCCGAAGGAAGTAAGGCATTGCGCTTCGAGAAGTCGGCGTTCATTGCTTTTGATCTGTTCCTGTTGAAGCGTCCCGGTGCGGAAAAAGATTATACCCCCGAAGAGATTGCAAAGGCCAAAGCACGGCTAACAAGCATGACGGACCAGGAAAAGGAGACATTGTATCGCAATGCTTTGCTGGGCCTTCCCGGAAGCGAAGAGCGTTTTACGGAAGAACAGATACTCACAGCCCTGAAAACCTACGCGCATATTGATGCCGCGCGTTTGAAGGAAAATCTATTCTACTTCCTAAAACAGGTAGTGCCTGTCGCGGAAGAGCTTGGATTGAAGATGGCTATCCATCCCGATGACCCCCCCTATCCCATTCTCGGCCTGCCGAGGGTTGTGAGCACGGAACAAGACGCAACCGAACTCATCCAGGCTGCGCCGTCGCCCGCCAATGGACTTTGCTTCTGCACGGGTTCATACGGCGTACGGCCAGACAACGACCTGCCGGGCATGGTTAGGAGGCTTGGCGATCACATTCACTTCCTCCACCTCCGAAACACGAAGCGCGACAGCGAAGGGAACTTCTACGAGGCCAATCACCTCGATGGCGATACCGACATGGTGGCGGTAGTGACCGAAGTGCTCCATCTTATGCAGCGGCGAAAGGTATCTATCCCTATGCGCCCGGATCATGGACACGTGATGTTAGACGATCTGAAGAAGACAACCTATCCAGGGTACTCGGCGATTGGGCGGTTGAAAGGATTGGCGGAACTGAGAGGGCTGGAGTTGGGACTTAGCAGGACTATTGATAGTAGGCAGTAGGCAGTTATTACGACGGCGCAATCGGTAGAGACGTAGTAGAGACGCGCAACTTGCGCGTCTCGCGGCAGAACAAGCCAGCGTCCGTGGGAGTACGAGTGTGAGTCGCACCGACCACCTTCAGGGCTTCCAGGCCGGAGACGGACCGTTCGGAAAGTTTTATTTTGATGAGGTTGACAGATTCCTGGCGACTGTCTTTTAGGGGGCCTTGTCTTTATCACCTGGGAGTTGATATTTGCTTCTCCACCGGAAAAATCGGAAAAGGAAAGAGAAGTCACCTACTACGTCGAAGCACCCCGAAAACGACATCACAATCTCGGAGCGATAGTCGTCTTTGTGCTGATGCTTGCTGGGGTAACACTAATACTGCTGCACGTTCTAAGCAGGGTGTGATGAGGACGCGACCCTAGTCGCAGAGCGGTTGAGTAAGTCAGATCACCTTAAACAGCTTCGAAAACTCTTTCAGCCGCTCATCTTCCGGCCGGAGTTCAGTAATGAGATGATCGATCGATGATAAAGGGCACACCTGCATGCGTTGCGCAGTGCCCAACTTTTCGGAGATCGTGAGAACGGCAGTAGATTCGGCGCATCGCACCATTGCCTTCTTTACCTGAACGACCTCCCAGTCGTTATCAGTAATTCCTTCTTTCAGGGCGATACCATTCGTACCCATCAGGCACAGGTCCGCGCGCAGTTCTGCAAGCTGGCTCACAACGGAAGATCCGGTGCAGATATACGAGTTTCTGGCGAGCCGACCGCCGAGAAGAATGACTTCTACTGTAGATCGTTGCGTAACTTCAAGCGCAACGAGGGGGCTTACCGTAAAGAACGTACCCTTCAAATTCTCCGGGAACAGCCGGGCCAACTCAAGCATCACAGTGCCTCCCCCAGCGAGTATCACCATTCCATCTTTTATCAGCGACAGCGCTTTTCGCGCAATGGCAATCTTTTCCTCCCGCGCATACACTTCCGGCTGCTGATACGGATAATGGAACATGTTGGATAACGCTCCACCATGAACCTTCACCAGCTTTCCTTTGCGTTCAAGCTCTGTGAGGTCACGCCGCACTGTATCCAACGACACATTCAGCAATTGACATAAGTCAGAAGTGAGTACCTTGTGATGGAGGTTGATTCGCTGAAGGATGAATCGTTGACGCTCTTCCTGTAACATCGATCGGGGTCTGTGCCGCAAAGTTGCAGCTTTTTGCTGTATCTGTCAAAAAATGGCCGTCCCTGTAAAACGATCGGAAGAAAATCTTGCTGATTGTTGCTTTATTTCTTTACTTAGTAAAACAATGACGCAAAAAAACGCATGCCAGTTCCGATCCCACCCGCTCTGGTTCGGCGTATGGATCGCCCTGCTCCTTATCTCTACGCTCTCATCAGGGCAGCAAAAAACTGATTCCTGGATCCGCATCAATTTGCTGGGATATGCGCCCTCTTCAGTGAAGGTGGCCGTACTCGCATCGAAGGCGAGTCAGCCGGGGCCTGAAACTTTTGAGTTGGTTGACAGCCGTTCTTCCAAAGTCGTTTTTAAAGGCAAAACAGGAAAAGATTTTGGCGCTTACGGCCCCTTTACGCATACCTACCGTCTCGACTTCTCCAAATACAACCTGCCTGGAACCTACTACCTGCGCGCAGGCAGTGCACAATCACCAGAATTCAACATATCCGCTGATGTCTACAAAGGACGTCCCGACTTCCTGCTTCAATATATGAGACAGCAACGAAGCGGGTATAATCCTTTTCTAAAGGATTCATGTCATACTCACGACGGATACACGATTTACGGACCCATGCCGGACGGCACGCACATCGACGTCTCGGGAGGATGGCATGACGCTACCGACTATCTTCAGTACTCCACAACGTCTGCAAACGCGACCTATCACCTCCTGGCCGCCTACCGCGATTTCCCCGGCTCCTTCGGAGACGAACACCTGGACAACGGACTGGAAGGAAGCAACGGAAAAGCGGATGTTCTCGACGAAGCGTTGTGGGGGCTCCAATGGCTTGAAAAAATGCATCCGCGTCCCGACTGGATGTTTAATCAACTTGCCGACGACCGCGATCACGCGGGCTTCAGACTCCCTACGCTCGACTCAGTCGACTACGGATGGGGCAAAGGTAAAGGCCGTCCCGTATACTTTATCTCGGGCGAAGTTCAGGGCCTCTTCAAACACAAGAACCGCGCAACAGGGGCAGCTTCTACCGCGGGCAAATTTGCAAGCGCGTTCGCTCTCGGCGCACAGGTATTGAAAGACATAGATCCTTCAAGAGCGAACCGGTTTCGCGAAAAATCACTAACCGCTTATGCATTCGGAAAAGCAAAGCCAGGTGTTGCACAGACCGCACCCGGCAGGGCACGTTACTTCTACGAAGAAGACAACTGGGTTGACGACATGGAACTGGGCGCAGCTTCCATATTCCAACTCATAGGAGACCGAGCATATTACGATGAGGCGCTTCAGTACGGCAAACAGGAACCGGTCACGCCGTGGATCGGCACAGATACTGCGCGTCACTATCAATGGTATCCGTTCCACAACTTTGGTCACTATGAACTCGCGAAGAATGCAAATCCGGACGACCGCAAACTCCTGATCGGATTTTACCGTCAGGGAATCGAAAAGGTGTGGAACAAGGCAAAGAACAATGCCTTCTATCGCGGCGTGCCGTTTATATGGTGCTCCAACAACTTGACAACATCCTTTGCCATTCAATGCTATCTGTACCGTCAACTCACCGGCGATGAAACGTTCATCGAACTTGAGCAGGCGTGTTTCGATTGGATCTTCGGACTCAATCCCTGGGGAACCAGCATGGTGTACGGTCTTCCTGCCGACCGGGACACGCCGACTGATCCGCATTCATCGTATACGGTACTGTACAACTATCCGATTAACGGTGGACTGGTCGATGGCCCCGTCTACACAGCAATATTTAACAACCTGTTAGGACTGGAACTTCACGAACCTGACGAGTATGCAGAGTTCCAATCCGACCTCGCGGTTTATCACGACGACTACGGCGATTACAGCACGAACGAACCAACTATGGACGGAACGGCATCGCTCGTTTATCTCCTCGCTGCAAAAGATCACGAGTCCCGGGAGGTGGGCAGGAAAAAAAAGTAATTGTTGACCCCTATGGGGCGATCGTCAGGGGTGACACGACAGAAAAAAGCATCTTCCTCGTATTCACCGGTGATGAATTTGCGGACGGAGGTGCGGTAATTCGCAGCGTGCTGCGGCAGCGCAATGTCAAAGCAGGGTTCTTCTTCACGGGCAACTTTTACGCTAACGATGAATTTGAACCGCTGATCAAAGACCTGCTTCAGGATGGGCATTATCTCGGCGCGCATTCTGACAAGCATTTGCTGTACTGCGACTGGTCCAAACGCGACAGCCTGCTGGTAACACGCCGTCAGTTCCGACGCGACCTGAAACGGAATTACAAGCGGATGGCGGAATTTGGGATTGATAAGAACGAAGCGAAGGTATTCCTGCCTCCGTACGAATGGTATAACGCCTCCGTTGTGAAGTGGACGCATGAGTTGGGACTCACCCTGGTGAACTTTACACCGGGAACTTTGTCGACTGCGGATTATACCTACCCTGATATGGGTACGCGGTACAGAAACTCGGATACGATTTTTCGATCCATTATGGACTACGAATCGAATGCGCGCATCGGAATGAATGGCTTCATATTGCTTGTGCATATCGGAACTGATCCGAGGCGAACCGACAAGTTCTACGATCGACTTGACCAGTTATTGGTGACTTTGATGGAAAAAGGTTATTCATTTAAACGGATCGATGAACTTGTCCCTGAAGGGACGGAATAATTTGATATCACAAAAAATTAGAGCGCATGGCAATTCTCGGTATCGACCTGGGTGGGACAAAGCTGGCCACCGCCGTGTTTTCGCTGGATGGCGAGATCATATTCAGCGAGTCAGTGGCACTGGGAAAGCGCAGGGATAAAGAGGTTGGCGCACTGATTACGGAGGCCGTGGCATCGCATTGTAAAAAAACAGACGTGAAGTCTATCGGCGTGTCGGTTCCCGGCATCAGCCGCCGGGAGACGGGAACCGTGTGGGCTCCGAACATTCCGGGATGGGATGACTATCCCCTGTTGAAAGAGCTCCAGGATGCGTGTCCCAACGTGCCCGTTATCATCGACAACGATCGCGCATGCTGTATCTCAGGAGAAATATGGCGAGGGAGTGCGAAGGATTGTAAAGATGCCATCTTTCTCGCAGTGGGCACGGGCATTGGCGCGGGCATACTTTCCGGAGGTCAAATCATACGTGGCGCGCACGATATCGCCGGCGCGGTTGGCTGGATGGCGCTCCAAAAGCCCTTTCTCATGAAATACATCTCCTACGGATGCTTTGAATACTATGCGTCCGGGGATGGAATTGCACGACTCGCCAGGGAGCTGCTCACGATCCGACAAGATTACAAAGGCATGCTACGCGTGAACCCTTCTGAACTGACGGCTCACCACGTGTTCGCTGCTTATGAAAAGCGTGATCCGCTGGCGATTACTGTGATCAGAGAATGCATTGAGTATTGGGGCATGGCTATAGCCAACCTCATCAGCATTTTCAATCCCGAAAAGATTATTCTCGGTGGCGGCGTGTTTGGACCTGCCGTGAAATTTATCCCGGAGATCAAAGATGAAGCACTTAAATGGGCACAACCCATCAGCGCAACTCAAGTCGACATTATTCCTTCAGCGCTGGGTGGACAGGCTGCAATCTACGGCGCGGGATACCTGGCGTTAGCCAACCTTGCTGACCAGTAACACGATGAATCAATACAAACTCACATTCGCTTCCTCCTGCTTCGGTATGCTACTCTTTGGAGTCAGTCTCATTACCCTCGGCTCCGTTTCATCCGACCTGCAGGAAAAATTCCAGCTTGATGCCGTCGACTCCGGAACACTATTTTCGATTTTGCCCATTGGCATTATCCTGGGGTCGTTGCTATTCGGCCCCGTATCGGACCGATACGGCTACAAGTTTTTCTTCATCGCTTCGTGTATCTGTTTGCTTATAGGATTTCAGGGCATAGCGTGGTCAGATAATCTCGGGCTGCTTCGTTTTTGCATTTTTCTCTTCGGCTTTGGAGGTGGAGCGATCAACGGTGCGACGAACGCTGTTGTTGCTGACATCAGCAGCAACAACAAAGGCGCAAACCTGAGCTTGCTCGGCGTTTTCTTTGGCATTGGAGCCTTAGGAATGCCTTCCGTGCTCGGAGCGCTTGAGAAGCAATTCTCCGTGCAGCAGATCGTGACTTCCGTGGGATTGCTTCCCGTCGCTGCGGCAGTGCTCTTCATGTTTACTCCTTTTCCTCCCCCGAAGCAAAGTCAACCGGTCGGCAGGAATGCTATACTATCCTTACTGCGCAGTGGTTTTCTGTGGCTCATTGGCTTCTTCCTTTTCTGTCAAAGCGCTGCGGAAGGTGTCATCAACAACTGGACGACGACATACCTGGAAAAACATCTCGATTTCTCAGGAAGCGCGGCGCTGTTCAACCTATCGCTTTACGTGGGTGGGTTAACGGTCATGCGACTGGCGTTGGGAAGCGTGTTGAGAAACACTTCACCATCGCGCATTATGGCACTATCACTCGCCTTATTGTTCACAGGTGCGCTGGTACTTCGGATGACACAGACACCGGCGTTTGCAACTGCGGCGCTGATCATAACCGGCGCGGGCCTTGCGGCCGGATTTCCCGTCATGTTGGGCTTTGCAGGAGCACGTTTTGCAGAACTGTCGGCAACCGCCTTCAGCATTATTCTTACGGTAGCACTAACTGGAAATATGATCGTCAACTATGTCACCGGCGTCGTGATCGACAGGTTAGGCATAGGACAGTACACAACGATGACGCTGGTGCTTTACGCTGCGATGGTTCCATTGACCTATTTCATTCTCAGACAACATCAAACCGAATTACATAAATCATAACCACTCTAATCAAATTATGCTGGCTCAACAATGGCTCAACAATGCGCGTCAGGTAATGGCGCGAATCGAGGAAACTCAACTGGACAACATCAGGAAGGCGGCTGAAATCATGGCTGACACCATCGAAGCAGGCCGATGGGTTCACACCTTTGGTTGCGGACACGCCACCATACCCATCGAAGAAATGTATCCCCGCATTGGGGGCTTCGTTGGATTTCATCCCCTGATCGAACTTCCTTTGACATTCTTTACAAGGATCACCGGTGAGATGGGCGTCCATCAGTTCCTCTTCCTCGAACGCGTAGAAGGATACGGAAGTGCCATCATGAAGAGCTACGATTTCGATCCTCGCGACACGATGTGGATATTCTCACACTCCGGGATCAACAACGTCAATATTGACGTCGCTCTCGAATCCAAAAAGCGGGGAATGAAGGTCATCGTGTTTGGCTCCGCGGCAGAAGCAAAAGGAAAAAAATCACGGCATTCGACCGGAAAGACGCTTTTCGAGATCGCTGATCTCGTCGTCGACTCCTGCGCCCCGATTGAGGACGCGTCGGTACCGCTAAAAAATCACCAGGATAAAGTAGGACCCGTCTCCACCATGGCCTTCATCACCTGCGTCTGGATGACCGTAACTACCGTCGCCGAAATCCTCGCCGACCGTGGCGTTAAACTCTTCATTCACCCGTCACACAACGTTCCCGGTGACACCACCGCCCGCGAACGTTTAGACGCGGCGTTGGCAGAGTATAAAAGAAGAGTGCAGGGAGTGTAACGTGTTTACGTGCGTACGTGTTTACGTGTTCATGTTGACTCCAACATCGTCGTGGCATGCGGGATCCCGGGGTCTGAGCGTCGTGGAGGGACCGGAAAGATTAGTGATTTGTGATTAGTGATTGGTGATTTTTGATTTACTGATTACGGTTTCGGGTTAAGGAACCACGCTATAAGTTTCACCCAACTCTGTAGTGGAGAATCATTCGTAAATCGCAGATCGCAAATCACAGATCACTAATCACCACCCCTTACCCTAAAGAGG
>Ga0079224_100001846_pt1 | contig 24979 bp, 26 predicted proteins | sample Stecom2015_FD_80414 | JGI IMG/M metagenome (GOLD analysis project Ga0079224, IMG submission 80414) | Agricultural soil microbial communities from Utah to study Nitrogen management - Steer compost 2015 | ecosystem: Environmental > Terrestrial > Soil > Agricultural land | place: USA: Utah... | reverse complement strand
TGATCCGACCGAGGTAAAACCATAGATTGTATAAAGTCTTTTGTGGCTAAAGCCAATAAGACTCACAAGCTTATTTTTTCTTGTGTCTGTTTTTTCTTAAACGTTTTTTACGTTTGTGAGTAGCCATTTTGTGTCTTTTTCTTTTTTTTCCGCTTGGCATAGCTTTAATGTTTTTTAATTATGAATAATATGTTAATTACTTACTTAGTTCTTCGACACGTCTGTCAATGAACTGCGACAGGGTCGGATCAGATGCCAATTCCTTACTTTTTTGAAAAGCAGCAATAGCCTCATTCTTCAACCCAATATTTTCATAGCCTGTGGCTAAATAAAAATATGATTCAGCATCAGGACTTAATTCAATCACGGTCTTAAAACGTTCGATTGCTTTATCGAACTGACGAGACTGCAAAGAGAACAAGCCTAAAGTTCTGTTTGCTTGAACATTCTTTGGATCTTTCTCTACTACCTCACGCAACAAGGCAATGCCGGCCATCGGATTACCTGTTGTTCCTGTTACCATAGCAGCTCCAAGACCCGTTTTAGCGTCCAAGCTGTTTTCGTTCAGTTCCACAGCTTTCTCATACGACTGAATAGCCAATCGATTAAGCTCAGCGGCCATGGCTGTATCCTGTAAATTGGTGTATGCCGAACGATAGGCATCACCAGATTTCAACCAGTAGTCAAATTTAGGAGAAATTTTTGCCATTTCCTCATAAACAAAACCTTGAGGGGCATATTTCGCTAAATCATCCCACTTTTGAGCCAATTGCTCCAATAAAGCAAGCTTCTCATCACCTTCTGCCTTGGCAACCTGCTCTTCCAAAGCGTTGATTTCCGCAGCTAAGGTCGGGTTAAGACCTTGCTTGGAGATATCCGATACACTTTTGAAATTATATGCTGACGAGTTTTCAGTCGATTCAGAAGCCTGGCCTTTATCTTCACCTACCAAACCTTTAATAGGACGTGCCAACAATGCGCCCATAATAGCCACAACGACCACGATTACTACTATTTGTTTGGTATTTAACATAGCGTTCCTTATTTATTTCCTTGTTTTACTTTCTCAACAAAAACTTTTGCTGGTTTGAAACTTGGCACATAGTGCGCAGGGATAATAATAGCTGTGTTTTTTGAGATATTACGTGCAGTTTTTTCCGCTCTTTTTTTCACTACGAAGCTTCCAAAACCTCTAACATACACATTCTCTCCGCTAATCATTGCATTTTTTACCACCTTGAAAAATGCCTCAACTGTCTCTTGAACATCTACTTTCTCTAAGCCTGTTTTGTTAGAGATTTCTGCAATAATTTCTGCTTTAGTCATATCTATTTTACTGTAATTATTTATTTCTCAACCCTTAACGCAATGTCTGTTTGGGGATGCAAAAGTATCTTTTTTTTATGATGTTTAAAAATTTATTTGTGTTTTTTTGCGAAACATGACTAACCCGAAACTTTTATGTATCAATCGATTATGCTCCTACAAAATAAAAACGGCATAAAAACTAAGAAAGAAAACAAATTACAGCATTAGTTTTCAACATTTTACTACAATGAATTAACCACTTCCAACAAACGGTCTAAATCTTCCTGTCGGTGGTGCGCCGAAAGCACAATCCGGTTAATTGGCGGATCATTTGGAAGTGGATATGAAAAACTGGAAATCAGAATTCCTCGCTTCAGAAAATCAGCAAAAGCAGTTTCTTTTGCTATCGTAAATACAGCAAAATCGGAAAGATAGTTAACAGTATCGCTGACACGGGCACGTAGATAATCGATATTATTGTGCAGCATAGCCACAGCGTCCTGGTAAATCCTTTCGCCCGCTACCAAAGCATGCAAAGCTGTCGGCGCTGGAGGAGAAGCTCCCCGAAAGAAAGGGGACGGTTTCAACAAGGCAGCCATTGACGCACTACAAAGTATAACCCCAGCATCCGTAGCCATGCCTTTGGCCAGCGAGGCTACAACCAGCAGCTCTACCTGCGGAATATTCAAGGCTTCCCTATCCACATAGCACCGATTAGGCACAGCGATACCAATTCCATGCGAATCATCCAAAAGCAGGTAAACTTTTTTATACGGGGCTAGCTGTTTGAACGGCGAAAAGTCAAATCGTTGCGGCGTAAGGTTATCCAAGGTATTGGACACCACTATAAAATCATCCCTATCCGAATGGTTAATGTAATTGACAGTACGTGTTGCCCAATCTTCAAAACTTTCTACGGAATAAGGCACTTCATTCTCCAGCCACAAAGCTGGGTGAGTACCCGGGGCATACAGCATCTCGCCCAATGCCTGCAATTGCCGAACCGCCAGCTGCGCCGCCAAATAACCACTTGACACCAGCAGTGCTTCTTCAAAACCAAAACGCAAAGCCATATTTCTCTCCGCCAGGTCATAAATCCCCTGCTGCACATTATTGCTGCGCGAAGTGCCGTTATTTAACCCATATTTATCAATACCTTCCTTGAAAAGTGCAATATAATCTTGATTGGTTGGCAATCCCAGATAGGATGTCCCCCCGAAGAACAGGTAATCCTTCTCCGATTGATGTATAATACGCCCAGTAGGTTGATGTAAATCACGAAATAAATCCATGGTGTATTCGGTGGTTTTTATAGCTTTAAGTAGAAATTCAACGGGATGTTCAGCGTCACTCCTCCTGAAATACCTTTCAAAGGCTTAAATCCTGTTTTCGTCTGCATATCAAAGCCATAACCCAGATCTAAATCTATTAACGACAATATGCCAATCCCGATTTTCGGTGTCAGCGTGTAAGGTGTTACTTCCGCTTTCACAAATGGAAAAATCAATCGATCACTTAGATAATACGTAAACCCCAGCTCCGGGATAACCGTTGTTTGTGATCGCATCCAGGTGAAATTAGCCGTTGCGTGGATTTTCATATATTGGTAATTGTTTGGTGCAAAAAGCCCCCAACCGCCAACTTTAAGAAAATTACCGCTTTGGTACTGCCATCCTACTGCCGGACCGATAATCCAGTTAGCACCATTGGCATTCTGCGCCTGCGAGAATCCCACCCAGCAACAAAGTAACAATAGTATTATCCGCTTTTTCATATTCCTCAAACTTAACTAAATTCACATTCTTGTGCAATAAAATCGTATGCACATATTTGTGCCCTCTGTGCCTTTTAGCATCCATATATTTTAATACCTTTGTTTAGAAACAATAACTTGATTGCCCATATATTATGATAAAAAAGCTTCTTCTATTAGCCTTATCCGCCGGTGTCTCTTTCTGTAGCATCGCACAACAACCTTCTTTTCTTTCACATCCGACATTAAGCCCCGACGGCAATACACTCGTTTTCAGCTTCGAAGGTGACCTTTGGAAAGTCCCTACCGCCGGCGGAACAGCGCTTCGCCTAACCGCCATGGAAGGGAATGAAATTGCCCCTCGTATTTCACCGGATGGGCAATGGCTGGCCTTCTCTGCCAACCAGAACGGGAATATGGATGTCTACTGCATGCCTCTTGCCGGCGGCGATATTCAGCAGCTTACCTTCCACGACGGCACTGATGAAGTGGACAGCTGGGGTTGGGACAATCAAACAATTTACTTCACTTCTTCCCGCTACAACCGCTTCAGCGCCTATAAAGTAAACCGAAGCGGCGGAACGGCACAACGTATTTTCCCGCATTTTTTCAATTTCATTCACGGCGTTGTGGAAACCCCATCTGGCGAGCTTCTGTACAACGACTCCTGGGAAAGCTACTCCTCCGCCAACCGCAAGCGCTATAAAGGAGCTTTCAACCCTGATATATACGGTTATAACCCCAAGCAAAAGACATTCAAACAATATACAGACTATATCGGGAAAGATTTTTGGCCAAGTGTAGATCGCAACGGAAATATGTTTTTTGCTTCCGATGAAGGCAATGATGAATACAATCTGTATACCCTTCAAAACGGACAAAAAACCGCACTTACACAGTATGAGCAATCCATCAAACGTCCCGTGGTATCTGCCGACGGCAATAAGGTCGTGTTTGAAAAAGACTACCAGGTTTTTGTCTACGATGTCAACAGCAAAACGACTTTACAGCCACAGATACAGGTCGTCCGCAATCAGGTATTAGGCAAGCACAAAGAGTTTGATATCAGCAATACGATTAGCTTCTTCGATGTTTCGCCTGATGGCAAGAAAATGGCTTTTGTTTCGCGCGGTGAGCTTTTCGTGAGCGACATCGAAGGCAAATTTATCCGTCAGATGCCCAGCAGCGGCGAACGCGTGATGGAAGTCCGCTGGTTGAAAGACAGCAAGACATTGCTCTACAGCCAAACTTACCAGGGCTACCTTAATTGGTTCACACGCCGTGCGGATGGAGAAGGAGATGCCAAACAGCATACGCAAGACCTGCGCAACAACCGCAATATAGCGTTCAACCCCGACCGCAGCAAAGCTGTTTATCTGAGTGGGCGCGATGAAGTACGGTTGATGGATCTGGGCTCTTTGCAAAGCACGGTATTGGTAAATGATGAAATCTGGGCTTTCCAAAATTCAGCACCATCATTTTCTCCGGATGGAGCGTATGTCCTCTTCACCGCAGTACGCAATTTTGAGCAGGATATTTTTATACACGAACTGGCGACCGGCAAAACCACAAACCTGACCAACACCGGTGTATCCGAAACCAGCCCATATTGGTCGCCAGATGGCAAATACATCTATTTTGCCAGCAACCGCACCAAGCCTTCTTATCCAACAGGAATGCAATTCGCCAGCATCTATCGCCTGGCCTTAGAGCATGTGGATGAACCTTATCGCCACAGCAAGTTTGACGATCTTTTTGCCGACATCAAGAACAATGCAGCAGACACGACCAAGAAACAGGAAAAATCCAACACTGCTGACAATAAAAAACCTGTTGTCCGTATTGACTTTGATAATCTGTTGGATAGGGTCAGCTTAGTCAGTCCTTCTTCCGGTACGCAGTCCAATCCTCAGGTCTTCCAGAAAGGCGAAAAGACATACGTTTTCTTTGGTTCCAACCATGAGGGGAAGAATGCGCTGTATCGCAAAGTGACGGAGGATTTCGGCGAAACCAAAACCGAGAAAGTAGCCGATGGCTGGGTAGGAGAAATTACCGAAATCAGTGGAAAATATTACACCTTAAGTGGAGGTGCTATACAGAAGTATAATATCGACGCCAACAAGCTGGACAAGATCAATACAACCTTTAAATTCAACAAAGATCTGGCGCAGGAATTCCGACAGATGTTCTACGAAACTTGGGCAGGTATTGAAGAAAATTTCTATGATGCTGATTTTCACGGAGTGGATTGGACAGCCATCAAAACCAAATATGCCGGTTATCTGGACGGCATCAACAACCGCACGGATTTGCGCATCCTGCTGAACGACATGCTCGGCGAACTTAATTCCTCGCATCTGGGCTTCAATTCCATGGGAGTGGAAGAGAAAAAAAGCTTCAATTTCGTCACGAACGAAACAGGCATTGTCTATAGTGATGACAATCCGTTACAGATTGCTGCGTTGGTGCAGAACAGCCCAGCCATTCGTCAGGGTGTAGACCTGAAAGTTGGCGACAAGATTGTTGCTGTCAACGGACAACGGATAGACCCGACGAAAGATCGCGATGCTTATTTCACCTTGCCGTCGTTAGCTCCAGAAATGCAACTTACGGTAGCTCGCGGAGGCAAAGAGCATACGGTCAATATTCGTCCGCTCAACAGCGTTAGTTTTAAAGATTTGCTTTATAACGAATGGATAAAAGACAATCGCCAACGCGTAGACCAACTCAGCAAAAACCGCATTGCTTATTCGCACATGAAAAATATGGGTGGTGGTGAATTAGAACGGTTTTTATTAGACATGGTTGAGCAAGAGAACAACAAAGACGGTATTATTCTGGATCTTCGTTACAATACCGGTGGAAATGTACACGATGAGGTGCTGCGCTTCCTTTCGCAACGTCCTTACCTGCAATGGCAATACCGTGGTGGCAAGAAAGCTCCGCAGAGCAACTTTGCCCCGGGAGGTAAGCCTATCGTGCTCTTAATCAACGAGCAGTCATTGAGCGATGCGGAGATGACCGCAGCAGGATTCAAAGCCTTGAAACTGGGCAAAATCATCGGTACGGAAACTTATCGCTGGATTATCTTTACCTCGGCAAAAGGTCTGGTTGACGGTTCTTCCTACCGGATTCCGGCTTGGGGATGTTATACGTTGGAAGGTGAGGATTTGGAACTTACAGGCGTTGCTCCGGATATTTATGTTAAAAACACTATCGCAGACCGTATTGCCGACAAAGATCCGCAATTGGAACGTGCTATACAGGAAATACTAAAAGAATTGAATTAAAAAAACAACATGGTTGTCAATAATAAGATAGGTATTACGCTTTCGGGCGGAGGGTTCAAAGGAATTGCCCATTTGGGGATTTTGCAATATCTTCAGGAATTGGAGATTCCAATTTCAGCGATTTCGGGTGCGAGTGCCGGTTCGTTGGTTGGTGCATTCATTGCGGCAGGTTATTCCCCGAAAGAAGTGTTACAATTTGCCAAAGAAGAAAACTTCTTTAACTATTCTGGTATCTCGGTTTTGAAAGGGGGGCTGTTTAGCGCAAATATCTTTGAGACTATCGTACAGAAATATATTCCCCATGATAGCTTTGAAGGGCTGAAAATGCCGTTATATGTCTCTGTCACGGATTTGACCAATGCCAAATCACTGATTTTCAACCAAGGCTCGTTATCCTTTGCCGTCAAGGCTTCTTGTTGTTTCCCTATGGTGTTCTCTCCGGTAATTTATCAGGACAATACGTATCTCTGTGACGGCGGCTTGATGAATAACTTCCCCGTGGAACAGATTCGGGCTACATGCAATAAGAGTATCGGTGTTAATGTGGAACCCCTTTATAAGTCCGAAGGTAAATTAGGTTTTCGCGAGGTTATGTCACGCATCATACGTATCACTACTTCCAGCATACGCAAAGATGCTCCAAGTGCCTGCGACCTTTATATGCAATTGGACGAAGTAAACCGGTTCAATACCTTCGACACGAAAAAGATAGATGAAATTTACCAGATTGGCTACGTTCATGCGCAGAAGCACGAAAAAGAGTTGTTGGAGATTAAAAGTAGTATCACTGTTTAGCCTATTTATATAGGCTTTTTTAACAAAATTTTCGCACAATTATTTGAAAATTAAAATTCCCTTTTTATTTTAGCACCGCATTTATAAAAACCTTCACAGGTAAATATTATTCATAGAGACATTTTTTTTAGGCTATCATTTATAAAATTTTAGTTATTGGATTATGTTGACAAGATTATTAATTACCCGACTCAAACATTTTCTTTTTTTTGTATTATTTACAGGCATTGTAAATACCGTTACAGCGCAAACACCTGCTTCGGACACCTCCAGTTTCAAGACCAGACTCATGAATATCGAGGCTGCCTCAAGCGAAGTTTTTCGGTACAACACAACTATTCACAACGCTTCCAAAGAGGAGCTGATTTATGACCTAAAGGCTGATTTACCTCCGGGATGGCTGGTCACTTTCCGTGCTGAAGGAAGTCAAATTACCTCACTCGGTGTATCTCCGGGTCAAACACGCGATGTCAGCGTAGAAATCAATGCCGCCTTTGCAGCAAAACCGGATAAGTACAAGATACCGGTACATGCAATCTCCGCTAAGGATTCTTTAACCCTTCATCTCGAAGCTGTGGTCAAAGGCTCTTATGCCATCGAGCTGACAACCCCTACAGGAAAACTCAGTGAAGAGGTTGTCGCCGGAGGACATCAGGAGATACAATTGGTAGTTAAAAACTCGGGGACACTGCCTTTGAACGATGTGGAGCTGAGCTCGCAGCTTCCTACCCAATGGGGATGCACCTTTGAACCTTCTTCTTTCAAGCAGCTTGAACCGGGTAAGTCCGTCGATGTAAAGGCATCCTTAAAAGTTCCTGAAAAGACCATTGCAGGGGATTATGTCGCTAAATTGACGGCCAAAAACCCCAACAGCCAGGCTGAAGTTTCTTTTCGCATCATCGTCAAGACTTCGCTGCTTTCCGGATGGATAGGCATATTGGTTATACTCGCGGCCATAGGTTTAATTTATTACCTTATCCGTAAGTACGGAAGAAGATAGAGAGATAATTATTGGCATCAATTAATGTAAAAAGCAATGCATGATCCGATAATAGCTTTAACGAACTTAACCAAACGATATGGCAAACTTGTCGCTGTGGACAAGCTTAACCTGACCATACATAAGGGTGAAATCTTTGGACTATTAGGTCCAAACGGAGCAGGAAAGACCACCAGTATCCTGATGATGCTGGGACTAACGGAACCTTGCGAGGGCACTGCTTATGTCTGCGGTTACAATGCCACCCGTCAACCCATAGATGTAAAAAAGAAAGTGGGCTATCTCCCCGACAGCGTAGGATTCTATGACAACCTAAGCGGACTGGACAACCTCGTTTTCATTGGAAAGATCAATGGACTTGCTGAAAAAGAAGCGAGGGAGACCGCAGTCCGATTATTAGAAACGGTAGGGCTTACCCAAGATATGCACAAGAAGACCGGAGCTTACTCACGTGGTATGAAGCAACGCCTTGGGCTCGCAGATGTACTGATTAAAAACCCTGAAGTCATTATCCTGGACGAACCTACACTGGGGATTGATCCAAGCGGTGTACAGGCATTTCTCACCCTCATCAAACAACTGAGCCACCAGCAAGGACTTACCGTTCTGCTATCCAGTCATCATCTACACCATGTTCAGCAAGTCTGCGACAGAGTAGGCATCTTTGTCGATGGCAAACTACTCGTAGAAGGCAACATAGCTTCTTTATCCAAAAATTTATTTGATAAAGAGGGCTATGTCACAGCCATTACTTTACAAAGTGGTTCGGGCTTGGAATCTATTGTCGAAGAACTCGGGCAGGAGCCACATGTAAAGCAGGTATCCTTACAGGACAACAAGCTTGAAGTCCTGTGCGAAGAGGATATTACCGCCAATATTGTTCATTTCTTGGTTCACAAGCAATGTGACATCATTGGTGTACACCGAAAAGACTACGGTCTTGACGAAATCTATCAGAAATATTTTGAGAACAAAACACATAATAGCAGTGTCCATGAAAAATCTTTCCCTCTCTTTCAAAGACCTTTTTTCAAAAAACGCGATAAGCAAGCCCCAGAAAGACCATAAGACAACACCCTTACAGGTGCTTATCCATAAAGAAACAGCCATGCATATCCGAAGCTGGCGTTTTATCATCCTGATCGGGTTAGTTGGGCTGACCTTTCTGGCATCCATGTACGTTTCTCTATCCAATCTAAAAGGGAGCTTGTCCAATTTGCAGGATCCTGATCGGGCGTTTGTGTATCTTAAGCTCCTAACCGTCACGGATAATAGTCTGCCACCTTTCCACATCTTTTTAGGTTTTTTAGCTCCTTTATTGGGGATTAGCCTTGGATTTGATGCGATCAACGCGGAACAGAACGGAGGAACGCTTTCCCGACTCATAGCGCAGCCCATCTACCGGGACAATCTATTGTTGGCAAAATTCCTAAGCCCTATGCTTATTGTGAGCATACTGTTCAGTGCATTAGCATTATTGATGTTGGGTACGGGGTTGATTTTAACGGGTATTCGTATTGATCTTCAGGAAGTCCTTCGCATTTTTAGTTTTGTAGCACTCAGCATATTATATGTGTCATTCTGGTTGAGCCTGTCCATTTTACTTTCCATACGCTTTAAGCAGGCAGCCACTTCTGCCCTCATGGCCATAGGAATCTGGTTGTTTTTCACTATATTTTATCCTATAGTGGTCAATCTGACGATACGCTCTTTTTTGCCCGACCCGAATACGCTTTCCCCACAACAATGGGTAACATACAACGATCTGATACTAAACTGGCTACGTATATCCCCAAGCCAATTGTATACGGATGCGACGACCACTTTATTAATGCCATCAGTACGCAGTTTAGGCCCAGTAACCATGGAACAAATGGCGAGAGCTATTCCTGCCCCTTTGCCTTTAAAAGAAAGTATCATGATAGTCTGGCCGCAGCTTAGCGGAATGATTGCCGCTACCATGGTCTGCTTTGCGCTTGCCTATGCCAGCTTTATGCGCCGCGAAGTCCGTGGTTAGAAGATACAGTCGAATATGGTGAAGGAAGCACGATATGTCTATCCTTCCATCACCAGAGGCGAGCGTGTCTCGGCCCAGACGAGAGACACAGCGACAAATGTCAGGCTGAGCCTGTCGAAGCCTCAGGATGACAAAGAAGGATGATAATGCACAACCGCTTACAAAACTATATTTCTTTTGCAATCGGTTTGTCATTGCGGCTCCATTCGCTCCAAGAGCCGACATACAGATTAGGAACAGGAAGCCCTGCATGATACACCGAAAGGATTGTATTGCAGGCCGTCACTCCGGAACCACAGTGCACAATAATCTTTTCCGCATCATGTCCTTCAAATACCTGCTTATAAAACTGGTGCAAAACATCCCTTTCCTTAAAAAGACCTTCTTCATCAAAATTAACAAAAAAGGGGATGTTGATTGCCCGGGGAATATGCCCCGCAACAAAATCTATCGGTTCAAATTCGCCATTGTACCGTTTTTCCTCCCGTACATCAATAATCGTATAGCTATTATCCCTGCTCGCTTTGTCCACTACGTCAAGATCTACCCTCGGGAGCAACCAATCACCCCTATACCCATAATTCGTTACCACAGGCTCGACCAATTCTTCCGACAAGGGATAGCCTTCACGCTGTGCACGCTCAAAACCTCCACTCAGCACCTGCACTTTGACATGACCGACTGCTTTCAACATCCACCAACATCTGGATGCCGCATTGGCACCTTTTGCATGGTCATAAATCACAACATGCGTGTCGGGAGCAATACCCAAACCGCCCAGGGTTTTTACAAAAGCAGATACTTCCGGCAGAGGGTGCCTCCCTCCTTTTGACGCATCTTCATGTGCGCCTGCAAGCTGTGTTTCAATGTCCAAAAACAATGCATTTTTTAGATGTGCTTTCTTGTAATTTTGATAAGCGTCCTTATCATTCGAAGCATCGATAATAACCACATCCTCTTGTCCTTGTAAAGACAACAGATCTTCAACGGTAATCACGGGCGAAAAATACTGTTCCATAGTTTAAAGCTACAGAATTTTGATTAAAGAACCGTACTTAGGTCCGTCTGTATACAGACGGACCTAAGTACGGTTCTTTTTTACCATTTTTGCAATAGCTTTTACAGAGAACATATCCAAACATATGCTTCTCTTTAAGCTTTAGAAGAATACTATGGTGTATCAAGCATTGATTTATGGATTATGTGGGGGCAGCTTGTTTCTGCTCTCTCTCCTGCTTATGTTTAACCTTCCCAAGGTCAATAAGCAGGCAAATCTATTTTTAGGTATCTGTAGTTTTTTTCTCTCCTGCGTATTCATACAACTTCTTTTGGATGCGGTTAATGCGGAAGAGCAGACACCCTTATTATTCTTTTTAGAATTCGGGCGGTGGGCTATCCTTCCCTGTTTCTTTGTCGCCTTAAATCTTTATATTTCACCGGAAAAACCCTACACACACTATCTTATCCATTTTCTTCCTACACTCTTTTTATTCCCTATATTAACCGGAAATTACACTTTGCCCGCCTTTGGGGTTTATGTGATCCGGTATTTTTTGTATTTCCAGCTGCTGCTTTACGCTGTTTGGTCTAATTTCTTATTAAAACAACACCGATTAAGTGTAGAAAAGTTCACTTCCCAGGCGGGCAATATTGATCTCAATTGGATACAAAAACTGCTTGGTATCCTCTTTTTGTTAGGTGTCCTGTCTTTTTCCGGACGATTCTTCCCTTTGTTTTCACCTATAGTTGACGCATTATACTTACTTTGTATTGTACAATACAGTTATTATGCCCTCTCACAGACGGCAATATACCCAGTATCCAACAATCAGGTGCCTGTCATTAAAGAAGCGGTTATTTCCAAAGATAAGGAACGTTTAACGGCAGATCAGGTTTCTTTGTTCAAAGAGCGGTTGCTGGAGATGATGAAACAGGATCAACCTTATCTTGATCCCACTATTAATTTGCCCATCTTGGCGGAGCAGGTCGGATTGTCGGTGCACGAACTTTCTTATGTGCTCAACACTGGCATAGGACTTAGTTTTTATCAGTTTATAAACGGTTACCGCATCCGCCATGCCCGGCAATTATTAGAAAACACAGCGAACGAGGATTATAGTATCTACGAGATTTCTATCCGCTCAGGATTCAATTCCAAAACTACTTTTTATACCGCTTTCAAACAGGAAGTAGGTATGACACCAAAACACTACCTGCAACAGATTCAACAATAAGTTCATTATTATTCTTTACAGATTTATCCAGACGGACTATTCCCGTGAGGGGATTGGCTAACCTTGTCCTGTTCAACAAAATAATTGTAAAGATGAAAAAACTAAAAAAACAAATCATTTTCCTGATTTCGCTTGTGTGTTTAGCAACACTGCAAGTTTCCATGACCAGTGCATATCTTCGTTTTTCAACACCGAACATTTTACACGATTTTGAAGGATTCTATCGTTTCCCTAACCGTGTTGCTTACATTCAATTTGAAGTTATCGACAAGCAGTTGACAGCAAAACAGGTCTGGGATGGTCGACAATATCCCCTGACACAAACGGGTGATTTGACCTTTGAATCCAACGAAGAACGGTATAAGGTTGCGTTCGATGCTATCCAGCCCACCGCCGTAGAGATCCTAAATAGGGTGACACTGACTAAAATTGATTTTGATCCCACAAAGCGACAAACTTTATCGCCCGCACTGGCTAAATTATATGTCGGAAGCTATCGTCTCCAGCGGGATTCAACGCACATAATCGACATAGTCGTTGAAGGAGAAGACTTGGTTCTTGTACAAACCTGGGATGGAAAACGCATACCCTTAGAGAGTATTACCGACCAAGAATTCATCAATCAGGAAAACGCTATGCCTGTCTCCTTTGAAAGACAGGAAGCGAATCTACAGATACGTTGTTTCGAAGATGATATTTGGGTTAAAGAAAAAAGATAGATATGAAAGTAGCAAGCGAAATAAATTATAGTATTCTTTGGTCAATGGACGCTAAAAGGGTATATTCTCTTTATATTTTGTGTATATGGTGCTTGATAACTCCCCATCTGTTCGCACAAACAGTTTCTGATCCCAATTTTGAGGTCAAGATTGATAACCCACTGTATCCTGACCAAGATGGCCCTCTGATACTGTATGACACTAACCACCACAATGCCTTTTCCTTAACCGGGCAATACAAAACCTTTGCGGATATTGTGCGGGCAGAAGGCTATCAGCTACGGGACCAATCCGCTGTAATCAGTAAGGAGGCGCTCTCCAAAGTAAAATTATTTGTGACAGCCAATGCTTTGAGCCATCCCTCCAACTGGGATCTTCCCAACGCATCTATCTATAGTGAAGAAGAGATTGAATTGCTTTATAAATGGGTGCACGATGAGGGCGGCGGATTGTTTATCATTACCGATCACATGCCTTGTGCAGGTGCTGTCAGTGAATTGGCTGCACGATTTGGCTTTAATATGATGAATGGTTTTACCGATCGCCTTGATGGCGGTGCCGAATTGTTCAACGACACTTTAGGTAATCTCCTGCCGACAGCCGTAACCAATATGGAGGGGAGAAAAGTAAACCAGATACGTTGCTGGGGAGGTGGTGGTTTTATTCCACCGAAAGAGGCAGTGGTCTTCTCCAGATTGGGTAAAGAATACCGCGTCTATTTTCCAACCAAAGTCAAAGATATGGAAACCGCTATCCGTGACAATATACCTTATATTTTCGGTCAACACCTGGCGAATGGGGCTATATTAAACTGTGGCAAAGGTCGTGTTTGCATTTTTGCTGATGCCGCACCTTTTACTGCCTTGCTGCAAGGAATAAACAGTAAAGAAAGAGGAATGAACCATCCCGATGCTCGGGATCATGTTCACCTGTTGCGGAATATCCTGCAGTGGTTGCATCGTTAACCCTTTTATATCAGTAACAGTGCCACATATATAGTAAGGGGTTGTCTAAAAACCGCAACATCATCGTCATTGCGAGACAACGAATCAATCTGATGATGTCAAAAACGCAGATTGCTTCGTCGCTGCGCTCCTCGCAATGACGCGTTTTTGCGGTTTGCGAACCTTTTTAGACAGCCCTAACGCTCATCAGTGCAGTGACCTCCAGTGTATACCACTGTATAGCCCGCACTTTCGTCTGTCTCTTGTCGGCCTGTAACAGAATCTACCTTTAATGGTTTTTGCAGCAGGCGATCGGTGGACAGTTTAAAACGTACTGGCATTGAATCCTGCATTCCTTCCTGCATATATTTCCAAATGCCGGTAATTTCATCACCCACAATCTTACCGACCAATGTTCCCTTTCTGCTATCTTTTTCTGCAGGAATCCATCGCATGCTACCCTCCACTTGATCCGCATCAATTGTAAACTGAACCATTGTCGTGTCTTCATTACTTATGCCTTCCGCCCGCAGGAAGCAGTAAGATTTATACTGTTCGGATAAGATATTTGCAGTTGTGTCAACCCTAATATCTTTTGCCACATCCTCATTGACTCGGTTTCCCTGTCCTGTACACGAAGCCAACCCTATTACGATTATAAAAAAATAATTTTTCATCCTCTTTAAGCTCATTTGTTATACCGTTAACTGAGCAATAGTGATGCCTAAAATATCACCTTCCCGGCCCTGTGCTGCCACCAATTCGGGTTACCATCGAAGTCAATGTAAAGCTGGATGACAATGTCGGATCACTAAAACTTCCTCCTAAGTATATCCCATTGAATTCCGAAGCATCAGATATATTGGATACCGAGACAAATTTGTATGTTTTTCCTGAACTAAATTTATTGCTCGATAACAGCAAAGTAGTAAAGCTTACCGGCGATTTAAAGGTAATCACTTCTCCGTTGTCACTATCCAATATGCTGTATATCGTTCCCGCATTTCCACTACCAAGGATAGCAGCAGCTTGCGACGACGCATTGGCCGTTGGTGTGCTCGTCGATCCCCCCACACCAACCAATAGACCGCCTGTTATTTTAAAGGTGTTATTATCACAATCAAATCCTGCTTCTGGGCTTTTTGCACCAATAGCGAATATTCGCCCTCCCGTCACGGTCAATATCCCGTTGGAGTCAATACCATCGTTGGTCGTACTATAAGCGACAACATTCCCCCCGTTGATATAAATCGCTTTTCCTGCATTAATAGCATCGTCCACAGCTTTGATATAAATATCTCCACCATTGATGGTCAAGGTTCTTTTGCTCTCTATCCCTTCACCGCCTTCGCCTGTTGTTGTTATGTTGATCGTCCCTCCGTTGATAACAATATAAGGATCGATACTATCATCGTTTTCATAGGATGCGACGAGACCATCATCGGCTACATTGATACGGATATTCCCGTCATTTATAAAAATCTGTCCTTCTTCTGCTTCGATACCATCGCTACTTGCCGTAATATCCAATGTGCCACTATCGATAAAAATACCATCATTGCTGTGCAACCCGTCAGAAGCCGCCTTGACAACCTGAATATTTCCTTCGCTCACACGGATATAATCGTCGCTGACGATGCCGTGCTTATAATTTCCGGTAACCTCCAATGTGCCCGATCCGGAGAACAACAGCTGTCCTTCGCTGAAAAAAGTCCCTTTCTGATCTTCTGTAGAAGAAACGTAAGTTGAACCATCTACCAGTTTATTCGTCGTTCCTTCTGCCAACACAACGAAAGCACGTTTGCCCGATTGTATATTGATTGCGGGGCCGTCCGTATTGGTAATCGAAACGCCATTGAGCGTCAGCTTAAACTTCTTGTCGCTATAAATTTTTACCGAACCATCTGTCGTGCTCCCGCTCAGCTCATACGCCACTTCCGACACGGAAGATTCAATAACCACATCAGCTGCAGATTTGGTGATCGTAACACCGTTGACTGTGTTTTCTACCGTTGCTGTATTACCGTTAAAAGCTATCTTGACAATAGAGCTAAACGCAGAGTTTGTTAACAGATCGTCTTCATTCGCACCTGTTTCCTGAGAACCTTCCTTTGTTCCAAAAGTCACCGATCCAGTTATGCTTACCGCGGTTCCCGTTGGAACTGTGCTGCCTTCTTCCGACGTATCGAAACCATCATCTTTAGTGCAAGAGCCTGCAGAAGCAAGCAGCAGTATAAAAAATGAGAAATATATTTTTGTTTTCATGTTATAAGATTTTAAAGACGTTTCTACGTAAAATATTAAAAATGTAAAACCAATAGTAGTCCTGTCGCTGAAAGACATTCGGCCCCGATCTTGCGAAAATTAGGCAAGGATAAAGCATCCCCCTGAAATAAGAGACGTTGCTCTACTTCAAAATTTCCATCCAGTGCCATGGCAAACGTATAATTGAAAGCCGTATCGGTATCCAATATGTATTCCTCTTTTCCCACAAACGCCCCCATATATATTTGAAACGTAGGATTTTCTTCCTCCAAAACGGGCAACAGGCAATTTTTTATTGGCGTATTGGCAATTGGCAAATCATATATACGAATCCCCTGATAGCAAAGCTCTGTTACGGAGAAGGTAAACTGCTGAAAGATAAACCAGCGCTCATCTGTATCCATTTTACGTACCCTGATATTTGTTGGCGTATCCGTTGATAAAACGATCATCGTACCTATAGGGACAACCTGCTCCTGTTCCTCCGTTTGGATGATTAGCGTTCCGTCGAGCGGGAAGAACACCGAAATACTTCGCCCCGGAACTGGCAGTCTAAAAACCTGACCAGCGTGTCCTGTCCATTCGTTGGCGTGCTGTAACTTCCCAACCGGACTGCGGGAGGGAGCAGCATACGTTCCATAATTTAAGATACTTTTGACCCAACCGTCTGCAACATCTGTCTCTCCACGTTGCTCGGCTATATATATTCTTATATCTTCCATCTCCTTGCTATTTTATGTGTTGACCCGAAGAGTTACTTTCATTTCAAGACCTTCTGCCATGCTTCCCGTCACCGTAGACATTTGCTTTTCTACCCCATCACCGAATACATTGTCCCTACTGTTATAAGTATAACCCGATGTACCTTTCGTATACCCATATTTAGACCCATTGGTATTCACATCAATCGACAGGCTGTCTTGAAAAGCAATCTGCGTGACCAAAAGTGATTTACCCGTAGCATCGTAGATGTGGACATGGATATGCGTTGCCCGGCTTTGGTACCAGCCCGGAAATATCGTATTAAATGTAACCAGTCCGTTGCTATCCGTTGTCTGACGACCACGAAACCAATTGACAGACTGGCAGTTCGCTGGTTGCATCTGTGTTCCGCCATATTGGGAATAATTTCCATCCACATCGCAATGCCATATATCGACCAATGCTCCGGCAAGCGGGCTGCAGCTATTCTTTACACTGGCAATGGTAATCAATGCCGCCATCTCCACACCGAGACCATCGCCTTTACGTATATCTGATCGAACATAAGATGCCGGGCTTTTGGTCGGGAACGGCCCTTCGGTTTCACTCGGTGTTACCGTGCACGTACTATCAATCGTAGTGTCCGTTCCTATTTCGCTTGTCAGATCAATATCATCCTTTTTGCAGGATTTTAATGCCATAGGGCCTGAAAATGCCAAAAAAGATAATGTTCTGATAAATTGCTTTCGTTCCATGATAATCCCTTCTTTTTTTAAATAATGAAGGAAAATTACAGGGTGAAGATGTAAAATAATGTTAAGTACCGATAAAGAGGCTTATTGTGTCGATGAGTCCTTCAAAAACCGGGCTACATCTTTATAATAGCTGTCCCCTACACTAAGTAGGAAGCGGGGAAGCTGAATTCTTTTCTGAGAAAAAGAAAGGATGTGCTGTTTAGGGACAATATAGCTCCGGTGTATCCGCAAAAACATCTGTTGTGGTAGCCGCTCATGCAGCGCTTTCAATGTGGACAGTGTCAATATCATCCGGCCGTTGAGCAAATGAATCTTTACATAATCCTGCATGCTTTCGAGGCATTCGATTTCATCCAGAAACACTTTTACCAACTGGTATTCCTCATATACCATGAGAAAAGGCCTGTACTCTTGCGGCGAATGCCTTGCCAAGGCTTTATCAACCGCCCTTTCGAAACGCTGATAATCAAAGGGCTTGAGTAGATAATCCACCGAGTCCAGATCAAAGCCTTCGACAGCATACCCCTTGTGTGCTGTGGTAAATACAAGTAAAGGCCTCGGCGAAAGGTTCCGGGCGAAGTCTATACCATTGATCTCAAGCATGTCAATATCCAGAAAAAGCAAATCTACCTTTTCCTGCTCCATAAAAGATTTAGCCTCTAACGAATCTGTGAAAGTATGAAGCAAGTGCAGTGATGGATGCTTTTCGGCAAAAGCAACTAAGACACGCAAGGCCAGGGGTTCATCATCTACAGCGATACAGGACAGCATGCTTTAAATATACAACATTAGTTTAACAAAAAACGCTTCCTTGTCCTGCCTGATGTCCAGCTGGAAGCTGTTAGGATAAAGATGCTCCAATAATTTTCTGACATTCTTCAGCCCTATCCCTGACCCCGTCTGTTCCGGTAGTTCCGGAGAGATGGAATTCTTAACTTCCATCAGGCAGTAATCCTCCGCTATCTGTATAGCAAAGTCGAGGTAACACGCCCCGGAGGCTCGCAGTCCATATTTAAACGCATTTTCTATAAAGGGCAAAAGAATAAAAGCATGTATCTGCTTATCTGTGTCTACGCCTTCATAGCGTTCGCGAAGCGTACAATTCGGCCCAATCCGTAGCTTCTGCAAGGCAATAAAATCCTGTATGGCTTGTACCTCTTCTTTCAGGCTGACTTTCTCTTCATTTCTTTCGTCCATATAATACCGCATCAACTGCGACAGTTTATAAATGCTGGTCGCGGTCGAAGGCTCGCCTACCAATGCCAATGAATAAATATTGTTCAGCGTATTAAACAAAAAATGTGGGTGAACCTGCGCTTTGAGAAAAGCCAGCTCGGTTTTCGTCCATTCATGCTGTACCTCCTGTATACGCTGTTGCGACTGCATCCAGTATTGTATTATCCTCACCAGCGATCCTAAGACAATGACCATCACCAAAATATATACGGAAGCCAGGTCTATACGTCCCCTATCGGGCGGAGGCCCGGGTTGACGCCCTTTCAGAGCTTCCGGAAAAGGTGAACCCTGCTCGTAGACAAGAGGTGGTGGTGGAATCCGTTTCCCCGAAAACATGGGCTGTCCTCTTTTCTCAACACCACCCATTTGCATCAAACGATCAAACGGACGCAACCAAAAAGCACATGCAAAAATGATGCACAGCAAAGAGATAATGTAAAGGACATAATTTCTTGTACGAATAATATATGGCGTAAATAAGTAGCTGTTCAGGTAATAAGGAACGACAAAACAGAATCCAAAAAACCAAAATTCCCAACGTTGTAACACGTCGGTTGTCGCTATATTCCGATTGCCCATAAAGAGCAACGGCAAAGACAGGAATACCGCCCAGGCGAGAACGTGAAGAAGTATATTGAACCGATAATGTCTTTTCCAAAAGCTGAGTTGCATACTCTTTTAATAATATCTCTTGTAAAGATAACATTAAGCTTAAGAAATATCATTGATTTTAGTATGGCTCTTAATATCTTTGGCAGATTGCTTATATCAACAACATACAATATTCAACTCATGATAACATATAGCACAGCAGCCCTACTTTTCCCTGCCATCAGTTTAATTATGCTTGCCTACACAAATCGTTTTTTGGCATTGGCAGCATTGGTGCGAAGCCTACATGCTAAATACCTCGACCACGACAAAAAAGGCGTATTACATGGACAAATCAGCAACCTACGCTATCGGCTAAAACTGTTACGCCATACGCAGGGCATGGGTGTGCTGAGCTTTATATCATGTATCGTGTGCATGTATGCCATTTATCTAGAAAAACCGCTTTTTGCCGAAGTTTCCTTTGCCTTAAGCCTTTTATTTTTCGCTATTTCTTTGGTTATTTCGTTTATAGAAATTCAACTTAGCAACAAAGCGCTGGAATTGGAATTAAGCGATATGGAATGATCAATAAGACTTTCTTTGTGAATAATTGGTTTTGACTCCGAGCAAATATACAAACACTCGTATCGGTTGAGAAATTATTCCAAAATAACTCTACGACCGGAGCGTAATTAGAGAAAAAGGGCAATACTAATGTGTATTGCCCTTTTTATTTAAGTTAGTGCTCTCCCTCCAAAAGAGGAATAAGTTACTCTGCGCTATCGCGCAAAGCTTTAATTTTATCATGCGATACTTTGATCTGTACAGATTGGTCGAGCACAGTATCTAATGCTGCTCCAGTCAACTCTCCACTATCCAATACTTTCTTATAAGCCGCTTTGATGGCATCCTCACCGCGTTCAGCTTCTTCTAAGATACTCTTTCTATCCTTGCCCCCAAATAAAGCTTTTACATCAATCCATGCCCGATGAAGAGCTCCTGCTATACTCTCATCACTCTCCTTTACTTCTTCGCCATACTGTTCTACAAAAACGGCTAATGCCGAGGCAAAGCGTTGACTTTCAGCAGCAGCTTCTGTAAAAATAACGTTGAGGTCTCCATTTATCGGCTCCAGTTCCTCTAATGCCTTATTAAAACCTAAAGTTCGATCGTTGTTGATTTCAATTAAATCTTTTAAGTGTTTTATTGCGCTCATGATATATTATGTTTTGTTTCTATAAAAAGAACAGTGCACAACACCAAAAGTTTCATCGGAAACGTTATCTTTTGTTAAAGACTAATCGTAATCTCTTCTTGCGAACGGCGAGATTTGGGTTTCAACGATGGCTGATTGAAATCTTCCGCATCCCTGCGTCCTATCGCTACGGCAAATAGTGCCGTATATCCTTCATAAGGCAGAATATTATTATATTCATCTGGCTTGATCCCTTCCATCGGTGTCGAGTCAATTCTCATACTTCCGCAGGCTGACAGGAAGAAACCTAATGCCAAATAGACCTGATGCTGCATCCAGGTCTGTATAGCCTCCTCACCCAAAGACTGCAGATGTTGCTTATAGTAGTTCACTGCTCCCTCGGGTAGCTGAGACAGGTTTTCATTCTCAAATTTTGTTACATCATTTATCACATGGAACACGACAATATGGCTGGCCTGATTGATTTTCTCTTCGTTGTGGTAAGACACCTTCGCCAGTTTACTTTTCACTTCATCGTTGCCAACAATCGTAAATTTCCATGGCTGGCTATTAATAGAAGAAGGGCTAAGGCGAAGGATAGCTTTCAGTTCTTCGATAACCTCTCCCGCAATTTTTTCATTCGGATTATATTTTTTCGTTGCATACCGCTCTTGGGCTATTTCTAAGAAACTCATCTTTTATTGTTTTAAAAGCACAAAACTAAGCATATTTCTGGTGGTATTTCGACCCTTCTTATCGACTTCATCGGTAACACAGCTTATTTTTATATCAAAAAAAAATCACTAACTTAAACCTTCATTTAGTTTAGCTAAACCTATATATTTTTTTAACAACATTGAAAAGCTTCATAAAAACCGCTCACTTGCTCTGCATGTTGTTTGTGGGCACAATAGCATTCGCACAAGACAGGACAGAGGTTGTCACCTTTGAAGATGCCTACAAGCGTGTATACAACATCAGTAAGCTGCAAGGAGAGCATCCGCGTATAGATGGTAAATTGGACGAAGATCTTTGGCAAAATTTAGGTACATGGTCAGAGAAATTCTCACAGGTTATCCCTTTTGAACGGGTTCATACAGACTCTTGGACACGAGTCAAAATTTTCTACGATCAAGAAAACATCTATGTGGGCGTGTACTGCAAAGATGCACATCCCGAAACCATGAATGCATTTATTGGAAATCGTGACGACAACAGCAATGGCGATTTGGTGAGTATTGCTTTCGACACCTACCACGATTATCGTGTGGCTCCGGAGTTCAATATCAACTTAGGCGGAAACAAGACTGATCTAACCGTGACGGATAAGTTATCGGTCAACCTCAGTTGGAATGCTGTATGGGAAGGACGCACACATATCAATATGCAAGATTCCAGTTGGACGGCCGAAATCCGCATTCCTTTTAGTCAGTTGCGATACAACCAAAAGAACGATGATGGCGTGTGGGGGCTACATGTTCGCCGTATCATCCGCCGCAACAACGAGGTGCAAAACTGGAGTATCATCCCTATCAAGAATAATGGACACGTGTTCTCTTTCGGCGAGATGCACGGCATGACCGATCTTCCCAAGCCTCGTGGCATAGAATTTCTACCTTATACCATGGTGAAACACATTCGCGACCCGCATATCCCGAACAGCCCCTACCAAACGGGAAGCAAGTGGAACAGTAACGCTGGCCTAGACGCTAAAATTGCCCTTAACGATTTTACACTCGACCTCACTATCAATCCTGACTACGGGCAGGTGGAGCTTGACCCTTCCGTCATGAACCTTTCAGCTTACGAGGTTTTCTACGAAGAGAAAAGACCTTTCTTCTTAGAGGGACGACACGTATTAGAATTCGACCATAATGAAGGGGGCATGATGTTCTATTCGCGTAGAGTCGGCGCAATGCCTACCTACAAACCACAGGGTATCGACAACTTACAGAATTATGCGAGCACACCAAACTTTATCCCAATCATTGGCGCATTAAAATTGACTGGAACCAACCGCAAAGGTGTGACTGTCGGGTTCATGGAAAGCGTCACGGCACAGACTTCTTCTAAAGTGATGCGAAACGGGCAGGAAGGCCGTGAAGTTACCGAACCGCTAACCAATTACACCGTAGCCCGTGTGCAGAAAAACTGGGAAGGAAATACACTTCTGGGCGGTATGGTCACGTCGGTGAACCGCAACCTTCAGCATGAGCACCTTAGGGAACGTATGATTGAAAACGCTTTCACAACAGGCATAGATTTTACGCAGTATTTCAATAATCGTCTTTACTATATTGATGCGAAAGGGATGTTCAGCACTTTGCACGGCTCAACTGAAGCTATTCAGCTCATTAAGAGAAATGCAACCCATTATTTTCATCGAGAATCGGGAGCCGACTACCTACAAATAAATCCCAGCAGCACCAGTATGCAAGGAACTGGAGGCTATCTAAAGGCAGGAAAACGGGGCAATGCGCAATGGAATTATTCGCAGTTGTTCAGTTGGTCATCGCCTGGGTTTGACCTCAACGATGTGGGTTTTATACGGGAATCAGATTATATGCTGAACGAATCGGAGATTGCTTTTCGCAAAACCGATCCATGGGGTCCGTTTCGCTTCGCCGGGATTAACCTCACACAAAAAAATGTATGGAACTTTGGTGGAAAGGCAATCAACAACGATGTAGCTATCCGGTGGCGAAGCTTAAGCACCAAACATCGTTTTGAAATGGACGTTAAGGAAACCTTTATCTGGAATAGCATCGACAGCCGCCGTTTGCGCGGGGGACCTGATATACGCTACAATGCAAATCTAAAGTCGGATGTAATACTCAGTACGGATCGTGCGAAAAGGGTAGTATTCAAGTTGGATTATAAAGTCCTGCATTATTTTGATGAAGAAACGGCATACACCCGGGAATGATTTTCCGTATTGGCAATCATCTCCGGCTCACCGGACAGCTAAACTACGCCTGGAATAAAGATGAGTTGCAATATGTACAGACAACAACTTCTCCAAACGATGCGCTGACATCACCGATTTATGTCATGGGCAACATGAAACAGCAGACCTATGGATTAACCTTGAACTTGCAAGCAAACCTCACTCCGGATATTTCTATCCAATATTACGGCTCGCCCTTTACTTCCATCGGACGGTACAACGATTTCAAAATCGCGAATCAGACTGAATCTCGGACACACCGGGAACGTTTTACGCCCATCGAAGTCACCAAATTCCAACGTGAAGATGGAGATTACTACATAGGAACCGGAGAAGGGGCTCCTTTATTCAAAAATCCGGATTTTAGCTTCAACGAGTTCCGCTCAAACTTAGTAGCACGTTGGGAATATCTCCCTGGATCGACGTTCTACCTTGTCTGGGAACACAACCGTGGCAACAGCGACCAAATTTATCGCCCAGGCTGGGGCAACAATATCGACCGGATGTGGAATTTAGCATCAACCAACACGTTTATGATGAAAATCAACTATTGGTTTGGATTGTGATGAAATAATCATGATCAGGACAACTTCGGAATTCATTACTTTCATAATCTTTTAACATTTGATACAGCACAAACATGGGAAATCTTTTTTTACAGATTTGTCCCAAAGTCATTTCATATTTATCACGGGGGTATTATTTATTATTTTCCACACACCATGTTCTTCCACACAAATTAGCAATGAATGAAAGATTAAATACTGGCTTTCCAGTTTTAGTTGTGCAGTAGCAATATGATTAGTTTGTTCGATAGAACTATAAACAATATTTCTAGGACTCCCTCCAAATTTTTCGGTGCGGATAAGATCGATATAACCAGATTTAGAAAATATGAAGATACCTTTCTCTCCAAAGAGCCCATCTTGTATGTTTTGAAAGTTAGCATGTAAGATCTTCTCCAGAGCTACTATATCCCGGTTGTCGCCTGCTTTTACAAATGCCTCAATGGCTGCTTTTACTTGTTCCATGGTTACTGATTTAAAATGTTTCTAATCGATTTTTTTTGATTTCTTAATTGTTGATTTACATAATTCTTATCTGCTGTACCATCTAACGAATAATAGGAAATATCCGTAACACCCATAAAATTTAGTACTTTCTGCAGATGCATTTCCACGAGATTCGGTGAGTCTGATTTAAAATCGCCCATCGATGACAGAAT
>Ga0079224_100001845_pt1 | contig 24979 bp, 26 predicted proteins | sample Stecom2015_FD_80414 | JGI IMG/M metagenome (GOLD analysis project Ga0079224, IMG submission 80414) | Agricultural soil microbial communities from Utah to study Nitrogen management - Steer compost 2015 | ecosystem: Environmental > Terrestrial > Soil > Agricultural land | place: USA: Utah... | reverse complement strand
TCGCTGCCATGTCACACCTCCCTCGATCGCCTCAAGACCCGTACGGGCCTGTGGTTTTTGCCTCTTCGTGCTATGTATCTATGATCCCAGGTCAGGGGGCGTTTGTCGTCACCCCATCGGGGGGAGAACACTCACGTTCCCCCGCCGGAATCCAACGCGCACAAGAAGAAGCAAGCCAAGCGCGGGCAACCGCTGGCCTCAGCCGAACCCACGACCGGCCTCCGCGCCGCAAAACGACCCCGACCGCTTACCAGCTCTCGTCGCCGCCCGCCTGAAGCCCGCCCCAGACGCACCCCGAGAGCCAGACGAAGCGTCCAGGACAAGGGGACCTCTCCGTCGCCGCCCGCTCGAACCTCACCCGAGACGCACCCTGACAGCCGAGCGAAGACTCCAAGAAAAAGCGACCCCTCCGTCGCCGCCTCCAGCGCACAGCGACCATCCACATGAGCGATGCCGCGACGCACGCGGTGCCATTGCCGGGCTCATCAGGCAAGGAGAAACGCCACAGCCCTGGCCCGCGTCCCGGCGGTCGGCCAAGGGAGACCCGCTCGTCCCTCCCCGCGGCTTCGCCAGTGGAGCGGCGGTCCTCCTCTGGCAGGCGGCGTCAGCCCGGGCCGCTGCCGCCCTCACCGCCATTCGAGCCGCTCGGTCACCGCGGTCCGGATCCGCTCGGGGATCGGGACGGGGCGGTTGCTCTCCCGGTCCACGAAGACGTGCGTGAACTTCCCCAGGGCCAGCGGCGCGCTCCGGTCGGGGGCGCCTTCGCGGAGGATCGCCAGGTCCCATGTGATGGAGGTGCTTCCGAGCCGGGCGACGGCCACGTCCACTTCGAGCGGTTCGGGGAAGGACGCCGAGGCGAGGAACTCGCACGAGGTCGCCCGCGCGACCCCGATGACCGGGCCGGCGACGTCGAGCCCCGCGTAGCGGATCATCCAGGTGTTCACCGCCGTGTCCATCGCCTCGTAGTACACGACGTTGTTCATGTGGCCGTACTGATCGTTGTCATTCCATCGCAGCGGGAACGCGTGTCGGTAACCGGTCATGGGAACTCCTTGGAAAACTGGGCGGACATAGGGCATACTAAACACAGACCGACCGGTCGGAATGTTCGGCCCGGTTCAAGGAGGACCATGACATCCGCATCCCCGTACCTGCAAGCCGACTGCTACGCCTACCAGGACGTCCTCACATCCGTCGAGCTCGACGCCGCGCTCCGGATCCGCGAGTTCATGGAACGCGAGGTCCGCCCCGTCGCGGACGACTACTGGGACCGCGCCGAATTCCCACACCACCTCGTCCCCGGCATCGCCGAGACCGGGGTGATCGGCGCCGCGTGGCCCGAGACGGCCCGATTCGAGAACAGCGCCGTCTACCGCGGCTGGGCCGCCCTCGAACTGGCGCGCGTGGACGCCTCGTTCGCCACGTTCGTCGGCGTCACCAGCGGCCTCGCGATGGGCGCGATCGGCGTCGGCGGCTCCGAAGAGCAGCGAGCCGAATGGCTGCCGCGCATGGGCCGCTGCGAGGTGATCGGCGCGTTCGGTCTGACAGAGCCCCTCGCCGGCTCCGACACCGCCCGCGGCCTGCGCACCACCGCCACCCGCGAGGGCGACACCTGGACCATCAACGGCGCCAAGCGCTGGATCGGCAACGCCACCTTCGCCGACGTCACCGTCATCTGGGCCAAGGACACCGCCGACGACCAGGTCAAGGGTTTCCTCGTGCGCAAGGACGCCCCCGGCTTCTCGGCGGTGAAGATCGAGCGCAAGCAGTCGCTGCGCTCGGTCCAGAACGCCGACATCACGCTCACCGACGTGACCGTGCCCGAGTCCGACCGGCTTCAGCGCGTCGACTCCTTCCGCGACGTCGCGAAGGTCCTGCGGCCCACCCGGGCCGGCGTCGCCTGGGAGGCCGTCGGCGTCGCCGTCGGGGCCTACGAGGCCGCCGCTCGCTACGCCGCCGAACGCGAGCAGTTCGGCCGACCCATCGGGTCCTTCCAACTGGTGCAGGACAAACTGGCGGACTGCCTGGCCGACATCACCGCGAGCCTGGGCATGTGCATCCGCGTCTCCCGCATGGAGGACGAGGGACGCCAGGGCGATGAGCACTCCGCCCTCGCCAAGGCCTTCGCCACTGCCCGCATGCGCGACACCGTCGCCCGCTGCCGCGAGATCTTCGGCGGCAACGGCATCCAGCTCGACCACGGTGTGGCGCGCCACTTCGCCGACGCCGAGGCCGTCTACTCCTACGAAGGCACCAGAGACATGAACAACCTCATCGTCGGGCGGGCGATCACCGGCCGCCAGGCCTTCGTCTGACCCGTTCGACCGCACCCCTGAAGAGGAGCAACATGACCGAGGCCTACATCGTCGCCACCGCGCGCTCGCCCATCGGGCGGGCCGGCAAGGGATCCCTCACCGGTGTCCGAGCGGACGACATGACGGCGCAGATGGTCGAGGCCGCCATGGGCAAGGTGCCCGGGCTCGACCCCGAACGCGTGGACGACCTGCTCCTGGGCTGCGGCATGCCCGGCGGCGAGCAGGGCATGAACATGGCGCGCAACGTCGCCGTGATGCTCGGCTGGGACACCGTCCCCGGCGCCACGATCACGCGCTACTGCTCGTCGAGCCTTCAGACCACCCGCATGGCCTTTCACGCGATCAAGGCCGGCGAGGGCGACGTGTTCGTCTCCGCCGGAACGGAGTCGGTGAGCAGGATGGGCCGCGGCTCGAGCGACCACATCCCCGGCGAGGATCTGACCAACCCCGTCTTCCTCGAGGCGCGGGCGCGCAGCGACGACCGCTCGGGGGCCGGCACCGCCGTCTGGGAGGACCCGCGCGCCCGCGGCGAGCTGCCCGACGTGTACATCGCGATGGGGCAGACCGCCGAGAACGTGGCGGGGCTGTGCGGGGTCACCCGCGAGGAGCAGGACGCCTACGCGGCCCGCAGCCAGCAGCGCGCCGAGCGGGCGATCGCCGACGGCTTCTGGGAGCGGGACATCACGCCGTTGACCCTCGCCGACGGCACCGTCGTCACGGCCGACGACGGCCCGCGCCCGGGCACCACCGTCGAGGTCCTCGCGACGCTCGAACCGGTCTTCCGCCCCGACGGCACCGTCACCGCCGGCAACGCCTGCCCGCTGAACGACGGCGCCGCGGCCGTGGTCGTCGTCTCCGATCGCGTCGTCGAGGAGCTCGGCCTGAGGCCGCTCGCCAGAATCGTCTCGACCGGAGTGAGCGGCCTCTCGCCGGAGATCATGGGCCTCGGCCCCGTCGAGGCCAGTCGGCGGGCGCTCGCCTCGGCGGGCCTGACGATCGACGACATGGACCTCGTGGAGATCAACGAGGCCTACGCGGCGCAGGTGATCCCCGCCGCGCGGGAGCTCGGCGTCGACCCCGAGCGGTTGAACGTCAAGGGCGGCTCGATCGCCGTCGGCCACCCCTTCGGCATGACGGGCGCGCGCATCACCTCCACGCTCATCAACGCGCTCGCGGACACCGGAGGGCGCTACGGGCTGGAGACGATGTGCGTGGGCGGCGGCCAGGGCATGGCCATGGTCATCGAGAAGGTCTGAGACCGGCGAGCGGCCCGGACGGTCACAAGCCGTCCGGGCCGTTTCTCGGTTCCCTCTTCAGGAATCGGGCACGTACAGGGTGAGGGTGCGCGCGACGAGCGCCGGTTTCTCCGAGCCCTCGATCTCGACGGTGACGGCGTACCCGGCGCGGACGCCGCGCGCCGTCTGTTCGGCGGAGGCGAGCTCGACGACGGCCCGCACCCGCGACCCGGCCGCCACCGGCTGGAGGAACCGAAGGCGGTCGAGCCCGTAGTTGACTGACATGGCCAGTCCGCCGATCGCGAAGAGCCCCTGGGTGAGCGCGGGGAGGAGCGACAGCGTCAGGTAGCCGTGCGCGATGGGGCCGCCGAAGGGCCCGGCGGCGGCCCGTTCGGGGTCCACGTGGATCCACTGGTGGTCTCCGGTGGCGTCGGCGAACGCGTCGATGCGGTCCTGTTCGATGGTGAGCCACTCGCCCACCGCCTCGGCGCCCAGTGCGTCCGCGAGCGCGGCGGGGGAGGCGATGTGGACGGCGCCCTCGGTTTCGCTCATGCCTTGGGCCCTCCCGCCACGTACAGCACCTGGCCGGAGACGAACCCGGCCTCCTCGGAGCAGAAGAACGACACCGCGGCGGCGATGTCCTCGGGCTGCCCGACCCGGCCCACGGGCGTCTCGGCGGCGGCTCCGGCGAGGAAGTCCTCGAAGGGCACGCCGATGCGCTCGGCTGTGGCCCGGGTCATCTCGGTCTGGACGAACCCGGGGGCGACGGCGTTGGCGGTGACGCCGAACTTGCCGAGTTCGAGCGCGAGGGTCTTGGTGAAGCCCTGCATCCCGGCTTTCGCGGCGGCGTAGTTGGCCTGGCCGCGGTTGCCGAGCGCCGAGGTGCTGGAGAGGTTCACGATCCGCCCCCATTTCGCCGCGACCATGTGCGACTGGACGGCCCGCGACATGAGGAACGCCCCGCGCAGATGCACGCCGAGGACGGCGTCCCAGTCTTCGGCGGACATCTTGAACAGCAGGTTGTCCCGCAGGATTCCGGCGTTGTTCACGAGGATCGCGGGCGCGCCGAGTTCGGCGGCGACCCGTTCGACGGCGGCGGCCGCCGCCGCCTCGTCGGCGACGTCGACGCCGATGGCGAGCGCCCGGCCGCCCTCGGCCTCGACGGCTTCGGCGGTGGCCTGGGCCCGGTCTTCGAGGAGGTCGAGCACGGCGACGGCGTGGCCGTCGGCCGCGAGGCGGCGGGCGGTGGCCGCGCCGATGCCCCTGGCGGCGCCGGTGACGATGGCGGTGCGTGCGGTCATGTGGGTCCTTTCGTTGCGTCAGAAGGTGACGAGCTGGCGCAGTGCCGCCCCGGAGGCGAGGCGGTCCAGTGCGTCCGGCAGGTCGGCGAGGGCGATGCGGTCGGTGACGAGGCGGTCGAGCGGCAGCCTGCCCGATCGCCAGAGTTCGACGTAGCGGGGGATGTCGCGGCCGGGCACGGCCGAGCCGAGGTAGGAGCCGACGACGGTGCGGGCCTCGGCGGTGAGGCTCAGCGGGGCGAGGCTCGCGCGGGCGTCGGGGTGCGGCAGGCCGACGGTGACGGTGGTGCCTCCCGGCGCGGTGACGGCGTAGGCGGTCTCGAAGGCGCGGGCCGAGCCGGCGGCCTCGATCACGACGGGGGTGCGGAGTTCGGCGTCGGCGGCTCCGGCGGGGGTGTAGGCGGCCGCCGCGCCGAGCTCGCGGGCCATTTCCAGTTTGGATGGCACGGTGTCGACGCCGATCACCTTGTGGCCGAGGGCGGCGGCGACGAGCAGCGCCGCCATGCCCACGCCGCCGAGCCCGACCACGGCGACGGCGTCTTCGAGGCCGGGCCTGCCGGCGTTGACGACGGCGCCGCCGCCGGTGAGGACGGCGCAGCCGAGGAGGGCGGCGATGTCGGGGGGCACGTCGTCGTCGACGGGGACGATCGAGGTCGCCGAGACGACAGCGTGTGTGGCGAACGCGCTCACGCCCAGGTGGTGGCGCACGGTCGCGCCGTCCCGGCGCAGCCGCAGTCCGCCGCCGACGAGGGTGCCGGCGGCGTTGGCCGCGCCGCCGACCGAGCACGGGAGGCGGCCGTCGGTCCGGCAGGCGTCGCATTCGCCGCAGCGGGGGAGGAACGTCATGACCACGCGCCGCCCGACCGCGATCCCGGAGCCGGGCCCGGCTTCCTCCACGATGCCCGCGGCCTCGTGCCCGAGCAGCATGGGCACGGGCCGCAGGCGGCTGCCGTCCACGACGGACAGGTCGGAGTGGCACAGTCCGGCGGCCTCGATGCGCACCAGGACCTCGCCGGGGCCCGGCGGTTCCAGTTCGAGCGGGCCGATGGTGATGGGGCGGGACTCCGCGAACGGCGCCGGAGCGCCGCAGCGTTCCAGCACGGCACCGGTGATCTGCACGAAGACCTCCTCGTGGGCCTGCTCGGGTCAAGGTCCCCGTCATCATACCGACCATCCGGTATGTAGCGCTACCCCGCCGCGCCCCGCCCCGACTTCAGCGCCCCGATCGGCCGGACCTCGAGCGAACGGATGTAGCCGCCGGACCACACGCCGGTCGGCTCCATCGGCTCCAGGCGCTCCGGACCCCACAGCGGCTCGGCCTCCCCGCCGGCGACCCGCCCGGTGTCCTGGACGATCGAGCGCCAGACCCGGGCCCGCACCGCGGGCCGCCCCGCGGAGGCCACCACGGCCTCGAGCAGCTCGATGGTGCGACCGGGGCGGACCGGGGCCACCTCGAGCGCGAACGGCTCGAACCCGAGTACCCCCAGGATGTCCACACTGATCCGACTGATCGCCATGCCGTCGGGCCCTCGCCCGGCGCAGTACCGCTCCACCGCGTGGACGATCAGACCGTTCAGAGGGCTGATGTGCTGCTCGGCGGCGGCCCAGGCCCCGCCGGTCAGCGACGTGGGGCGGTAGCGGTGCTCGTCGAGCCGGACGAAATAGCTCGCTGCGGCGGACAAAGGGGCCTCTCTCACGATCGCGGTCAGGCGAATCCTCGAAGTGCGCCGCTGATCGCCGCGGCCGCGTCGACATTGACCAGCAGCACGTACACCAGCGTCCCCGCCCCGACGCTCAGCAGCGTGCGCCGCCCCGCCCGCAGATGCACGACCGCGGTGACGGCCACGGCCGCCAGCGCCACGACCGCCGTCCCCGGATCGGCCCCCATCGAGCCCCGCAGGGTGGAGGCGGCCAGGATCGCGAGGATCCCCACCGGCATCCACAGCGCGAGCCGCTCGACCAGATCGGACTCCCGCAGCGTCCGCAACGCGGCGAACGGCGCGGCGCGCAGCGCCAGATCGATCGCGAACACGATCGCGAGCAGCGCCGCCAGATACGAGGCCTCAGGCATCGACGCCCTCCCTCGCGCGGCGCGCCCCGAGCGCGTACCGGACCATCAGGAGCGCCACGAACAGCACCAGCGCCGCGAACAGCGCCGCGTCGGGCACGGCGAGGATCGCCACCGTGAAGCTCAACCCGGCCAGCAGCAGCGAGGGCACCTGGGCCCGGGAGCGGGCCGCGTCGAGGGTGAGCGTCACGAACAGGGCGCACAGCGCGAACTCGAGCCCCTCGATCGGGCCGGGCAGGAGCGAGGCCACGGCGGTGCCCGCCAGGCCCCCGCCCACCCAGTACAGCTGCAGCGCCGCCTGCATGGACAGCAGCCGCCACGCCGTCCACCGGCCCGGGGAGGCCGCGGTGATCGCGTAGGCCTCGTCGGTGAGCGCGTAGACCGAGTACGCCTTCGCCAAGCGGTTCCGGACGACGCGCAGCGGGAAGGAGAAGGCGTAGAAGACATGGCGGAAGTTCACCAGGAACGTCGTGAGCGCCACCGTCGCCAGCGGCACGGCCCCGGCGATCATGCTCACCAGCAGCAGCTCCAGCGAGCCCGCGTAGGCGGTGAACGACAGCGCCGGGGCGAGCCACCACGGCAGACCCGCCTGGACGACGAGCATCCCGAACGCCGCCCCCAGCGGGAACATGCCCAGGCCGGCGGCCAGCGAGTCGCGCAGCCCGGCGGCGATCTCGCCGCGGCGCGTGACCGCTTCCTCCGTCTCGACCGCAACACCCATGCGTCGATGTTCGCACGAGAGGCGCGCGACGCGATTGCCGATATTGCCGTCCATCAGACCCGGAGAGCAATAATGGGTTCATGGATGCCATCGATCGCGCAATAATCGCCGAACTGGAGGCCGACGGGCGGATCTCCAACGTCGAACTGGCCGACAGGGTCCGCCTCACCCCCGCCCCCTGCCTGCGCCGCGTCCAGCGACTGGAGGCCGACGGGGTCATCCGCGGCTACCGCGCCGTCATCGACCCGGCCGCCATGGGCCGGTCGCTGGAGGTCCTCCTGGAGGTCACGCTCGAGACCAACGACGCCCGCTCCGTCGAGCACTTCGAGGACACCATGCGCGGCTTCGACGAGGTCCTGGAACTGCGCCGCCTGTTCGGCACCCCGGACTACTTCGTCCGCGTCGCCGTGGCCGACGCGGAGTCCTACGAGGCGTTCCTGAGCCGCCATGTCATGACCATCCCCAAGCTCGAGCGCGTCACCTCCCACTTCATCATGAAGACCGTCAAGGCGCCCGCCTGAGCGCTCCGCGCCGCCCTTTCACGGACGCACTAGGATCGGGCCGTCAGCCCTCCCCGACCCCCTAGGAACCGCCGTGACGACCGCCGAAACCGCCCCCGCACGCCGCCGCTGGCTGCGCGCACTCATCATCACCCTCGCCGCGATCCTCGTGCTGGCCCTCGGCGCGATCGGCGGCGTCGGCTGGTACTTCTCCGGCGAGGTCATCGACGTCGACCACGGCCCGAGCGAGTACTCGTTCACCGTCACGGCCGTCGACGAGACGACCGTGACCCTGCCCGCCGGGAGCGCCACCGAGAAGCCGGGGACCTGGGGATTGTCCTGGAAGGACGGCCAGGCCGTGATCGGCGAGATCCTCGCCGCAGACGGCGAGACCGTCACCCGCTCGCTCGAGTCCGTCCTGTTCGGCGAGCTCGCCGAGGGCACGCCCGCCCGCATCGACACCTGGACCTACCGCGACGACCCCGCCATCGCGCTCGGCCTCGAATACGAGACCGTCGACATCCCCACCGAACTCGGCGACGCGCCCGCCTGGCACCTCCCCGGTGAGAAGACCACGTGGGTCGTCACCGTCCACGGCCGCAACGCCGCCCCCGCCGAGACCCTCCGCGGCGTCGAGGTCTACAACGTGCTCGGCTACCCCGTCCTCGCCGTCACCCATCGCAACGACGAAGGCGCACCCGCCGCGTCCCACGGCCTCCACAGCCTCGGCGAGTACGAGAGCGACGACGTCGTCGACGCCGTCGACTACGCGCTCGCCAACGGCGCCGAGGACGTCATCCTGCACGGCTGGTCCATGGGCGGGGCCGTCGCCGCCACCGCCGCCCGCAAGCTCGCCGACACCGGCGTCGTCAAGGGCCTGGTCTTCGACTCGCCGGTCATGGACTGGAACTCCACGCTCGACATGCAGGCCGAGGACCGGGGCGTCATCGCCCCGATCACCTGGACCGCCAAACGGATCGTCGAGTTCCGCGCCGACATCGACCTCGACGATCTCGACCAGCGGAACTTCACCGACGAGTTCGACATGCCGATGCTGCTGTTCGTCGACACCGCCGACGCCACCGTGGACCACACCGCGACGCTCGACTTCGCCGAGCTCCTGCCGCCCGAGCAGGCCACGGTCGTCACCACCGCCTCGGGGCACACCGCCTCCTGGAACGAGGACCCGCCCGCCTACGCCGCGGCCCTGGAGGAGTACCTGGCCTCCTTGTGAGGTCGCGGCGGGGCGTTCAGCGGCGGGAGCGCGCGGCCCGCGCCTCGGCCGCGTGGGCGCGGAACCGGTCGGCGACGGCCGTGCGCACCCGCTCGAGCCCTGTGACGCGCTCTTGCAGTTCCCACAGCCCCATCGTCAGGCGGTGCGCCTCCCGCGGGAGCTCGGAGTGGCGGTACGTCCACTCGTACATGTCGAACAGCGGCCACCACGTGTACCCGACGACGTCCACCCCCTCGGCGCGGAGGCCGCGCACCGCCTCGACGGACTCGTCGAGCCAGTCGACGCGGGCCTTGACCGAGTCGGTCACGCAGGTCTCGGTGAGCATGACCGGGGCCCCATAGCGGTCCGCGGCGGCCCGCAGCAGCTCGGTCAGACCGGCGACGCCGTCGTCCCGCGTCGGGCGGGGATCGGGGAAGCCTCCCGAGTGGAAGACGCCCGCCTCGAACACCTCGGTCGAGTGCAGCGGATAGTAGTTGATCCCGACCACGTCCGGCCGCACCGGCTCGCGCTCGAACCACGCCAGGTCCTCGTCGCCCCACCCGTGGGAGCGGAGGAACGGCTCCAGCGGGTGGCTCCCGCCCACCCGGCCGGTGACGAGGTCCTCGACGAGGAAGACCTGCTCCTTCAGCCTGGCGGTGAGCTCCCGGTGCTCGGGGGCGCCCGTGTCGCCGACGTAGCGCATGCCCGCGTCGACGTGCACGAAGACCGCTCGCTCGCCGAGGACGTCCCGCACCGCGTGCTGCGCGAGCACGAAGCCGCGCGCGATCTGCGCGACGATCGCGCTGAGGCCGGCCGGGCCGGACAGGTACGGCGGCCAGTACGCGTACTCGCCCGCGAACTGCGCGTGGATCATCGGTTCGTTCACCGGTGTGTAGTCGCCGACCCCCAGGTGCGCGTAGCGTTCGGCGACGCGGGCCGAGTACTCGGCGACGAGCCGCGGATAGTCCGGGTGCGCGAACTGCCGCTCCATCCACAGCGGCGTCCCGTAGTGCATGAGGTCGACGATCGGTCGGAGCCCGAGCTCCGCGAACCGGTCCATGACCCGGTCGAGCCAGTCCCAGTCCCACCGGTCCGGTTCGGGCTGGATGCGGTACCACGGGACGCCCCAGCGCACCAGCTCCGCTCCGGCCTCGCTCGCCAGCGCGAGGTCGGAGTGCCACCTCGCGTAGTGCTCGGTGAGCTCGTACTCGTCGATCGGCCGTTCTCCGGGGCCGCCTTGGGGCACGAAGGTGTCCTCGATGCCGACCGCGAAGTGCAGTGAGCCGTCGCGGTACCAGTGCGAGTCGATCATTTCAGTCCTGTCGTAGCGATGTTCTCGATGAAGCGCCGCTGGATGAAGAGGAACGCGATGACCAGCGGCAGGATCGCCAAGAGCGAGCCGGCCATCATCACGCCGTGCGGCACGATGCCGCTGGGCCCGGTCAGCAGCGTCAGACCGGAGGTGATGGTGCCCATCTCCGCCTCGGTGGTGAACACCAGCGGCCACAGCAGGTCGTTCCAGTTGTTCACGAAGGTGAAGAGCCCCAGCGTCAGCAGCGCCGGGACGGCGTTGGGCAGCACGATGGAGCGGAAGACGCGGAACTCGGAGGCGCCGTCGATGCGCGCGGCGGCGTCGACGTCGCGCGGCAGCGCCAGGAAGAACTGGCGCAGGAAGAAGATCCCGAACGCGTCGGCCGCGCGCGGCGCGATGAGCCCCGCGTACGAGTTCACCCAGCCGAGGTCGGCGACCAGCTGGTAGAGGGGGATCAGCGTCGCCTGGAAGGGGATCATCAGCGTCGCGATGATCACGATGAGCAGGGCCCGGCGGCCCGTGAAGTCCATGCGCGCCAGGGCGTAGGCCGCGAGCGAGTCGAAGGTGAGCGCGAACGCGGTCACGCCGCCGGCGAAGACGAAGCTGTTGGCGGTGAGGCGCAGGAACGGCAGGTCGGAGGTGACCTGCCGGAGATTGTCCAGCGTCCACTCGTGCGGGAACAGGCTCGGCGGGAAGGCGTTGACCTCCGCGACCGGTTTGAACGCCGTGAGCACGATGATCGCGATCGGCAGGAGCACGACGGCGCTGACGGCGACGACCGCGATCGTCGCGAGCACCGTGGACGGCTTGGGGGCGCGGCGTCCGCGCCGCGAGGTGGCGGCGAGGCTCATGAGGAGAGGTCCTTTTCTCTGCGGCCGAAGAACACGAACTGCACCAGGCTCAGGATCAGGGTGGCGGCGAGCAGGACGTACGACAGCGCGGAGGCGAAGCCGACCTCGAGCTTGCGGAAGCCGGACTCGTAGATCTCCATGACCACCGTCTGCGTGTGTCCGTAGGGGCCGCCGCCGGTCATGACGTAGATCTGGTCGAACGCCTGGAGCGCGGCGATCATCGCGAAGACCAGCACGAACGCCATCGTGTTCGACAGCAGCGGCAGCGTGACGTGCCGGAAGCGCGACCACGGCCCGGCCCCGTCCACCCGCGCGGCCTCGTAGAGCGAGGAGGGGATGTCCTGGAGCCCGGCGAGGAAGATGACGAAGTAGAAGCCGAAGAGCTTCCAGACGGCGACGAACGCGACGGCCGGCATCGCCAGCGTCGGGTCCTGCAGCACGTTCCCCATCCGGATGCCGAGTCCGCCGAGCCAGTGGTTCAGCAGGCCCACCTGCGGGTCGATGAGGTAGCTCCAGGCGAAGGCCGCCACGGCGAAGGAGATGACGAACGGCACGAACAGCGCGGTGCGGAAGAAGGACCGGAACGGCAGGTGCGGGTTGACGAGCAGCAGCGCCAGGCCGAGCGCGGCGAGCACGGCGGCGGGGGTGAACAGCACGGTGTACTGGACCGTGTTGACCACCGCGTTCAGGATGTCCGGGTCGGTGAACACGGTGACGTAGTTCTCCAGGCCCACCCATTCCTCCCGGCCGAACCCGCTCGCGTCGGTGAAGGACAGGCGCAGGGCCGAGACCATCGGCCAGATGACGAACAGCCCGATGACGATCAGCGCCGGAGCGAGGAACGCGAACGCTCCGGCGCTGCGGCGCGCGAGTCCGCCCGAGGCGTGGCGCCGTCCTCCCAGTGGGGCCGGCGGCCGGTAGCGGCGGACCGGCGGATGCGATGCACTCATTGAGGCCCTTTCGTTCTTCGTGCGGCGGGGGCGTCCGCCCGGGCGCCCCCGCCTGCTCCGGGGCGCTACTCGAGCGCCGCTTCGATGTCGGCCTGGGCCTGGGCGAGCAGGGCGTCGACATCGCCCCCGGCGAGGGCCTGCTGGGTGAGCTCGTCCACGGCGGTGAGCACGTCGACGCTGTTGACGACGCCGGGCAGCAGGGGCCGCCCGAGGTCGGCCATCTCGGTGAGCGAGGCGACAACGGGGTTGGAGGCGACCTCCTCGGCGGGGATGTCGGTCCGCAGCGGCGGCCATCCGGAGCCGAGGGACCATTTGACGGCGTTCGCCTCGTCGAGGAAGAACGAGAAGAACTCCTGGGCCGCCTCCCGTTCGGCGTCGCCGGTGTCCACTGTCGTCGCCATGGAGATGCCGATGGCCGAGGCGGCCTGTGCCTCGGGGCCGGCGGGGATCGGCGCGATCGCGTAGTCGATGCCGTTCTCGGCGGCGATCGAGGCCATCCAGGGGCCGCCGACCGTCATGGCGGCCTTGCCGCCGCCGAACAGCTCGTCGGCGCCGACGCCGTCGACGCCGGTGGGGGAGATGGCGCCGTCTTCGATCGCCGAGCGCCAGAACTCGAGCGTGGCGGCGTTCTCCGGTGAGTCGATCACGGCCCTGCCGTCTTCGACGACGTCGCCGCCGTTGCCGTAGAACAGCGTGGGCCAGAGCCCGTTGGCGACCGTGGCGTGGTCGGGCAGGACGACGCCGTACCGCTCGGGCGTGCCGTCGCCGTTCTCGTCGACGGTGAGTCGTTCGGCGACCTCGACCCACTGCTCCCAGGTCTGGGGGAACTCCTCGACGCCCGCCTCCGCGAAGAGCGCGGTGTCGTAGTAGACCGCCAGGGGGACGAATCCGGCGGGCACGCCGTACTTCTCCCCTTCGACCTCGACCATGTCGACGGCCCCCGGGACCAGGTTCGCGGCGGCGTCGTCGCCCTCGTAGAACTCGTCCAGCGGCACGAAGGCCCCGCGCGAGGCGTATACGGGCAGCCGCTCGGAGGGCATCGCCACGAGGTCGGGCCCCTCCTGCGCGGACAGCGCGGTCAGCAGTGTGTCGTCGATGCCGGCCCAGGTCTTGACCTCGGTCTTGATCGTGATGTCCTCGTGCGAGGCGTTGAACTCCTCGACGATCTCCTCGAGGACGTCGCCGTCGGCCTCGGTGTAGCCGTGCCAGAAGGTGAGCTCGACCGGGCCGTCGGCGTCGCCGCCGCCGGAGCACCCGGTCGCCGTGAGCGCGAGTGCCGCGGCTCCGGCTCCCAGCAGGGTTCGCATGCGTGTCATTGCCAGATTCCCTCTCAGTGCGAGACTGCGCTGTCTGCGCTTGGTACCACGTCGGACCCGGGGAAGACGTCTTTTACAACGTTGTAATTCTAGGAGTCGCCACGACTCCCGGCCGTCGCCGCAGGCGCCGACCGACGTGGTGTGGCTTTCAAGATACAACGTTGTAAAGAATGAGTCCAGCCCCGCCGCCGTATCTTCGGCCGATCGCTCAAGCCCGAGGCGCGGACTCCCGCTCGATGAGGGCGAAATCCGCCAGCCTCGTGCGCGGCGGCGCGGCGGCGCCGTCGAGGCGCTCGATCAGCGTCTCCACCGCCATCTGCGCGATCCGCTCCCGGCCCGGATCGATGGTGGTCAGCGACGGCAGCGAATAGGCGGCCTCGTCCAGATCGTCGAAGCCCAGCACCGCCGCGTCCTCGGGAACCCGCACACCCGCCTCCTGGAGCGCGCGCATCGCGCCGAGCGCCAGCGTGTCGTTGAACCCGAACACCGCGTCGAACTCCACGCCCCGATCCAGCAGCTCGCGCATGGCGCGCGCGCCGTCGGCCCGGTGCCACAGGGTCGCCCGCGCCACCAGGCGCTCGTCGTACGCGATGCCGTACGCCTCCAGCGCCTCGCGGTAGCCGCGGAGCCGCAGCCGGGCCGAACCCATCACCTCGTCCTCGTTCTCGCCGATGACCGCGATGCGGCGGCGCCCCGACTCGAGGAGATACTCCGTCCCGGCGCGGGCCGCGTCCACGTTGCGCATGGTGACGTGGTCGGTGGGCCAGTCGAAGGTCCGCTCGCCGAGCAGCACCAGCGGAAAGGACACCTCGAGCGCCGCCGCGTCCTCCTGGCCCATGCCCAGCGGCGCGAGGATGAGGCCGTCGGTCATCCGCAGCCGCGGGCTCCGGAGCAGCGCCAGCTCGCGGGCGCGGTCGCCACCGGTCTGCTCCACGAGGGTGACCAGGCCGGCCTGCTCCGCGGCGGCGATGACGAAGCCCGCGAGCTCGGCGAAATAGCTCAGGTTCAGCTCGGGCACCGCGAGGGCGATCGCTCCGGTGCGGCCCGACCGCAGGCTCCGGGCGGTGAGGTTCGGCGTGTACCCGAGCTCGGCGATCGCGCGCTCGACCTTCTCGCGGGTGGAGGGGCGGACGTGCGGGTGCCCGTTGACCACGTTCGAGACCGTCTTGAACGACACTCCCGCAAGGCTCGCCACATCGTGCAGGGTCGCCGCCATGCCACCTCCTCGTCCCTCAGGATGTTACAACGATGAAATCGGCTCGCGCCGCGCGAAACGGGCGCGGTTCACCAGTCGTGGACCGTCCCGTCGGCGAGTCGGTTGAACGGCAGGTACGCCTGGACGTAGGGGTACTTCCCGGCCTCGTCCACATCGAGCTCGACGCCCAGCCCAGGCCGGTCTCCGGGGTGCAGGTAGCCGCCCTCCCACGTGAAGGACTGCCGAAACACCCGGTCGGTCTTGGCGCCGTGCCGCATGTACTCCTGGATGCCGAAGTTGTGCACCGCCAGCCCCAGGTGCATCGCAGCGGCCATGCCGACGGGGGAGATGTCGGTGGGGCCGTGCATGCCGGACTTGATCTGGTACTGCGAGGCGTAGTCCAGGACCTTCTTCAGGTGCGTGATGCCGCCTGTGTGGGTGACGGCGCTCCTGACGTAGTCGATGAGCTGCTCGCGGATGATCTGCTGGTAGTCCCAGACGGTGTTGAAGATCTCCCCGATCGCCAGAGGCGTGGTGGTGTGCCGCCGGACCAGGCGCAGCGCCTCCTGGTTCTCGGCCGGGGTGACGTCCTCGAGCCAGAACAGGTCGTACGGCTCCAGCGACTTGCCCAGCTGCGCGGCCTGGATCGGCGTGAGCCGGTGGTGCGCGTCGTGCAGCAGCGGCAGTTCGGGGCCGAACTCGCCGCGCACGGCTTCGAAGACGGTGGGGACGTGCCGCAGGTAGGAGCGGGTGTCCCAATCCTCCTCCATGGGCAGATCGCCGCGTTGCGCGGGCTCGTGGTCGTACCGGACGCCGTCGTCGGCCCGGTAGGTGGCGTTGGAGGCGATGCCGTAGATCGACTTCAGGCCCGGCACGCCGGTCTGGACGCGGACGGCCCGGAAGCCTTGATCCAGGTGCTCCCTGATGGAGTCGAACAGCTCCTCGAGGGTCTTGCCGGAGGCGTGGCCGTAAGCGAGGAGGCCCTCGCGGCAGGCCCCGCCGAGCAGCTGGTAGACCGGCATCCCGGCGGCCTTGCCCTTGATGTCCCACAGGGCCGTGTCCACCGCGGCGATGGCCGCCATGGTCACCGGCCCGCGCCGCCAGTAGGCCGAGCGGTAGAGGAACTGCCAGGTGTCCTCGATGCGGTGGGCGTCGCGGCCCAGCAGCAGCGGGACGACGTGGTCCTTCAGGTAGGCGACGACGGCGAGCTCGCGCCCGTTCAGCGTGGCGTCGCCCAGTCCGGTGAGGCCCTCGTCCGTGGTGAGCTTGAGCGTCACGAAGTTCCGGTCGGGGCTGGTGACGATGACCTCGGCTGCGTCGATGATCATGATGCGGTTCTCTCCGTGAGCGGCGGCGGGGCGGGGGCCATTGAAGCATTCGCCCCCGGCTTTGTCAATCGGTTGCCGAAGCCGCTCGCGCAGGTCGGCCCGCCGGGATGCGCGCGGATGAGGCTTCAGCCGACCTCGACGACGATCTTGCCCCGGTTCTCCCCGGCGGCCAGTCGCGCGAACGCCGCGGGCGCCTCCGACAGGGGATAGACCCGGTCGATCACGGGCGTGATCGCGCCGTCGACGACCGAGGCGGTGACCTCCTCCAGGTCCGCGCGCGACTGCGGCACCACCAGGACCTTGACCCGTTTCCCGGTGGCCCGGCGGATCAAGGGCCCGGCGGCGAGCACCGCGAGCAGCGTGCGGGTGCGCCCGCCGACGATGAAGTAGGCGCCCCCCGAACGCAGTGCCCGGTGCACGCGATACGGCGAGTGGCTCCCCACGAGGTCCACGACGCGGTCGTAGCGGTCGCGGTCCTCGGCCCAGTCCCGGTCCTCGAATCCGAACGCCTCATCGGCGCCGATTCGCAGCAGGTGATCGACCTTGTCCGCGCGGTCCACGGCCGTCACCTCGGCCCCGAGGTGCCGCGCCAGACCGATCAAGGGCGCGCCGCCGGCGCCTCCCGCGCCGTTGATCAGCACCCGCTCGCCCCGAGAGAGCCCGCGCGTGGCCCGCAACGCGATGCAGCACGCCTGCGGAATCGCGGCGGCCTCCCCAAAGGACAGCTCCGGCGGCTTGCGGGCCAGCAGTTTCGGAGCGGCCGCGACGTACTCGGCGAGGGCGCCGCGGTACCCCGGCAGCTCACCGAAGACCTCCTCGCCCGGCGTGAAACCGCTCACCGACCCGCCCACCGCCGCCACGACCCCGGCGACGTCCGACCCCGGCACCGGGTCGCGCGGTCGCCGCAGGCCGGCCAGGCGCGAGTAGCCGGGGCGACCGGCGAGATGCTCACGGTCCGAACCGTTGAGCGAGACGGCCCGGACTCGCAGGAGGACCTCGTCCTCCGCCGGGACCGGATCCGGGACCTCCCCGACGGTGACGACATCGGCCGTCCCGTACCGGTCCTGGATGACGGCTTTCATGGAGAGCCCCTGACTCGCGGCGGCAGTGTCCTCTCAGTCTAGTGGCGGCGGGCCGTGCCTGGCGTTCCGCGGCGCTTCAACGAGCGGCGTTGCGCAGGTAGGCGATCCAGCTGTGGCATTCGTGCACCGAGGTCAGCCCCATGGCGGGGGCGGCCCACATGATGAAGGCCGCGGCACCCACACCCGCCCAGAGCGCGGCGTGCTTCGCGCAGTGGCTGCTCACCGAGCTCGCGGCGCTGTACCCCGACTTCACGCCGCCGGACCCAAAGGCGTGGGCGAACGTCGGCTGGTCGGGCGACGAGCACTTCGTGGGCTGCTGAGCGGCCCCGCGCTCGGCCCAGGCCCGCCCGACCGGGCCTGGGCCGAGTCCGCTCAGGGCTCAGAGCACCCTGCGCACGGCCGGCACCCGCCGCAGCGCGGCGGAGACGCCCCAGCTGAGCGCGGCCGCCAGCACCAGAGCGAGCAGGAACTTCGGCACCGGCGCCATCTCGATCGGGTGCAGCACGGCCGCGACGCCGATGAGGACCGGCGCGTGAAGCAGGTACACGGCGTAGGCGTTCGCCGAGAGGAACCGGGCGAACGGCCCCGACCCGGCGGCGAACCGCTGGAACAGGCGCAGCAGCATCAGCACGGCGCCGATGGCGAAGAGCGAATCCCACAGCGCGAAGGCCAGGTGAGCCGGGTCGCCGCCCGGGGGCAGGCGCTCCGGGTCCAGCGCCTCATGCCCGCCCAAGGCCATCGGGACCGCCGATGCCGCCATCATCGCGGCCCCGAGCAGGCCCGCCCGCTTCGGCAGCTCCTGGAACCAGCCGCGCCGGTACGCCACGATCCCCACCAGGAACATCCCGACGTACTGCGGCATGTACGAGGCGCTCGGCAGGCCCGCGATCGGCACGTACGTCCCGGTTGGCACCGCCATCCGCCACACCCAGGTCACCAGGCTCAGCGCCAGCGCGAACGCCGCCACGTGCCAGGCCCGCAGCTGCTGCGGCTCGGGCGCCTCCGCTCCCGGCGTGGCGGGCCTGCTCCAGCGGAACCAGGCGTACAGCAGCGAGAAGACCAGCAGCACCTCGATGAACCACGCCGGGCCGATGTCGGTCTCGGTGAGGTAGTACTGCCAGTACGGCGGCCGCTCGGAGGCCGGCGTCTCCAGGTAGTTCGGCAGCGTGTAGATCGGGCGCAGCAGCACCACGAAGGCCACGAAGGGAATGCCGAGCCGCTTCAACCGTTCCAGCGCATAGAGGCCCGAGCCTCTCCTGTCCACCGATCCGGGGGTGAAGTAACCGGAGACCAGGAAGAAGAATCCCATCATGTAGGCCTGGTTGAGCAGCATGAAGAGGTCCAGAGGCAGGGCCGCCGCCGAGTTCGACGGCTCGTCCCAGTTCGGCCAGAACGGCAGATTGCTGTAGACCAGCGCCGCGTGGTGCGCGATGACGAGGAACGTCAGGTACACCCGCAGGTTGTCGAGGTAATGCAGGCGCGTCGCGGCCTTCGGGCCCGCCTGGACCAGGGTGGCGCTCATACGCGTTCCTCCGCTCGGGGGCTCTCGGCTCTGGTGGCGTGCTCGAACAGGGCGACGACTTCGGCGGTGAACGCCTCGGTGTCCATGTCGGGGTGGGCCATGATCTGGAAGGTGAACCCGTCGATGACCCGGCGGACGGCGATCGCCATGACCCGCGGGTCGAACTGCCGGAACTCGCCCGACTCCTGTCCGGCGATGAAGATCCGCGCCAGCTCCTCGTGCAGCGCCTCGTCCCAGGCGGTGCCGAACACCAGCTCGCCCCCGGCGTCGCGGTGGTTCCTGACCACCTCCACGACGGCGCCGACGTCCTGCGGGTGGGCGGCGATGAATCCCAGGTTCCCTTCCAGGTAGATCCGCAGCGCCTCGCTCGGCGGTGCGTCCTCGGGGACCCGTTTCCCCCAGCGGCGCATCACGAACTCGGCGCCACGGTCGAACACGTCGCGCACGAGCGATTCGAGCAGCTCGTCCTTCCCGTCGAAGTGGTACGAGATCAGGCCCTTGCTGATGCCCACGTGCTCGGCGATGTGGTTCAGGGACGCGCCCGAGTAGCCGCGTTCGACGACGACGTCGACCGTGTGGCGCAGGATCTGCGCCCATCTGGCGGCTCCGGTGACGGTCGGCTCGTCGCCGTCCTGGCCGCTCGTTCTAAATTTTGACCATATGGTCAAAACCGTACACGCCAAGGTGGACACCGCCAAGCGAAGCGGCGGTCGGTCTCATGGGGAGTGCTTCTCGACCGCGTTGAAAACCAAGGGAAGCAAGGGTTATGGGGAGGTGAGATCCAGATTGTCCCTATGCGGATCGACAGGCCGTCCCCGCGGCCTTCCGGCCGGAGGGCCGCTCACTCCGCATGGCGTTCGAGGGCGGCGGCGAAGCCGTCCAGCATCGCCTGGAGGGCGAATTCGAAGCGTGCCGCGGCGCCGTGGTCGCTCCCGGAGGCGGCGGCGAACCGGGGGTAGGCCGCGGCGTCGATCGGCTCCAGCGCGGCGGCGTGCGCTCCGGAGTCCACGGCGATCACCGTGTGCCCCACGACGAGGCCGTTGAGGGCGTAGACGACGTCCAAGGCCACCTTCGCTTCGAAGCCGCTCTCCTCCAACGCGGTGATCGCGCGCTCCATGGCCTCGTGGTTCCGCGGCGTCTGCGCGGGCCGGGAGACGACTAGGGGCAGCACGTTGGGGTGCGCCGAGAGCGTCGACCGCAGCTCCTCGGCGTAGGCCCGAGCCCATTCGCGCCAGTCCCGCCGGCTCGACGGCCGCGCCGAGGTCTGGGCGAAGACGTGCTCGACCAGCCCGTCGAAGAGCGCCTCCTTGCCATCGACGTGGTGGTACAGGGCCATGGCCTCGACGCCGAGCGCGGCGCCGAGTCGGCGCATCGACAGTGCCTTCAGCCCTTCCCGATCGGCCAGTTCCAGGGCGGCGTCGAGGATCGCCTCCCGTGTCAGGCCCGCCCGCTGGCCCCGCTGGCGTCGCGCCACCGTGTCCCCTCTCACCTTGACAAGATTTACGTCGTAAAAATATCATTGATTTGAAATTTACATCGTAAATTAGAAGGGAAATCATGAAGACGACCGCCGAACGACGCCCGCTCGCCGCCCTGTACGCGGGGCTCGCATTGACCGTCCTGGCCGCGCTCGCCCCACTGGTCGATGCGGCCACGCTCGACCTCGTCGGCGACCACGTCCGCGCCGCCTACCCCGACTGGCCCGCCGACCAGGTCCGACTCGACCGCACCGCCATCGTCGGCTGGGTCGCGGTCACCAACGCCCTCGGCATACCGCTGTGGTTGTGGACGATCCGGCTCGTCGCCAAAGACCGCCGCCGAGCTCGCACGGTGGCGACCTGGTCCTTCGTCGCGGGTGCCTGCCTGGCGCTGACCACCCTCGGCTTCGGCGGCGAGCACTACGAGACCGTGGTTCCGCTGGTCTTCGGACTGATCGGCCTCCTGCCACCGGCGGCCGGCCTGGCCGCACTCGTACCCCTGTGGCGCGACCGCACGGCCGTGGCGGCTCGATGACCGCGCCGATCGCCGCCACCCGCGCCGGAGCGATACGAGGCGCCGCGAGCGAAGGGGGGCACGTGTTCCGCGGAGTGCCGTTCGCGGCGCCGCCCGCCGGCGTGGACCGGTACCTGCCGCCACTGCCGTGCCCGCCGTGGACCGGCGTCCGCGCCGCCGACACCGACGGCCCGACGCCGCCGCAACCGCCGGTACCGGCCCCGATGGACGTGTTCTACCCCCGCGTGCCGGGGGAGGACTACCTGAACCTCAACGTCTGGACCCCCGATCTGGGCGCCGCGCGACTGCCGGTCATGGTGTGGATCTACGGCGGCGGATTCGATGGCGGCGCCAACCCCGTATACGACGGGAAGCGGTTCGCCCGCGACGGCGTGGTCTTCGTGGCGCCCAACTACCGGCTCGGCGCCGAGGGGTTCCTCTGCCTCGGCGACGGCATCGCCAACGTCGGTCTCCTCGACCAGGTCGCGGCCCTGGAATGGGTCCGGGACAACATCGCCGCATTCGGCGGCGATCCGGACAACGTCACCGTCTTCGGCCAGTCGGCCGGGGCGATGAGCGTCGGCGCGCTGCTGGCCATGCCCCGCGCCGCGGGGCTGTTCCATCGCGCGATCCTCCAAAGCGGCGCGGGCAACCTCGCATACACCGTGGACACCGCTCAGGACCTCGGCCGTCGCCTCACGGCGAAGCTCGGCGTCGAGCCCGCCCGCGAAGCGGTCGCCACGGCCGGCGTCGACCGCGTCCTCGCCGCGCAGACGGCCGTGATGGCCGATCTGGCCCGGGAACCCGACCCGCACCGCTGGGGCGGTGAACCCGGAGCACGCGTGAACATGTGGCGCCCCACCGTGGACGGTGAGACCCTGCCGGTCCTCCCCGCCGACGCGGTCGCTGCGGGCGCCTCCGCCGGGATCGACATGCTGATAGGCGCCAATGCCGAAGAGGGCAGATTGTCCCTGGTGCCGTTCGGGGCGCTCGAAGCCGTGCGCGAGGCCGATCTCGCCGAAGCACTGCGGCTGTCCCGGCTGCCCGCCGGCTGCGCCCTCGACGCCTACCGGGCCGCCTATGCGGGCGCCACTCCCGGCGACCTGCTCGCGATCCTCCAAGGGGATTGGTACTACCGGGCCGCGGCCACTCGCCTCGCTGAAACCCGCGCGAAGAGGGCCGGACGCACGTACATGTACGAGTTCGCTTGGCGTTCGGCGCAGTTCGACGGCATGCTCGGCGCCTGCCATGCCCTGGAGATCCCGTTCGTCTTCGACACCCTCGACGATCCCCTCATGCGGCGGCTCACCGGCCCCGCCCCGCCGCAGTCGCTGGCCGATCTGATGCACGCGACCTGGGTCTCCTTCGCCCGCACCGGCCGCGCCGACTGGCCGCAGTACCTACCCGAGACCCGGGCCGCCTTCCGGTTCGACACCGTCTCGGCTCCCGTGCGCGACCCGTTCCCCACGCGAGCGATCTGGGAAGGCGTGGACCTGTACGAGACCGGGCTCCGCCGTCCCTCCGAGCCGACGTCACCGGCCCTCGAATCCGAATATCCACCGCATCATGAGGAGTGACCTGTGAACGACCAGATCGACACCGCCCGGCTGCGCGCCGCCATGGAACGCGTCCACCGCGCGGGAATGCCGGCCTTGTTCGGCGAAGTGCGCCACGGCGACCAGGTATGGCGCGAGGCCGTCGGGACCGCCGATCTCGAAGACGGCCGTCCCGCCACCGTCGACATGCGACACCGTGTCGGCAGCATCGCCAAGACCTTCACCGCCGCGGCGGTCCTCCGCGAAGTCGAGCGGGGGAGCATCGAGCTCGACGCGCCGATCCGCCGCTACCTGCCACGGCTCGTCCCCGGCGGGCGCGGCGACGCCGTCTCGATTCGGATGCTGCTCAACCACACCAGCGGCCTCGCCGAATACCTTCCCCACATCTACCCCTCGCTCAAGGCGTTCCCCTCCGTGGCCGACACCAGCCCCGACAGTCTCGAGGACCACCGGTTCACACGGTTCGACCCGGTCGAGCTGATCGAGGCGGGTGTCGCCGCCCCCGCAGTCGGCACGCCTGGCGAGGCGCCGGGCGTGTACTCCAACACCAACTACCTGCTCTTGGGGCAGCTCCTCGAGCAGGTCACCGGCGCCACGGCGGAGCGGTACGTCACCCGCGAGATCATCGAGCGCGCCGGTCTCCGGGCCACCGCGTTCCCGACCGGTCCGCGGCTCGACGCGCCGCACCCGCGGATCTACGAGGCATGGTTCGGCATGATCGACCCGCCTCGCGATTACAGCGTCTTCGACATGTCCTGGGTGGGGCCGGCGGCCTCGCTGACGACGACCGTCGCGGACCTCAACCGCTTCTTCGGCATGCTGATCGCCGGCGAGATCCTCGGTCGAGCCTCATTGGAGCAGATGCAGCGCACCGTCCCGGTCATCTCTTTCGAAGGGACGCGGATCGAGTACGGGCTGGGCCTGCACCGGGTCGAGATTCCAGGACACGGCGTCTTCTGGGGCCATGACGGCACGGTGTGGGGCGCCGGAGCGATCTCGATGACCCGTGCCGACGGACGGCGCCAGATGTCCGTCGCGGTGAACCTGCAGCGATGGAACCGGCTCGACGCCGCCGGAAGACCGCGGCCGCATCCCATCGACGATCCGCTGCAGGACTTCTACCGGTTGGCGATGTGCGGCAGCGCCGGAGAACGCACCGCTGGACCGTCGGCGACCTCATGAAGGAGAGGGTGCGGGGGCACTGATCGCCGGGCGGCGGCACACGATTCCCACCGCTGCCAGAGGGGTGAGGCCCGATCCCTTGTTCGTAGTCGAACCCGATCCCCGGTTGCAACAGCGGGGGGCGCGGCGGCCGGAGGTCGGATCCGGTCGTCGCGCCCCGAGGGCGTGGCTCAGCAGCTCCACCCGTCCCCGGCGTCGAAGACGATCGGTCTCGTCTGCGTGACCGTTCCGTCCGTGACGGAGAGCGTGGCGTGGTGCTCCCCGTGCTCCAGGCCCGGCAGGACGATGAAGTACCCGATGTCGACGAGGTACTCGGAGCCGTTGTCGCCCGGGGGGACCGAGTCGGTGTAGCTGAGGAGGGCGCCGCCTTCGGGCAGGTTCTGCAGCTCGGCCTCGAGCGTCGCGTCCCAGGAACCGGCGATGGGGGCGAGGATGAAATAGCGGTGCGGTTGGCCAGCGGGAACGCAGAGCCGCTGCTCCTCGTCCAGCAGATCCCAGGTGGCCGAGGAGGCCGAGGCGGGGGAGAGGCTGAACGCCAAGGACATCGCCAGTCCGATTACCGCTGCGAGCATCAACTTGACGGGGCGAGAGACCGTTCTCATGAACGTCCTTCCTGCGGTGGTACCTCGTGGCCTCCCCCCGTCGGGGCTGGTACCGGTAACCCCTGAGGCCTGGTGTGAAGGACGCTACCGGAAACCCGACACGAACTCAATTGGTTGACGCTTCAATTAAGGAATTTTTTCTGAATACCGCGCTCGCTGCGCCTGGCTGAGAAACCTTGCGCGGCAACGAAGGCTTGAAACGACACACTGGAGTCGCCTGTCTCGACGGCCCCGGGTCTTCGCGGTCGCGGGAGCAACGCCCGGCCCCTGGCGTCGAGATCCTCGTCCCAGTCGATGCACGCCAGGGAAATCGAGAGGACCTCCGGCGGCCGATGCGCCAAGATCTGAGGATGAAGATGCCCGACGTTACGCGCGCGACGGCGGCCGCGGCTTCGATCGCCGCATCGCTCGGCCTGCCGGTCACCGGTACGACCGTGCTCCACAACTCGAACAAGCTGGCCCTGCGGCTGACGCCTTGTGACGTCTTCGCCCGGGTCGCCCTCGTAGGCCAGGAGGTGGCGCAGTTCGAAGTCGATCTCGCCCAGCGGCTCGCCGAGGCCGGATGCCCGGTGTGCCCCTTGGAGCCTCGAGTGGATCCGCGCGTGTACACGCGCGACGGCTTCGCGGTCACACTGTGGACCTACTATGAGCCCGTGACACCGCGTGTGCCGCCGCTGGACAGCGCAGAGGCACTGGCACTGCTGCACAGCGGCATGCGCGAGGTCGATGTGCCGAGCCCGC